>Ga0116231_10008602_pt1 | contig 17820 bp, 14 predicted proteins | sample S1TSphgellanicum_2_FD_89695 | JGI IMG/M metagenome (GOLD analysis project Ga0116231, IMG submission 89695) | Host-associated microbial communities from peat moss isolated from Minnesota, USA - S1T2_Fd - Sphagnum magellanicum MG | ecosystem: Host-associated > Plants > Peat moss > Unclassified...
ACATAGGGACTTGAAACCTGAAAATCTGCTGCTTGATGCAAAAAGGAGGAGTGTGAAGATTGCAGATTTTGGTCTGAGCAACATTATGCGTGATGGCCAGTTTCTCAAGACCAGCTGTGGCAGCCCTAATTATGCAGCCCCAGAAGTAACCATGCAAACCTATTTTGTACTTCTAACTGGTCAAATTTGGAGGGATCTCACTTTAATGACTCACACATTCAAGGAGAATCTGAATTACTCACTGAGTGCTTCAGCTGTTTTGGATATATAGGGTGTGACTTAAATGATTTGAGAGCATAAAGATCTAATAACATAAACTCTAGACTTGTAACCATAAATTGTTATTTGATTTTACAGCCTACTTTATGTTGCTCTGAGCATGTAGCAAAAAGTTCAAGGTGCATTGGTGAGCTATATGTGTTGATACCATGTTTTGCTGGCTGCATGGATAGACACATGGATGTGTGATGCTCTAAACTTCTGCAGACCATTTGCTGGTGTATTGAATATGTTGGTTTGGACTGCCAAAATTTCTCATACTGGGTTGCTTCTAACAACAGGTGATACAAAGAAGGTACTATGCAGGACCTGAAGTGGATGTGTGGAGCTGTGGTGTAATCCTATATGCAATGTTGTGTGGGATCTTACCATTTGACGATGAGAACATATCAAGCTTGTACCAGAAGATCACGGTACTTCCACTAAATTTGCCCTGCTTTGTTAATATATGAGATGCATGGTGGAGTCATCATCCATTTCCATTTTCTTAATTTGAAGAGATTGATCATGTCATCTTTCTCCAATATTGGCAAGTCTGTAGCTCTTATGTGGCACAACATTGCAGGTAGGGTAGCTTTTTTCCATGTGACAGGGTATTTGGTTGCAGGATCCTGTTGGTGTATAGGGTAGTGCACCATAGAACTACAGAAGAGCAAATGTTAGATTTATGTTGGGTTGATAGAGCAGCATTCTTCAATGGGTTGTTTGCATCTTAAGTTGTTTCCAAATATTTCTTTAGCTGGTTTTGTTTTTAATTTCTTCTGGTACTGTCTTTCAGCAATGATCTGTTTGAAGAAGGATGGTTGTTTTTGTGACCCTCCACACAAAAGAAAGCATCTCCACAGATGTCCTACTTACAAACTCTCTTGCAACATCCCCTCACTTGTTGTGTTGTTTGTTCCTTTGCAGGATGGGATTTACACACTCCCTTGCCATCTTTCAATGCAAGCAAGGGATCTCATTACACAAATTCTGAAGGCTGACCCACTGCGTCGTATCACCATTTCAGAGATTCGATGTCACCCATGGTTCCAAGTGCATCTCCCCCTTTATTTGGCTGTCCCTCCACCTGAATATGCCCAGCAATTAAAGCGGGTATTGTTGTTTTCTTCTTCTACTGACCTACATCCCTTGATAAGGATAGGGTTTAGTTTTTGCTCTAGCCTGTTTGTTAACATTTGAGCACTTGTGTTCTTCTTTAGAGCATGCCTGGAACTGTGGAAGGTAGTCCCAGTGCACCAAGTTATCTTCTTTGATTGGGTTGGGGTCAAGCTAGGGAGTTTAGATGTCATCGCTCGTAGAATGTTGTGTATCTATTTTCCTCATCCTTCCAATGTAACTCAAAAGTGTTATCTCGACAGATCTCAAAGCAATCAAGCCCAGGACAAATTCTCCACTCTCTCATAAGTTGACTAGAGCACTTTGAGCAGATCCATCATGGATTTTGTGTAGGGTTCTGTTACCTAACTGTTTAGTTTCAATGGGCTTGGAGGATGCCATTGCAAAAGGTATTATCATCGATGATGCATGTGGACATGTCTTTTTTGACAATTGGTTTTTTTCACTGATATGTCCTGAAATCTCTATATGTAATGATGCTTTACTAGCGTTTGCCATTACAGATTGATGAGGATGTTGCATCAAGAGTTGAGAAACTGGGCTTTGATCGCAATCACTTAATTGATTGCTTGCACAGGCGGGAGTCAACAAAGGTGTGTGGTTCTTTAGATCAGTTTGTACATTGCTGTCTTGTGATAGTTGAGGTCAATTACATAGTTTCCTTGTTAACTAACTTATAAGCTTCATTCTGTGATCATATATAACTTCACTGGTTCTAGTTGTGGAGCTTCTCAGAACTATTGCAAAACTGTTTTGCCAAGAGCTCAAACTTGTGTATGATGCCAATATCCTACTAGCTGTAATTCTCTGTAAGATGCTTGATGCCTAACATTGAGGTTTTTGTTATCACACCTCACCTGTAGAGCAATTGTCAGAATGACTTGATCAGGGGAATGTTTGTGCACAACATTACAGTAAGGATTTGCTACAAAGTTTTGTCTTTCTAATTCCCTTTAGGTTCCTCTGTGGTTCATGTGAGTGGGCATGATGTCTGGTGACAGGCAACAGTGACATACTATCTCCTGTTGAATAGTCTGCACTCTGAGAATCAGGATGACTACCTGGAGTCTGAATTTGAGGAACTGGTGAGCTCCAGATTTATGTAAAAACATTTTAGTCAGAATCTTAATCTGGATTGTGTTACTATTTTATGGGATGCACACTTGTAACCAGTTATTGCATATTGCTTGAGTCACGAAACATGTGCATCACACTAGTGTCATTTTCAGAGGAAAGTAACAAAAGTGGTGGAATTTCAGGAAGCCAGAGCTTCCAGTCGTGAGGATCCCACGCAGAGTGTCTCAGCATCACCCATGATTGCAAACCATCAACAGCAATCAACCACTGAAGCACCTGTGCATACCATAAGCTTGGAACAGAAGCCTGAAGCTTGTTCAATTATGCCACCAACAAGGATCACTCCTGATGGGAATTGGGCTGTTGGCCTCCAGGTGCTGAACTTTATACAGATCGCTGGGCTGTTGAAGCTAGTGTTTCTAAGGGCTTATACTGTTCATGTCTCTGATGGGATTTATGGAACTCATAACTTGTGCTCCTTTTGCAGTCCCAGGCTGATCCCAGTGAAATCATGATGGAGGTACTGAAGGCCTTGCGGGAGTTAGATATTGTTTGGAAGTCAATAGGAGCGTATTCTGTCAGGTGCCGATGGGTGCCACCTCTTCCAAACCTCAGCAAGAGCTGTAACTGGTCTGCTGGAAACAGCTATAGTGAGTCACCTATGACCTTGGGATCGTTTCCCTTAAGTGAGATGAGCTTGCAAGCCAACGGTGTCATGCTGGATGACAACGAACTGGGAGACCAGTTTCTTGTTCGGTTTGAGGTCCAAGTACGGCAATCCAGTATCTTCTCTCCTTGCTTTCTGTTTGACAACCTACTTGCCTGCTTCTGAAAATGCTTTGCTGGTCAGTGAAATCTCTGAGTTGAAGGCAATTATATAGCGGTTCTGATTTCACTGACCTTGGGGAAATGGACATTGCAGCTTTTCAGGACAAGGGAAGGGAAGTATTTGTTGGACTTGCAACGAGTAGGTGGTCCCAACTTTTTGTTTCTTGAGCTCTGTGCATCCTTCCTTGCGGAGGTTGGGGCAGTCTGACCATCAGTGTCCACAGCCCTCATGGCATTATCCCGTTCTCACAAACTTTGTTTTAGTTTATGCAGCTGGTAAGTTATTATTACTCCCTCAAATGCTCGATAGACATGATCTTTTACATGTTTTGCATCTTTCACCCCATACCTGTATTAACTACTGGGAGAAATGGGTCATTTGTGTCATACAAAACCTGGGAAACCCAATAACATTGATCCTCACAGGAAAGTGTTCACCTCAGATGAGAAGACCTGTGCTCATTGACTTATTATGAAAAAATGTCAGAAAATTTGTCAGACATATTGTTGCTCATGTTTTTGCCTCCAAAGAAATGCTGAGAGCTATTTCCTGACTTAATAACAGCAGTAAAAAGGCACTTAGTTACACAATAATGTTTTGTATACCTGTAATTCAATCTAGCACAACACTGATTCACTGCCATTTTACCTTGTGTGGTGCAGAATTTCGGAAAGGGTAGGGGAAAGGGGGAGATATTGAACGCTCTTCTCAAGCTTTCATCTCACACACATTGTATATTTCCATCACACCTTGTCAACCAGTCTCCACCATCTTTCCCTTATGAGATGAAATTGAGTCATTATTGCTTTTGATTACAAGCAGTTTTGTAGTATCCAAGGGATATCCATTATTGAAAGGTCTGGAATTTTAAAACTAGTGCATCTCTCTGTTTTTGTTCCTTTTTTTTTTTCCCTGACTCTGTCAAAATTGTCTTAATGTCAAATTGTTTTTGTTGTCAAGAAACATGAGACAATGCACTGGTATGAAAGATGATGACTGACCCTGTTGGATTTTACCCACCTTGGGTTTCAACTCCTTTTGCAAGTTGTTTTCTGCATCAGTAAAATTTCTGTGATCACCGTTTTGGACAATGTAGCACCAGTGTCTCAGAAAAATGGAATTCATTATCTCAGTTTGGTTTGAATTCTGCGGTCTGGCTCTGCAAGTGCAAGAACTTGTCCAACATTACAATATGGTCTAAAAAAATCAATCAAAGTTCCAAATGGGTATGCAAGCAATTGCAGAGTAGATTTCTGGAAGCAGCAAACTCTCAGATGGGATTTGTAGCTGCAAGAAAGTGGAGGGGATCAGGCAACATTATTTTCAATGGTCTAAAAGCATATATCATCAGTACCAACAAATCTACCACATGTTGCTTCATTGCAGAGGAGATGGTCATACGAAAGGACTACATACCAGTAGAAAGATAAAGCAAGAGACAAAGAAGCAGACTAACTTCACTGAAGCATTGAGGTGGAATTCGTCGGGAGATCTCAAAAACCTTTGAACTTTTTGTGTTCCTACAATAATAGCTTCAACAATATAAGAAAAGATTGAATTTGCATTGTTGTTAGGTCTCAAAAGAAAGATCTCTCATGAATCACCCTGCAATGTCACCTACAGTGGTAGCAAAGCACACGTAGTTACAAAATACAAACTGATTAAACACACCTGTTGCATCTAATGCAAATAATATTACTGGTTAAGTACTCACCAACTTGGACAGATGTTCTGCCCATCTGACCTTTTGCATCTATGCACTTACACTGCAAGCTTTGTCATACAAGTACAACAACAGACAATAGAGCCAAATGAATGAACACCAGGTTCTCTGAAACCCTATGATGCATAAAAACAGATTCAAGCTTTGCTACTCTGTTAAAAAACATGACAGACGTGCAGGAGAAAGAAATGGCATTTGATATGATACAAGTTGCAAATAAATATCCTCATCAGTCAAAGGGTCATCTACAATCTCCACCTTTTATGAAATATTGTACAATCTAATGGAGAAATACAGACTTTTGTGTTGACATGAAGCACCATTGCAACTTTCTATCGAGCATATTGACCTCAAGAGGAGATCCCATATAGGGGATGATCGATCTGCTGCAGATATATTAACCTCTCCAAATCAAGTCAATCCTTTTCGGTTTCACGGAAATTCAGCGAAAGCTATATAAACTGTAAAAGGCCTCCAGTTGCATAGAGCTGCCATTAAGTTGCTGCTCATTGGAATCCAGAAACAACAGGTTGGAGCACATGGTGCTGCACCATGCGTCAAATGCCTCTGATAGATTTGGCCAATTTTGTGTTGGCCAACCTTTGAGATACTGCACTTGCTCGAGAGGAGGAAGAGTCTTGAGTACTCCATTCAGGGCTTTGTCAACACTCTTCTTGGTGGCCTCATAAATACAGAAACCAATTGCTACCAGCTCTGGCAGCCATGCTTCAACCAGAGCAAGGCGCACAGAATTTTCCAACCAAATTTCTCCCTTTGCCACTATTTCCAAATATCTTACAAGAACATTGCAAGTATCTTCAATGAAGTTGATACCAGAGTATGCATACTCTGTGCTAACATGAGGCCAGGTACCAAACAGCATCTGAGAGAAAGATCTGTCAACAAACATTGTTCGAGCTGCTGACTCAGCAATCCCAAAATCAACAAGGGAGTTCAAAAGCCAGAACAAACCTTTTCCAGCAATAGAGAATTCTTCATCTTTGTACAAGTGTGGGACCCTGCAATGTTGCCTAAAATCTTCAACAGCCTGATGTAGAGCTTCATACATAACAGCTTTCACAACACCCACAACCGACTTTGACACATTGGGTCCGTGCATGGAGGCCTTGAGTAACCTCTCAAACGCAGCTCTGTTTTCCAGCACTTTTCTCTCAATCATCTGATCCTGCTGATTCATCTGCATGCTCTTGAGCAGCAAAGTCTCCAGCACTCTCTTCAATGCATCCAATGAGCTGTCTCTTGCAAGGTTACCAAATGTCCCAAGCCGGGCAGCCAAATCAGGTGAAGGAGCAATCTGGAAAACTGAGACGGCACGTCGAATGTCAGCCAGATCTGACCCACTCCATGGCATCAAAGCCAGGTACCGCATACAGGTATCCACACATTCCTGGAAAACAAGCTGTGCCGCAACAGGCAAGACTTCTATAGCATGTGCCACATTCTCAAAAGAGGCAGGGGTGACTTCTTCCTGGGCATAAAGAAGTTGCATACATCGAGTGTAAGCCCGCGGATTGCTGCGAGCTTCCAAAGTTAGGTCAAGAGGGGGAAGGTCATTCTTAGACCAGCGGTCTGCCAAACATGCATCAAAGTATTGACATCGCCGCAGATACGCAGAATGCACATGTAGGGTTGCAACAGCATCATCATCCTCCACCCTCTTCTCTGGCAGCTTCTTAGATGCCTTTTGCCCTTGCTGCTGCTCCAGGGATTCACCTCTCCGCCGGTCTGAGGAGGGGCTTTGTTGTTGTTGTTTCCTGGCTTTTTTGCAGGGAGGAAGTCCTTTGTCCGAGTCTTCCTGTCTCTTCTGCTGGAACTGGTTCTTCGGATGATGATTCCCTCCTGCTACTAATGCTGTGACTTGCTGCTGCAATGGTACCAACCGCAGTGTCACGTCGCTAGTTTCGTCTTCCTTAAGCCATACTTCTGTGGGCATTCCTGAGCTGTCTGCTTCCAGGCGCAAGGGAGGCGCCAAACGCAGTGTGATGCTGCTCTCATCATCCTTCGGCCACACCTCCATTGGCATTGCTGTTGCTGCTGCACCCTCTCAGACTGTACAGAGTGCCAAATTCGCCGCAACAAAACAGCAACACCACATCATCACACACATCCCATCCCCGTTATCTACTCGACTACTGCTTCTTGAGAGCACCATAACCGCACCATTTGCAACAAGCAAGCGTAGCGATGGCGGAGGTTGGTTTTATTTTGTTTGGAGGAATAACGGACATCCATCAAAGATCTGGGAAGTAGGAGGAGGAGCCAAGTCTCCCTGTCTCTTCTTTAAAGCATGATGCTGCTGCTGCTGCCGCCGCCCAGAACACCGCACCGAGAACGGAAACAGCAGCGGAGCGGAACAACAAGAGACGAGGACAAGGAGCACTGCTAGGTCCACAATAGCAGCAACAGTTGCAAATAACAGGAGAAATTCTTCACCGAAAAAAGCAGCTCAAATTTTGGATAGGAGAAGAATTCAGAAGCAAACGAGTGTTGTGCATTCCCAGAGTCCGCAGAGAGCTTGGAATGGAGACGAAACGGAGAACGGCAACAGGACTCCTCCCCCGTCCTTTCGCCCGCTCCCCTGAACTGTGCAACGCAGACCTTCCGTTTCCTTCACACCTGCTCCCTCCCTCTCTCTCTCTCTCTCCCCCTTCTGAGAGAGAGAGAGGACTGTCGACAGATCTCATCCAAGAGCCTTGTTAGTCTTCCCCGGGCCCCACAATTCTCATTCTCATCATCCATCTTCATCTATATGCTTCGTCTCTCCGGTTCCTGCGCTCATTCATCTCCCAATAACGACAGACCTCATCCAAGAGCACTATTAGTCTTTCCACCCTGGCCCAATTCTCATTCTCATCATCCATCTCTGCTCATCCATGAACTAGCCAACATCTATTCATAATCTTCACCCCTACTTCATCTGGTCTGCCAACTATAGTGGATAGGCACGTGAACAATCTTTCATCTATATTCTTCATTGCTCCGGTTCCTGCGCTCATTCATCTCCTAATGTTTGTCGTCACTAATTTTCATCCATCATATCGTCGTCATCATCATTTCAAGCCAATGTTCGTCACTCCCTCCCTCCCGTCCGTCGTCTATCTTCATCCATGTACATCCTAACCCGCTGTTCTCTCCATCATCCTCGTCGTCATGAAGAAGAAAGACAGCAAAAAGGTACTGCTGCCATCGCTGGCTCTTCTTCTCTGGCTTCCCCCCCATGCCATTGCCTCCGTCATTGCTATTGCACAATAAGAAGGAACGAGCATACAAGAGATTAGAAAGCTTATGTAGCACGTGTGCAACGAGCTTGAAGAGTAACTCATGTGCAAAAGAGATTGAAGAACAAACAAATGTATACAGATGCAAAGAGATTGGAGAACAAAAGATGACGAACCGTAAATGTGCAAAGAACTTGAAAGACCAGCAAATGTGCAAAGAGATTGGAGAACCCTAATAATCACAAAAATAAAGGGAAAAGACACTGGTGAGAGTTTTTGATGGCATTTGTTTTTCATCACAGAACTAGAGAGTACTTGGAGGTTACATTTATCAAGAAAGAGTGAGGATTTTGATGCTTTTGTAAGTTGCTAATTAAGTTTTGTAGGTTAGAATTGTTATTGGTCCTAGGTTGTTGGGATGATCAAACTTGGGAAGTGAATGTATACCTTTGAAGCCAATTGAACAGCTCAAAACAATGATATTCTAACCAGTACAAGGACATCCATTCTTGAAACTCTACAACACATACCCAACTATGCACTATATTACAAATGAAGAGAGAACATGATTGAGATTGTGATACAGAACTCTTGCCCTAACGTTGTTATTTGAGTGATAGTTCGTAAATGTCACATGGGTTTCATGGTAGCGAAGCATGGGTTCCATGTGCAGGTAGGCGATGCTCAAAACCTACCTCCTCCAAAACATGTCGGGTTTCAGCTACCATGTTTAGGGGGGGGGGACCCATGTCATATGTACCTCACATGTGTTCCCCCCATCACCATGTACCCTATCTAGCCCCCTTATGTCCCATGGCATCTCATTTTAACGCTTTCCCCATGTCCTCATCACCACTGTATAATTATGAACTAACCATCTGTCAAGCCCATTAATAAAATAAAGTAAAAAGTTAGACTTTAGAGTAGGTAGGAATTAAGTTGAAGCGGGGCAACCATGTGTGAAACGTTTTAATGGGCACCCTGTTCCATGTTTTAGTTAGGGTTTAGTTTCAAGCTTTAGAAGGGAGCTTGAAACACCCTTCCATCTATTTTTGCTAAGTGTGCGTGAGGTTGATTCTTTGAAGCATTCTAACATCTTTTCTTGTAAAGTGCATGTGAAGCTACAATCAACATTGTTGCAATAGATTGAAGCTTGTTTTAGGGTTTAGCTTCCATTGTTTCATTATTGTTATAAGGTTTGTGCTACGAGATGTGTTGGGGACTTGTGTTTGTCTAGAAGAACTGCCAAATCCAATTCTTGTATACTTGTGATAGAAAACAAGGAAAATGGAGAACAAACATCATGCAAAAGAATCAGACCTCATAGTAAAAAATGTGAAGATAGATAAGATAATGTTTATGGAGACATACACTTGCAAGGAATGGTTAGAATTGTTTCAGGAATGTCATAGTCATAATTGAGAGGATAGGAAGGAGTTTATTTGTGTTTATTGTAAATGTAAAACGAATTCAAAAATGAAGATCAATGAACATTGAAAGAAAGGGTAAAAAAGTGGTGGATTTCAAAAGGAATTTTCACCTTGAAGTTATACCCACCATTATGAAATGCAACAAAAGGTGTGTATGTTGCAAATGGTGGGAACATTTTGGAATATTGAGCAAAAGCAAATGCATTGCCTAAAATAAAGCATAGTTGTCCTTCTTCAACACTAGCTTTGCAGGGAGGAAAGACTTTGCAACACAAGCGAAAGAAAGAGAGAACACTGCCCTTGGAGAGTTTGGACCACGATATAGCACCAAAGAAGGAAATTGTAATGAATCGTAAAAAATGATTCATAAAACCTATAGGCCAAACCACATCGAGAGAGCTTTCGAGGATAGTTCTCAATTTATAACACGAAATTTGACCTGAAGGTATGGACACAAAGCATTCGCTACATAGTGGTGAATATCACACCTTATTTATGTTTTTAGAAGTTTACTCAAGTTTCACATGTTTTTTGCTCACCCCCATGTTGTGGTGGTTACATATCAATAGGTTTCAAAATCATTCTAAAAAATGCCATGTTTTGATGTTAATATATGTTTCAATCCATAATATATGTTACCTTGTAAAATCGGTGCATTAAGATGTTGGTTTCAACATACAAAAGATTTTATAAAAGTATTATCCAACAACAAATCTTCCTACCAACCCACCAAACTTATGTACCCCAACATCATCTTCTAAGAAATTAGAAGCACACATTGGGGATAGGATGAAGCAATTTAGAGTTTGAATGAATGATTTGTGAAAATGTTGTTTGGTGAAAGGCTGATGATGCATTCCAAGAACTATCCAAAAGAGAACCATTATTTATTGGGAGCATAATAGACATGCTAAGGATTTGGCATCTTCTCCAATGTAATCTTGTTAATTGGGATTAGAAGGTGCAAAAAAAAAAACGAATTTGCAAAAAACTTTGGTGCCTTTGTGCGCAATCCAGACTTCAACACTATTGTTTATTGTTCATATGGCAAGTTCATGTGATGCAACAAACATGTACATCCCTACTCTCTTTCACATTGTTTCATCAAGTTTCATAAATACTAGGTGCACATATGTGCAAGTCCCTTTGTTTTCAACAGTTTTAGGTTTATAGTTTCAAAATGTTTCAATAAATGTCTTGCATTTAAGTAGTACACATTGGAGTCAAGTTTTGACTTTTATTCCATTTTGGATTTGGGATTGATAATCCAAATTACAATAACATGGTTAAACCATGTATGAAATGATCGAAACATGCCCATGGTTTTCAATGTAATGACATCCAAACATGTTCATAATAGTTTTGTGTGTTTTGTTTGAACACAATATTCATTCTATGTTTTGGTTCCATTCATGTTTCAAATTTGCCATATGTTTTGGGTATATGTTTTGCTATGAATTGTTGGGTACACATTGATGTCAATATTTTGCTTTCTTTTCTTCAATTTTGATAGATGGTCAAATTTTGATAACCATGGTTTGTTCATGTTTCTAAAACGCAAAACATAGTCCCTCCATTTCACTCAATGAAATTTAAATATGAAGCTAAAATTTGAATCCAATTGCATGGTTTTTAATGATGATACATATGGTTTTATAACATGTTATGTTCTTGTGTTGAAAGCGCTAGCTAAGAAGTCACTCCAAGTTGTGTCTGTGAACTTACATGTTTTCACATGTTTGGTGTAATTCAAGTTAAAGTTGCAAAAGAGGTTAGTGTTACAGTTTTTCAAACAATGGACCTTCTGGAAGTAGGTGAAACACAAGCCTTGGTCAAGTCACTACATGAGTTTCTGGATTATCAAAAACATCTCCAATGTTTTATTCAAGCAGAAAATGAACATAAAGAACACTTCCAACAACAAAGGTTGGCCTTTGTTGCTAAACGACTAAATGAGTTCGATGTAGCCAATGCATCGAAAATTGAAGTTATAAAGTGGGATTGGAATCCCTTATGGTATATTATCATTAATGACAAAAGCTTTCTTACAAGTGATAGGCTTGAACTTCCTTGCTCACGTACTTTTGAAAAGGTAAACTTTATTTTTAATAATCTACTATAACGCCACATGCCCTGTAGAAAATGTTCCTTAGGAAGTTATGTTAATGAAGGTATATTTTTGGCTATTATTTGATAAGCATCTTAAGTGTGCCTACCCACTTCAAGGAGCCAATCAGGATTCCATTAACAAGCTTAGCAAAGGAGAGTATTGTCATGGTTGGCGCAAAACTATGGATATTTTGAAACAAATTAAGCACCTCCTATTTGGCGGTACAAAAATGTGACAAGGAAATAACTATAAAAAAATGGAAACAACCTACAAAAGGTTTATGTCAACATTAGATAGCCTATTTGAGATGTCACTTTTGTTTGCTTCAATCCAAATAAGGGCCATAGAAGACATGGTGTGTGAAGATGTTGTGATCTTCCAAAACATTTGGGAGGCAACAAATTATGAACAAGTTCAGTGTTCATTTCAAACAATCAAGAGATATCTTAGTCATTAAGAGGACATATAAATGGGTTGGGTAAATGTTCGTTGGGGTATGCTTCGGGATACAAATGCTACACACATTTTCCCACATGTGGCATTGCTCGCTTTTGACAAAGTTGTAAAAGTAAGGTGTGCATCCTTATTTCCAGCGTAGTTAACACTAGAAGGTGCATCGAAGTTGGTAGCCTTGCCAGATCCATTCAGCTTCCCATAAGGACCTTGGGTAATCCAAGCACACCATCCAAATATTGATCGGATTGATGGAGTTGATTTGATGGAGCAAAGGCAACAAAAGGACCAAATTCAACATCATGATGAGACCATTTAAACATTTTAGGGCAATTTAACTGAAATATTGGAGCTAGTGCAACGCCTTCAACAAGTGAACAACACTCTTGACCAAGAGGACCATGTTTTGGATGTTCAAGACCATATTATAATTGAAAAACACCAAGTTTCGCACTCTGCAAACCATATTTCAAAGGTCAAACAACAACATTCATATGAGGATCATCTTCCAAAGGAAAAAATCATGTTTAAAAAATAAAAATAGAAGATTTGGATGGGAAACTAAAACATGATAGAACTCATGTTTCAAAGATCGATTAAGAACATGTATTGAAGGCAAAAGTTAAACATGATATATAACATGTTTCAAAGGTGCACCAAGAACATCCTCATGAAAATTTGGATCTTGCATTGCAATTGAAATATCTTGTTTTGCAAACGGACCATGTTTTCGAGGTTGAGGTATTATCGTTAACAATACAGTATAATGTGGAATTTCTCAACTTGTAGGAATCCACTAATGTTTCGAAGATGAAGATGGATTTTCCAAACCCCAAGCTTTGCTAGAACAAAGTTTTTGTTCAGAGGTGATAGATTTGCATACGGAACTTCTAGTTGTACAACCCACCAGAGGTTGTTTATAAGATCCACAAGTTTCTGTTGAATCAATGTATGTTTTGAGAAATGTTGAAAAGGTTGTGAGTGCGGTGACATTTCTAACAAGTTGTTGGTCTTCTTAGTGTGAGCCTTTTAGTTTCTACACTAATACACATATATAATAGTGTTTCTTGGGTTAAGTTTCTTGCATCAAGTCTTGTGAACGTTATAATATACCTTTTTTTAAAGTTTATTTCTTTATGAAAGTAAGTTTCTACTATTATTCGTATTTGCTTCTAGAACTAGGATGTTTTTAAATTGTATTATTGTTGTTTAATGTACATTTCATAATATGTCATATTTCTAATGTTCTTCTTAATGTTTTTTAACACTAATGTTGAAATCCTTGTGGATGATGGGAACACTACCACAACAAGAGTTCATATTTTTTTTTCAATATTTGTCATGTTTTGGGCAGATCCCAATAAAAACATATGTAAGAGGGTACAAAAAAACCACCTTCCATTATGCACATGTTTTGTATATTGTGTGTTGGACATGTTTCGGTTCCTTTGTTGCATTAGTGTACTTATTGTTACACTATAACTACCCTAAAATTAAGAAAAAAAAAAAGACAACTGAAACTTGAACACAAAATTCAAGGAACCAATGTTGTAGGAAAAAACTTGAAACCTTTCGTTAGAATGTGATTCCAAGATACCATATGAAATCAACAACTATCGAAACATGCTAAAGTTAGATCACACCATTTAAATTGTGAACTTTTCAAATACATGTACGGAAAAACACATTTTGAGAAACTTCACGAAACTAGTTTTAATTCTAAGAACATAACTTTCGAAATATGAAAAGTTCCGGTTATAAGTATATGTGTCACCACATTCCATATTTTGCAACATTGAATAGATAATTGGCACTTATAAAGTAGTTCGAGATTAAATGTTGGTTTCTATGTTTCTTGGATGATTTTAGTCAATCTTTTTCAATATTACATCTCCATATGTTTTATTTTTGTGTGTGTACATGTGTTTCTTTGGGTTATTTGCAGCTTTCTTTCCTCATCACTCATTGAAGGATCCAACATTGAAGCCTCAAATCAATGTTGGAATTGATCAATATTGGAGTGCACTATATGGATACGTAGGCCAATTTCCCTCCAATATCAATGTACCCTAGTGGGGACTACTAATATGTTCTGTTACTTTTTACTTAAAGTTTGAATTTTGGACAAAAGTTGTATGGTTCATGATGCATGTACATGCACAATGAGACTTCACCAAAACATTATCAATTGGCTTCAAAATAAGGTATACATGCAGAAACATCCAAATGCAAAAACACTTGGATGGAATGGAAATAGAAAGATGGAATCGTACCCAGGAAGAGCAAGGTGCCCTAAGGGAGAATTGTGATGTTATCAAACTCGATACTTGAAACTAGAGCCTTTGAATCAAGGTACATTATTTCTAGAACATGGATGTTGAAGTTGAATTATATTTTGTAACATCCATAACCCATTTGAAAAATGGAACATAGGAAGGATGTTTGAAACCTAATGGTCATTTGTTCCAAAGTACCCCATTTTGAGCACTTGGATGTTTGAAAGCAACATTTAACTAACCCCCCAACATTACATAAAAACATCCAAGTGCCCTAGGGGTGGCACTATAATGTCAAAAATTGAAAATAGGCCTTCAAAACAAGATACATTATTTAGGAACATGACAAATGCATGTAGTGGACATGACATGCATAATATGTTGATATATTAATTCAACAAGTCTGTCAATCAGTCAGTCTGTGACGGTGGGCCAGCACGGGCGGGTTGGGCACGAGAGAGGTTCAGGTTCATCCACAACAAGTTCAAGCATCCAGTGGATGGATGGTGCGCCGGTGGGTGTTGAATCACTCTGGCCCAATGTGATCCGATGGAAACCGGTGTTTAACAGCAATTGGAAAAATATAAAGAACCGTCGGTTCCATATTTTAGTTCATTGATTTTTTGACAATCGTGAGAACGAATGGTAAGAACCACCCTTCAATAACCCGTTAATGGTGGTTGGTTCCAGTGTTGGTTCCGGTTTTTTGAATTTTTTTCCCCATAATCAAAGAATCACCGGTTCCGGTTCTTTCAAAAGAAGAACCAGAGGTTTTACGAAAGAATCGGTAAAAAAGCGCACTGGTTCTTAAACTTCCTTTTTTTTTCTTGAAGATTTGGGAACCGTGGTTATATAGCCACATCGATTGTTTGAAAATTTTAAAAAGCGGCCGCTAGGTGAGTGGTGCATACCCGGTATGATAACCGGAGGACATCTTTCATTCATTCATTCATTCACATAAGCGCCCCACAGTGATGGGAAAGCATGCGTTTGTGCCCTATTGGGTACGATGGGAACATACTTTCTTTTCCTACGTGGCGGAACGGGCCATTCCAAGAAATAACTAACATAGTAATTTTGACGAGGAATTTCCCATAGTCATGACTTTCTGAAATGGCAGAATGCCGTTGAGCTTTAGGGTTTCAGGGGTCGTCATCAGTGCCGTGTCGTGCCTTGTAGGCACAGGTTACCACTAGTATTAAATATTTGAAAATAGGCCTTCGAAACAAGATACATTATTTAGGAACATGACAAATGCATGTAGTGGACATGACATGCATAATATGTTGAACCCAACAGAAACATGAAAAACATGCAACATAAACACACGAAGCATTAAACTTGAACCATATTTTGAACATTACCTAGCAACACGAAAATGCCCAAGGGGGGGTATTGTAATGTCAACATTTATTAAATACTTGAAGTTGGAGACTTTGAAATTAAACACATTATTCAAGAACATGGCGGATGCATAAGTGGACTTGACATGCGTAACATGTTGAACCCAACAGAAACATGCAAAACGTGCAATGGAAACAAACAAAGCCTTAAACTTGAACCATATTTTGAACATTACTTAGTTACATGGAAGTGCCCTGGGGGGTTATTATAATGTCATAATTTACTACATGAAGTTGGAGACTTCAAAACTAGGTACATTATTCAAGAACATGACAAATGCATACGTGGACTTGACATGCGTAACATGTTGAACCCAACAAATACATGCAAAACATGCAATGGAAATACATGAAGCCTTAAACTTGAACCATATTTTGAACATTATCCAATTACATGAAAGTGCCCTAGGGGGGGTATTGTAATGTCATAATTTACTAGATACTTGAAGTTGGAGACTTCAAAACTAAGCACATTATTCAAGAATGATAGATGCATAACTTTATTTGACATTAATAACATGTTGAAGGCAACATAAACATGCATTGTTGACATGAACACACAAAGTTTGAAACATGAACCATAATTGACGAAGTGTTCCATTTAGAACATGTTGATGTTTGAACGAAACCTATCGGTATCCCCTGAATGTAGCCCTCATACATCCACCTTCCCTTTGAGCAACCTCTATGATACTTGAAACACAAAACTTTAGAAATTCCAATGTAAAAACAAAGGACTTTGTGAACTTGCAACCATATTTGCCAAGTTTTCCAATTACAATGAATGTTCGAAGGTAATGAATAGGTGAGCCTTATCATCACTAATAAACATCCAGGTGCTATAGTAGGGGCACTATGATGTTTACCATTCTTAATACTTGAACCTCGAGCTTTTGATACAATTCACATTGTTTTTAAAACATGAAAAACCCAATATATACATATCTAGATGGGGAGATGAAAAAACTTGGGAAATGTATGTGGTGAGTGATGCAACAATCTCCTATAGAAAAAACAACAATGAAAAGTTGTAAAACTTTTGAATTGGGATTTTTTTGATTTATGGAAGTTAAAAAACCATGAACTATTGGAGAAGGTAGAGGGGGAGAGATCAAGTAGAACAATCAGACAAACTTATAAACACACATGTAAAACATCATGCATGGAGGGAAACACATGCACACTAAGGGAAACACACAAAGGTCATTGCTTTGCTATGCACATGTCAACAAACGCCAATCAAAATACCAAGAAAAATTTGGAAGAAGTGAAGAAACATTTACAAATCTAAAAAATCCCACTATGCATTCTTCTTTTTCTTTGTAGAAATTGCAAACCACACAACATTCATGTCCAAACACCTCACAAAGCTCAAAAGAAAGGATTGTAAATATCGCCAAAATGCCTTAAAAAACTGAACACCCTATGTTTGAGGTGTTCCACCAGCAATCAAAGAGAGCATGACAAATGATAGCAATAGAAGGAAACATTGTTAACATGAAGAAGAGGCCCACCTTCATGGAAAAAAGTTCAATGACTTCATGGAAAGATTTAAATTTTGACAAATGTAAAAACTCTAATGTTGCTATAACCAAATCCTAATCCCCGCTATAGTCATCAGGGGTTGTGACTATGATAGATGGGGACGTGGGGAAAGTGCTAAAGCGAGATGCCATGGGACATGGGGAGCTAGATAGGGGGGGCATGGATGGGGAACACATGGGGGGTACAGATGACATGGGTGCCCCCCCCCCCCCCCCCCCCCCCCCCCCCCCCCCACCCCCACAAAAAAACTCAAGAAGAGGGGGGGCGAAACCCCACCACCCACCCAAAAACCCAAGAGCTTTTTTTTGCGACCCCCACAACACCAACCTACTCCTTC
>Ga0116231_10008603_pt1 | contig 17820 bp, 11 predicted proteins | sample S1TSphgellanicum_2_FD_89695 | JGI IMG/M metagenome (GOLD analysis project Ga0116231, IMG submission 89695) | Host-associated microbial communities from peat moss isolated from Minnesota, USA - S1T2_Fd - Sphagnum magellanicum MG | ecosystem: Host-associated > Plants > Peat moss > Unclassified...
ATGACCAAAATAGTTGAAAGTTGATCTTGTAGTTGCAAATATTCTCAAATTTAGTCGCAAACGACTATAAGTCGCATGTAGTCGTAAATTGACTGGTTACATTTTGGCTGATTTCTACTAGTGGATGTTTCATAAAGCTATCAAACTTTATGGAAAAACTGACCATATAGGCATGATCAGCTTTGGATGTCGGGTTTAGTCTTGACCTAATCAGCCCCTTCACAACTGGGTTGAGTATTTGCATGCAATTTTGACTTGGAATTTGGTCTAAAACAATACTAACCAATAGGACTGCGAAACAAAGTCAAGGAAACCAAAAATAAGAAAAGAGAACTCTCATAAAACATTTTAAAAATTTGAAAGGTCCCATCTACAAAACTCTTGCAAGCTCAACATGTTTGCAACTATCATAGGGGGCATTACCACGAACCAATTTGGAAATGCATGAACACCAAAAAGTTTGAATTATGGGCCTAAACATTAAGCTGCATGGGGTTATTGATCAATAGAATATAATAAACTTGCATGCATTTAGTGAAGTGAGTTTTCCGCATTGTTGGGTTACATGAGTGTTTTGTAGGATTACAATATAAGGTGACAAGGTGAACACTATCAACACACATTACTAAAGACAAGGATCCACCAATGGTTTGAATTCCAAAGACAACCATGTAGTCTTTCAAATGTTATCACTTTTTTTTTGGACTCTAAGTACATGGCGATGACATCATGTCACCTCTCTAAAGAAGTGCAATACTAAACATTGGAACACAATGGTTGTGAGGTCAACAAAACACCTACGGTATTTTGGCAACTAGTAAGGTTATACCAACTATTTGTACACAAACAACATGACAAAAGATTTAATCTTTGTCTTGAACAAAGGCAGAAAGGCATCCAAGTAAATTATAGATATTTGTTTCATATGCCACCTACCTTAGAAATATACACTTTAGAACTTTTGATACTCAACATGAACTTCTGATACTCAGCATTGACTTCGCCATGGACTTGCGCACGTGTGAAGATGACTTGCACAATCACTTTGTTTGAAGTGAACTAGAAAAGCAATGTCTTTTTAAAGTACTAGAAAAGGGTGCATAACATAATTTAGTACACACCTTTATAAAACTGAGCAGCATGGTTTTGGCGACACCATACATTTCCAAGGCATCCATTTGGTTGAATGTTGTTGTTGATGGTTGACACATTATCTAGCTAGAACAATGCCACAACATCCAAGACATGAGTCCTAACTTTTAAGGTAGTCCACAATAAACTATATGTTATGTACTACCAATTTCATACATCACCAACCAATGGCAAAGAACGTTTTTGCATCAACCAACAATCACATTGAAGTGAACAACCTTTTAATGTTGAACATGTAGTTTTACCTAAAGCATTTGAACATAAGCCTTCAATTCAATTTCCTGCACACTAGCTTGTCCATGGTTTTTTTGGCACGATCACAATGTACAATTGACGGATTGGCAACAACAATCCATATGAAGATGCCAAAAAACCCATATTCATGTAAACATCCAGAAACATCTGTTGTCGACCATATCCCATTCCAACATCTAAATTTAGCGATGGATAGGGTTGTTTCATTCCAAGACAATAGTCAATTTCCCTCATCCATCTACCATCTTTTGCCATCTACCTTTTTTCCACAATAAATGGGAAATTGGTTCAAATTGTTAATGTCCAAGACTTCCCTACTAAGCTTTTGCAATCAAAGACCTCAATGCAGTTGCATGATAAAAAAGAAGCATAAGTACATGTACAAAGTCAAGTATTCTTTTCTCCAATTGAAGTACAAGATGAGAGAAAGAGAGAGAAAGAACCATAGAAGAATGAAAAAAAACAAAAATATGTATCCATGTTGCCATACATACCATTGGTTGGTCAAGCCATATGGCCCCTTGGTTTTCTTAGGAGATAGAAAAAGATGGGGACAAGACTAACATGCAACATTTCTTCAAAAATTCAAGATCATGGCTTTAGTTCAACTACAAAAACAAGAGAAGGAAATAAATGAAGAAGAAGTATTACTTGCATAGAACAAAACCAAAAGAGAAAGCCAATCATAATACTAAAAATGATGCAACAAATTCAAAGTCTAGATGAGAAAGCAAGGAAATCCCACCTCATGCACTAGTAGTGGGAATAATGAACATGTTGCTTGCAAGAGAATATGACAATTGAGGCGTGCCTTAAAGCCTAAAGAGATATGGAGAAACAGATGTTTTGCATGGACATGGTGATAAGCGTCACCTTCCCTCCAAACTTCTCCCATCCTTCTTCTTGATAATCAGATGCACAACCAAAGTAAAATTCTCTTTGTCCTTGTTTGATATCCTCCTCTTTTATGCTCATGTTTTCAATTGATGTCAAATACCTCTTTGTAAATGTGATCACACATTGTTCACTATTCAATTTTTTCATGAAAAAACAACTAGCAAACATGAGCGAATCTTGAAAAAAATTCCATGATAGGAAGATGAGTGATGATTTTATCTTCTTGGGCGGAACACAACAATGAAGTATTATCAAGTCTCCTTGTACATTGGTTGAAGATCAAGTCATCAAACTTCTCCATCAACCAAATCTCACAAAAAAGGTTGAATCAACAACCACAAGTTCAAGAACACATGAAGTCTATGGTTTGTATGTTGGTTCAAAAGTACAAGTTTAAACATCAGATAAGAGAAATGCAAGCACAATTCCCTAACTTGATGACATGAAATTTGAATTAAATGTTCCATGAGTAAACAATAATACAATTATAAAAAAACACACTTATTTTCTACATGATCCAAGAAATAAGGGTAGTGGTTTCAGCTTGGGCTAATACTGATGAGCTCCACTGCAAAATCGAACATTCAAGATGCTATCATGACCAAAGATATTGACCTTCTTCAAGGCAACTTAACATTTGTGTAATTTCTTATTCAGTTGCAACACACTTTAGATTTACCTTTCTAAGAACAACATGACTAGTTGTTCATTTGCTTATGACTTCCACCCTTGAGCCAGTAGACATGCAGACGGTGGCTCGAGAAGGATTGCCACAACATAGTCTCCCTCCACCTGCTTGCATGCAAACCAATGCTTATTTACAAGGTTCACATATTATCTAAATATAATAAGCATGTAGCAAATGTTCATGGACCAAATGATCATTTGATATTGTAGACATGGGTGTTTTGTCATATCGACACAAGAACTTGACCTAGAGCTTGACCTAGAATATGCACTTTAGGATTTCCAATCAACTCTTGACAATTATAATGTCATTTTGCCACTAGATTGCCATCACATTTAAAGACCATAGTATAATGCAACAATGAAGAGAATGCTCACAAGCAATAAAGAATTTCAAATGGTGCCACAATCATGGTAATGTATTCCACCTGCACAAATGACATTCATGACATGGCATCACCATTTCAAGCCTGGAGTAGTTGGCAATAAGGAATCAAATTCATCTTACACAATTCAAGATTCCTTAAACCTTTTAAAAGACCTGGCAATCAAGAGTCTTATTCCCAAGCATACTGAAATTAAGAACAGACATAAAGAAGTTCAATTGTATCTCAAGAAGCTCGGATTTACTTTGATAACTTTTGTAATCAACTTCTTAAGTACCTTAATATTCTTTCAAAAATGATATGATCAATTTGCAGGATGTGCTTTGATGACATTTGGTAAATCTTGAACACCATCTCCAAGTAGTTGCGATGTTTGGTAATTGTGTATATGCGACATTGCATGATTCACATCCAAACGAACCTCATATTGTTGTGGGATAGATTGAAGGTTGGAAGTTCGATCCTTGCGTGATTGCATCAAGTCTTCGATGGAAAAGAACCTTCTTTCCACTTCAAATCTATACACTGCACACTTGTTGACATCGGTTTCTGATACATGCCATTCACCAATGATGCTTGGCTCAAAGGTGTTACAAATTTTAGGGAAACCGGTATCATGAAATTGAGCAATTGCATGGTCCAAAGATTGTCGAGGGTAGTTAAATCGATAGATCATTTTGCTCTCTTGTGATTCTCGACTCACCTCAAAACCATCAAGTTGGTCCACAATAGTTTCAATAGAATCTGTATATGAAAGACCTGTCCCAACTGTGTGTGTGCGAGTCAGGTTTCCTCCCAATTGATTCCCCAATATTGTAAGCCCTAAAGTAGCCGATCCTCCATCAAGTAAGGAATCTGAAGTGTTGGACGTGACTACTACTGTCTTCTTTATTGGCTCCAACCTGTCAACTTCATCTTTTGTCAACCTGGGAGGATTTTGTGCCTCCTCACATTTCAAAGAGATTTTGATTATGTTTTGATAATAACTCGGATTGTAGTTATCCTCTCCAAAACTGCATTTTGTCTTTGTTGTGGTGGTGATGGTCTTACCATGTTTTCCTTCCAATTCAAACTTGAATTCCAAGATAGGACTAATAATAGCATTCTTCAAATGGTCCTCCACCATACAAATCTCTTGAGTAGATCCATCGAAGAAAATGCCAGCTCCTCTTGGATAAATAATCACATTGAGAACCTTTTTCCTTTCTACCTCTTCTTGTAGGGAAAATGGGGGATCATCAATAGCACTATCCAACACTAATACAGATGGTTTGCTATCATCCTCACCAACCTCTCTCTCATCTTGTGGTAGACCACTTGTTTCTCCAACATTGATTCTTGTTGATTGCCCTCTAATCACATATGATGACCCAAATGTTTTGTCGTGCCCTTTGATTGTGTTATCGTCTATTGATTGACCACTTCTTCGTCCGAGATTGATTCTCCTTGATTGCCTTCCAATCCCAACAATGTCTTTGCTTACCTTTGCACCCAAGGAGGAGGAAGAAGGGGGAGAGTCAAGAGGATCTTCAACAAGAGAAGCAGTATTTCCTTCATTCTCCTCACTACTCTCGTAGTCTTTAATACAAATTTTACGTGGTTGCACAAAACTCTTGAATGCTCCAGGACTTCTCCTTCTTTGCAATTCCCCTCCAAGACTTCTTCCATCATCAATAGATCCACTAGCTGATCCAGCTTCAAAGCCTACCATGCTTGTTGACATGAGATTTTCTCGTATAAGTCCCATGTGTTCAGCTAAATCCAAGATCAAGGGGGAAATGCGCTGATCACCTTGCAATGTGTTGTTGCCATCCACATGCACAGTACCGTCATTCCCTATCAACCCAACCCCTGAACTTCTCGATGGATTTTCCAATATCAAGTTGGATTGTGCATCGCCTTCTCTTTCGGTTGGGGAGTTTGGTAGAAAGATGGCCATTGGTATGAAATTTTCAGAATTCCACAAGTTTGTCCAAATGTTCTCATCTTCCACCTCTATCACCTTCACATCAAAATGATTAGTGACCACCACCTTGGCCCTATTGATGCCAATTCCTACAACCCTAGCCATGTCTTTTGCATCCGGGTAAAGGAACTCCACATGAGAATCCCCTTTTGTGGCCTTTTTGCCCATAAACACAATTCTTTTCATTCCTTTTCGCTCTGTAAAATGGGATTGAAGAGTTGTTGGAGACCTATTAGAAGGACATTCAATGCTTTGAATCATTGTCCCCAACGTTTGTTGTGTTTCTTGTCGCATTTTGTGTCAAATCCAATCAAAATTAAAATTTGCTTATAGAATATTTTCTAATGACATTCAATGGACTTATGTTCATTATAAGTCTCACAAATTAATTTATGACAACCCAATTTTGCATTTGTCTATCACACAAGCATAGATTAATTAAACTTGCCATACATAGAAGAATAAAGGCCAACTTATGCATCTAAGTTATTGTCTTCAAAGTGTATAATAATTGTAGTGTGTTCCACTAAATATATATACTCTAGTATGTAATCTTGTGTTTGACAAACGATATGGTACAGGGGTATTCATCTACAATTCAAGCAAAACACAACTTTAGATCAATTTCTATTCCTTATTTTTTGGGCAAGGATGTGAAAAATGACACCCTGCTAAATCAATTCAATGAACTTGCAATCTGATTTAAATGGTAGCCAAATGCTAGTGGTTAGTCCCTTGCCATAAGCCATAATTGAATTTAAGACACTACCCATACTTTCAACATTTTCCATTATTAAGATATGAAGGTTCAAACTTTCAAATCATTTATGAAGTTTCTATTGATTCTTTTAATAGGAAAAAACTAAATAGTTTACATACTTGAAACAAATGATCAAAGGAGTAAATCTCACAAGAAGTTAATCATGTGTTTGGATATCCACATAAGTTTAAGATGGGTGAACAACTATGAAGTAGTGTTTTATTTTAGTGAATTTTCATCACTTGGCAATTTCTTTTAATTAAAAAAAAATGAATATCACATCCTTGTTAAATTTACCTCCTAAAGGACTTGTAATGTAAAAGTCAATAGAAGGTAATCACTTGAACATTAATGTCAACTTTAATGAATGTTGTAAATTGTGTACACCCACATAAAGGTGCACATATCTACAACACATGTTGATTACTTTGATGAAACCATAGGTTTATACTTTGCATGTCCCTTACAAGAATTCATGGTCCAAATTAAATATATATCCTCTATACCTATGGTGACTTAAATTTTGAATGTTCACAGTACATGATTTAGTTGTTTGCTATATTTTTTCAGTTCAATGGAATGTCTTATACAAAGCCAATTAATAATTTGTTAATATAAAAATTCCATATTGTTCGATAAGAAAACCATTTGAAATACTAACCTTGAAATTTTATCTTGCCAACTGGACCACCCTACCAAATTGAGTTCCCTTGAGGTGACCAATTCAATGATTGATGGTGGTAATTCCTTTAATCCGTAACACTTTGACAAATTGAACTCTTCCAAATTAGTCAACTGGCCAATAGATGAAGGTATTTCTTTCAACTTGTAACATTCTGACAAATTGAAAATTCGAAGAGAATTCAATTCACCAATCGATATGGGTAAATCGACCAATTCAAAACACCTCGACAAATTAAATTCCTGAAGGAGACTCAATCGACCAATAGATGTAGGTAGTTTTTTCAATACAACACAATTTGATAGATTGAAAATTTGAAGCGCGCATAATTGGCCAATAGATGTAGGTAGGTTTTGCAACCTAATGCACCCATGTAAATTGAGTTTTTTAAGAACAATCAATTGCTCAATAGATTTAGGTAGTTCTTGCAACCCAGAACAACCATACATGTCCAATTCTTGGAGCATATTCAATTGTCCAATAGTTATAGCTGGCAATTTTTGTAACCCAAAGCATCCAAACAAGTCTAAACATTGAAGAGCATTCAATTTGCCCATAGGATCATTTGGCAATTTACGTAATGTAGAACAATATGACAAATTGAGCTCTTTCAAGGAGTCCAATTGACAAATGGATATGGGTAGTTCTTGCAATTGAGAACACCCTAAGGAATTAAGTTCTTGGAGGTTAGATAATAAACCAATAGATGTAGGTAACACTTGCAATTTAACACATCCTGACACATCGAACTTTTGAAGAGCAATCAATTGTCCTATAGATGTAGGTAGTTCTTGTAATTGCGAACACCTTAACAAATTGAGTTCTTGAAGAATAATTAGTTGTCCAATAGATGTAGGTAGTTCTTGCAATTTGGAACATCCAGAGAAATCGAGTTTTTTAAGGGCAGTCAATTGTCCAATAGATGAAGGTAGTTCAAATAACTTGGAACATTCTGATAAATCAAAATTTTGAAGGGCAATCAGTTGTCCAATAGATGAAGGAAGTTCATGTAATGCAGAACACTTTGATAGATTGAAATCTTGAAGATTGATTAATTTGCCAATTGATATAGGCAGCTCTTGGATTTTAAAACAATTTGACAAATCAAATTTTTGGAGAGCATGTAAGTCACCAATAGTTTTAGGTAATTTTTGTAAGCCTTCACATTTTGATAAATTGAGCTCACAAAGAGCATTCAACTGGCCAATTGAATTTGGTAACTTTTGTACATTCAAACAACCTGACAAATCAAATTTGTGAAGATTGCTCATTTCACCAATTGATGTTGGTAAATTTTGTAATTTCACGCAATCTTTCACCAAAAGATGTTCGAGGCGTAGCATCCCCCCAATTCCTTTAGGTAAGCTTTCCAACTTAAAACACATTGACAAATTGAATTTTTGGAGAACCGTTAATTTGCCAATAGATGAAGGCAACTTTAACAATTTGGAACACCTTGATAAGTTGAATTCTTTGAGAGCATTCAATTCGCCAACAGATGTAGGTAGTTCAAATAAGTTGGAACAATCTGATAAATCAAAATTTTGAAGGGCAATCAGTTGTCCAATAGATATAGGAAGTTTATGTAATGCGAAACACCTTGATAGATTGAAATCTTGAAGATTGGTTAAATTGCCGATTGATGTAGGCAACTTTTGGATTTTGAAACAATTTGACAAATCAAACTTTTGGAGAGCATGTAAATCGCCAATAGTACTAGGTAATTTTTGTAACCCTCTACACCATGATATGTTCAAATATTGAAGAACATTTAATTGGTCAATAGAAGTAGGTAGTTCTTGCAATTTTGAACATTTTGATAGATTGAGCTCACAAAGAGCACTCAACGAACCAATTGAACTCGGTAGTTCTTGTACATTCAAACAACCTGACAAATCAAATTGGCGAAGATTACTCATTTGACCAATTGATGTCGGTAAATTTTGTAATTTCACACAATCTTTGACTGAAAGGTGTTGGAGGTTTAGCATCCCCCCAATTCCGTCAGGCAAATTTTCCAACTTTGAACAACCAGATAAGTCAAATTCTCGTAATTGAACCAATTTGCTTCCGATGAAGTTTGGAAGTTGTTCCAAATATTGGCATCCAGCCAAATCAAGCACATGCAACTGTGAATAATTTGCCAAGTAATTAGGGAGCTTTTGAATATTTGATGCTTGTAAAGAAATCCATTTCAATTTCTTGAAACGTTTTTTTTGAATGCAAACTTTCACAACATTTGATGAAGTTTTTCTCATGTCAAGCAATCTCAAATTTGGAAACTTCATATTGTTTTTGTGCAATAATGAAGGTGGTTCTTCACACCCTAATAATGACATGCCCTCCAAAGAGTTGATGTCCACCTATCACATCATAAAACATTAAAGTCAATATGTGTCATGAATGAATGCAATAAATAATTATCATGTAATAGATTATTAAACAAGATTATTCTCAAGTTCTTATTTGGATATCAAACATAAATTTACTATATAACATGGTGTTTATCATCTATAAACAAATAACAACCTCATTTTGATGTGAAAATAAACGGAGTGTTTCTTTTGGGTCCCATGATCTATTTCGTTCTTCATCCCGTGCAATTTCTCGACCAAAGTTTCGTAATTGTTGATGCATGATTATAATTCCATTTTTTGTAATATTGATCAAACTGTAATTCTTAAGGTTTAATAAACCATCTTGATCCCATATTTGTATAGCAGTAGTGATTTTCAAGCCTTTTTCAACAAAAAAATCGTCGCAAAAGAAACAAGATATGTCCAAAAAGATATCTTTTTCTTTCTTTGATAAGTTGTCATAAGTGATCCGAAACATAGAATTGAGATGATCGAGGGTTGAAGACGTCTTATGAAGTGTGTTTAAAGCTTCTTTCCAAATTTCCATATTATGGGTTCCATTCAAATAACTTCCCAAGACTTCAAGGGTCAAAGGTAACCCACCACAAGTTGCCACCATTTTATTTGAAATATCTTCAAAACTTTCTGGCACATAACTTGCCCCTCCAAATGCATGGAATTTGAAAAGTTCTCTTGCTTGCACATCATTGAGTAAGGGCATGTCCACTTTCCCATCTTCACTTACATGGGCTTTCAAAATTTCCCAATTTCGACAAGTCACAATTACTTTACTCTTGCTTTCAATTTTTGAAATAACTACAAGAACTTGCAAAGCAACAAGGTTCTCAACTGTACGAACATCATCAATGACCACTAATGCCTTTTTGGTGATTAAGCATTGTCTAATAAGTTGGAAATCGTCTTCATCCACATCTTCATCTTTGTGCAATTTCTTGCCACACAAATCATGTAAAAGTTGTTTCAAAACATCCTTCACGTTTTTTGATCCCACATCTTCCAAGAAGCTAGATTTTTCATATCGATTATGGATCAAATGATATACCTTCTTGCTCAAAGTGGTCTTTCCAATACCACCCATCCTGACCAAACTAATGATAGGCACCTTTTCCAACAATTCAATCACATTCTTAGCATGTGAAATCAAATCCACCTCAAAGGTTTGCAACACCGGAAGGATTGTCGATTCCTAGCAACCAAATCATGAAATTTTAAAATTAAAATTAAACACCAAAACCAAAATTGGTATGTAAAACAAAAATGATATTGAAACAAATGGGCATTATGTTTTTTTAAAGATGACTAGACCTTTACAAAACATAAACCTATTTTAAACAAAATGTTCACATAGTTTGGATGGTGTTATGAAGATGTTCATAACATGGTTTTATTTAACATTTTTCTTCTTTGCAAATAAATAATGGAAACCATGAAACTTAAATTTATTTTTACCTTCAAACATGTTTGCAAAAATTGCAATAATAGATAATAGGAAGGGTGGTCCTTGGTAGGTGGTTTGCATGTTGTCAAATGATTAGCATCTTCAATCTTGTAGTGGTGGTTAGATGACAAATGTGTTGATGAAGCATAGGGCACGATAATCCCCTACACATGTGCCACAATCCATAATTAATTACATTTACACAAAATGATGCACTTGGTTTGTCAACTAATCATGACCATACAATCGATTTCATATTATATTATAGTACGATCACCTTAATTTTGAAGGTGGTCGAAACTCATAACATTTTTGCAAACATCAACATAATGACCAAATCATATTTTCATCTAAAACATGTTTATAGTATTAAAATATTTGTATGTTAGGTATGGGTAATACTTAGAAAATGAGATAATTGTTTTATGTCCTTTAAAAAAACCATGTTTTCATTGTACTAATTTCAAAAGGATGATTATTTATTCCTTGTTATTAGTTCTAACCTCTTTATTCGAAATATTTCATTTGGATTGACATTATGAAAGTTATAACACAATTTCCAATGGTTGGTTTAATGTGTAGGGTAAAGCATGGTTAGGAAACTCACTTTTGACATTTTGAGGCTTTCGACTTTTTCACAAACTAAAATTTTTATAGTTAAAATAATTATCAAACTAAAAATGCTACAATTTTTTTGATAAAAAATATTAATATACCACCTTTTTGATATCTTTAGACATGTGATTAATCCAAAAATTTATGTGAAAATTTGAACATATCAATGTGAAATGGAGTATAAATTATAAAAAATGATTAAAATCATGGTAGCTTAAAATTCTAAAACTTTTTTTTGATTTTTTTGAGAAAGTTTCAATGCATCTTATTTTTTAATTTTCCATTACACGACGATTTATTTTTTATTATTTTTTGAAATTATTATAAGATTTTTTTGAGTCTACATTTTCATGCTACATGTGTGAGAAACTTAATGTTATCATTTCAAAAGTTCATTATGAATCCATTTTTTTCTTAGAATTTATCCATATTTTAAAATAGGATCGTCATTAAATTTTATTACAACATGGATAATTTGCATTTTATTAATATTATTGTTGAATATGGTTTTACATTTGAAGTTCATGTGTAATTTAGAAAAACTATAATTGTGATAGTCCAAATATTCCCTCTAATTGCACTTTTCACATTTTACACATGGTATATGAAGATTTCACTAGTTAGAGAATGTTCTATAAACAAGAAAACAGATGTTAAACTTACTTGGTTATGATCGATTGGTAGTCCTTCAGAAAATATGACCATATTATCAACATTTTGGTCAGTAGATTGTGCAAAATCGACATCAAGTTGTTCCATTTGTCGATTGAATGAATTCAAGTTCTTTGACCCATGTTCAATCTTTTTATTGATTACATTGGTTTGAAGGCATTGTGAAGCAAAAAACCTTGAAAATTTTTGTGAACCGCCACCACATGGTACACTATAAAATACCATCCCTTTGAGATTTTTCAAAAACTTTTTGCAGTTGTCTTGTACTTCTACATCTAGTGAGTTCATTGACCTTCGATGCATGCATTTGGAAACTTCAACCACCAAACTTTTGAGCATTAGACCTCCAAAACTATGACCAACCAATACAATTGGAGCCTCCCAAAGGTTTTCATAGCTACACATTCACAAAAAAAACTATCATTAATCAACAATGAATTTATTTATCTACTTCAAGTTTTGACTATGTTTTCCATCACTTTTACATACAAGCTTGATCATGTTATCCTAAAAAATAATCAAATGATTTTCAAACATGTCTAATGTTAATGTTTCAAATTAAAATAATTCAATTATTTTTGAACTAAATTATTTTGAAATGTTAGGTTTTAAGAACCAACCAATTAAATAAGTAACAAAAGATGTGAAATTACTACCAATTAACTAATTTAAGCATGTAATATTAATGATTTAAGCTACAGATAACAAGGTGGGAAAAATGGTCACAATGTATAAGCAATGCACATGATCATTTAATCCATTCAAATCTAAATTTACATTTTAGAATGCAAAGAGTTTTTTCCAATTTATCATTTTCTAAAACATTAAACATTGCTTTGCAAACATATGATGAATTTGGAAATACCATGCACCTTACCTCGACATCAAGCTTTGAAGGATGTTTTTACCGATCTCCATAAGATCAGCGTGAAAAGTAGCATCACATGACACAGAAAGAATTCGAACATTTTCTCCTATATCCTTTGGCAACCACTTTTCTGGCCAACAAACAAGCCCTTCTTTTTCGTAGGATCGTGATGTCCATGTCTCTTTCCAATTATTATCTTTCCCAAGGGCGATGTTATGGAAAAAAATGATAGTCAAGTTGGGATTTATAGAGATGCATGTTGGATTGAAATCATGCATTGAAATAATCTGCAAACATCCACCAAAAGGGCACAATGAGAACATTTTAATCAATTGTGAGGTTAGAAGAATGATGGACTTGTGATTCATATTGTTGATGAATGGGTCTATATAAAAATGAACAAATCAAATTTCCCTTCAACCAACATAGGTTTGATGTAAAATGAAATTATAAAATATTTCTTCCACTCTAATGAATTGAAGTGTGAATAAATTATGTCATATAACATAAATGTTCAATGCACTTTTCTTACCACTGATTGTTCACTTGTTGTGGGAGATTTGCTTTTGTGTTCCATCCTCTTGGCCCTAATGTGAAGGTTGTGCTTACACAACCTTCTCGAGGAAAATGAAAATATGTGCTCTAAAGACGTTCATAAATTGACTATACTATTTCAATCCAAAGCTATAAATTTGGAAATTTAAGCATTTCCAAAAACTTGTTTGATCAAGTTTTCAATGGTTTTGCCAAACTCCTGCAAACATTTACCCACCAATCACTTTTAGTTATCACATAAAAGGTCAAATTGTTTGACAAATGTCCAATTTGAAAAATAAATGAGATAATTGATCCAAAAACTTAATCTACCAAAGAGGAACATCTCTTGTTGTGATCAAATTTGACAAAATTGTGTAAACACATTCATTATATCTAGAAGAAATCTTTTTAATACAAGAGAAGGCCGACATCATCACTAATGTATTGTGGAAACTTCACAAAAGCAACAATATCACTTTAATGTAATTAGAAACATGAGAAAAACAAGCTTGTCAACATTAATAATTGTACACAAGTTTGCATAATTAAACATAGATTACTCTAGCAATAATATTTATTTTGATTTGTAACTATTTTAGGAAACAAAATCTATACCCACAAACTTTCATAGTTGTGAATCCACATATTTAGATTAGTTAAAAAATATGACCTTTGAGGTGTGTGAAGTTTAAGCATTGAGTAGTAGAAAACATCATATATATTGTTGATTATACGTGTTGATACATGATTTTGGTTGGTTTTATTAGACTTACAAGGGATCATTTATAACATCTTGGATTACTCTTGTAACAATTATGAGAGACAATCCTTCTACTTAGGAATTCAAATTTCAAATTATTTCAAGAACAACCTTGAAGCCAAGTGTAGATACACTGGAATGTTCAACTCAATCTCCCACACGTTTGAAAATAACTCGATTTCTAAACTCAATTAGAGGTTGGCCAAGCCTTTTTGAACCTGAGAACATAATATTGTATTGGGCTCAACTTTCTGCAATTTTAGTTTGTAAAGCTCCAGTTTTTGAATTCCTTTGTTTCCAAACTGAGATGAACATGCAAAAGTTTTGAAACTCCCTATAAAAAGTTATACATCCGAAAACTTGTTTCCATACAACATACCAAACACCAATACAAAAAAGGCAACCAGAAATTTAGAGAACAAACAGGTTATAGACATAGATAAAAAATGACCCACAAGCAAGAAAGCTTAAACTTTGGTTCACCTACTTGAAAAAGCCATGATTGAAAACCTCCGATATTAGTTGCACGCCTGTTTGCACTTGCACAAGTCTCCTTTACTTGCTCCTTTGGTGAAAGACAAAAGGTTTAGAGGCTAGGATTCTGAAACAACTCCAAAGGCGGCAGCAGCACAAGTTGTTAAGTCCAGAGATAATGAGAAAGAAACAGAGCCTCACATAACCTCACCGTTCTTTAAAGGAAAGGGTCATGTTGATCAACTTGAAATCAAGTGGGTGGACGGTGCCACAGGGTGTGTACCTACGAGCACAGTGACTTTCATTATTGGAGTCAAGTCCCAAGTGCTGGAGTTGTAGCCCTCCATCATCAGGGCCCGCAACTCATCAGGCTGCCATTTTATACAGTAAACAGTAGTTTGACAATTTGTCATGTTTGAAATTGGTACCAATCTGATCCTAACTCGTTCTGGGTGGTATCAAAGGATGGTGCTGAGTCAGATTGATTCTGATCGATCCGTAGTTCCTGCACCAAAGATTATATTTGATTTTCTTTTTTGTGGCAGGCTTGTTTTATTGCCCCATGGGACCCAATGGATTTCAAATGTTGGATGCTAGTCCTTCTTTCAAGGAAAATCCATGCCCATCACCTAGAAATCAAGTGGATGGACAGCGCAAAAGAGTGTGTACCGGTGCCTTTTTCTTTGCCAGTTATCCCCAGAATTTTACTTTCCTTAAAACCCTAGCTACCAATACAAAGGCAAAAGATCGAATTTTTCATTTAAAGTGGTCTAAGAGCAACATAATTTTGTTTTGGGGAGATCGTCGCCACATTTATGTCTACTGGCTGCAGTTTTAAGAGTTCCTTATAATAATGTCGGCAACCTGGTGAAATCTGTGTGAGTCTCCTAAGGGATGCTGTGTCACTGTGGCTCCATCAGGAAATTGAAAAAAACATATTGGTGTGCAGGGTTTCTTTTATTCATTTTAAGATGTAGTCAAGGTCACGATCATCTAAAAACTAATTTAGCCAAATTTGGTAACATAATAGATATGAAAACTAAAAAAAAAACAGAATCCTTCTCTATTCTTGACTACCTTCTGGAAGTTATGATAAGACTCTGGCGATTTAGAAATTTTAAATTTGAAATCTGACAAATTTGGGTCATTTTTCCCCTGAAAAATGCTTAGTAATGAAATCATATTTATCAGGTCCAAAGTTGGCGAAAATTCACCATTGTAAGAAACACTGCTGGTGTATGTACAAGCAGGGGACCCATGCTTATTGGACTTTAGTAGTGCTGTGATTAGAGATATCGGTAAAATCAGGAAAGGATAGCACCATGGGCCCGGTACCCTGAGTTTGGTCATACACGATGCAAAGAAAACCAGCAAGAAAGTACATCGGCATTAAAGAAGGGGTGGGGCGGTGTGAAACTCAAAAAACCATCAATTTTGATGGTTCGTGAGCCTGAGTAGTCCTGAGCGGTCCCAGTCTGCGGTACTTTACCGATAGCTCTATTATCAATAAAACTCTCTTACAGTAGAGTTGTCACTAAAATGCCCCAAATTGGGATTTGTGAGGCTAGTGCACCCAGTTTCGTTGAAACTGGGGTTCGAATGAGAAGCGAGGATGAAAACAGGCTACAGGAGAAAATTGGACCCAATGAGTTGGGAGCATAATTTGGGTCCTAGGGGAGTTTCACTCCCAGTTTTGGATTTGCATTGCCTGCGGCTTCACTACCTATTTCTCATATACTCCATTAAATGGAGCCTTGTCAGAATAACATCCTCTCAACCTTCTGGACCAATACCCAGTTTCATGAAACAGTACCCAATTTTGCCCACTTTCCAACTACACTTGAATGGAGGATGCTCCACTAACTATATATACTCTAGTATGTAATCTTGTGTTTCACAAACAATATGGTATAGGGGTATTCATCTACACTTCAAGCAAAACACAACCTTAGATCAATTTCTATTCCTTATTTTTTGGGCAAGGATGTGAAAAATGACACCCCCTTGAATCAATTCAATGAACTTCCAGTCGTGATTTAAGTGGTATCCAAACGCTATGGTTAGTCCCTTGCCACAAGCCATAATTGAATTTAAGACACTACCCATATTTTCAACATTTTTCATTATTAAGATATGAAGGCTCAAACTTTCAATGGTATAAGTAAATCATGTATGAAGGTTTTATTCATTCTTTTAATAGGAAATAAATAAATAGTTTACATACTTGAAACAAACAATGAAAGGAGTAAATCTCCCAAGAAGTTACTCGTGTGTTTTGATATCCACATAAGTTTAAGATGGGTGAACAACTATGAAATATTGTTTTTAACCCTATGCAATTTTTTTAAACTAAAAAGAAGTAAATCACATCCTTGTTAAATTTACCTCCTAAAGAACCTTTAATGTAAAAGTCAATAAAAGGTAATCACTTGAACACTAATGTCAACTTTAATGAATGTTGTAAATTGTGTACACCCACATAAAGGTGCATGTATCTACAACACATGTTGATTACCTCGATGAAACCATAGGTTCATACTTTGCATGTCTCTTATGAGAATTCATGGTCCAAATTAAATATATGGTCTATCCTTATGGTGACTTAAATTTTGAATGTTCATAGTACATGATTTACTTGTTTACAATATTTTTTTAGTTCAATGGAATGTCTTATACAAAGCCAATTGATTATTTGTTAATTTAAAAATTCCATATTGTTCCATAAGAAAACCATCTGAAATACTATCCTTGAAATTCTATCTTGTTGGTTGGACCACATTACCAAATTGAATTTCCCCAAGTTGACCAAATTCAACGATTAATGATGGTAATTCTTTTAATTTGTAACATTTTGACAAATTGAAAATTCGAGGAGAATTCAATTCACAATTTGATATGGATAAATTGACCAATTTAAAACACCTCAACAAATCAAATTTTTGAGGGAGACTCAATCAGCCAATAGATGTAGGTAGTTTTTTCAATTCAATACAATTTGATAAATTGAAAAATTGAAGCGTGCATACTAGGCCAATAGATGTAGGTAGGTTTTGCAACTTAATGCACCCATGTAAATTGAGTTTTTTAAGAACAATCAACTACACAATCCTATATATTAAAGCAAACGTGGTGTTTGTTTGTCTGTCTGTTCTGGAGAACCGTTGGATACGAGTCTCCCTTCCGTTTCAGGCAACTTCTCGGCCGGTTATTTGGATTTTCGAGAACCACGGGCACACCTCTTTGAGAACCGCTGGTCATTCGTTTCCCATTCCTGATCACATCCCATCCGACCG
>Ga0116231_10008604_pt1 | contig 17813 bp, 15 predicted proteins | sample S1TSphgellanicum_2_FD_89695 | JGI IMG/M metagenome (GOLD analysis project Ga0116231, IMG submission 89695) | Host-associated microbial communities from peat moss isolated from Minnesota, USA - S1T2_Fd - Sphagnum magellanicum MG | ecosystem: Host-associated > Plants > Peat moss > Unclassified...
AAATTATAGATCAACCAGTGTAATTTGGTAAACATTCGCGGGTAAAGAATGTTATGACAAGGTGCTAAATGAAGAATTTTAAAGAATTTTAATGTGCAAAATGAAGAATGTCATAACTATGAACCAACGTCCAACAACTTTATTTTCCAAGCTTAAACTAAGGCTTTCTCCACCTCGTTAATCGTATAAAGTTTCTTAAAAATAGGTTTATCATCCTCCAATATGATCCAGATAATGATCCCCACACATGTGGTGCTTGGTTTAATTGTCAAAAATATTTTTGTTAGTTGGCATCACTATTGTTAAACATATTCACCCCTAAAAGATTTCACTAAATTAACATCCAACAATTTTATTGTCCAAGCATTGTTTAAAACCCTTTTCACCTCACTAAACCTATAAGATTTCCTAAAAATTGAATTATTATCCTTTGATATGATTTGGACCTTTTATCCTTTCAATCAACCCAATTCTTTAAAGTTGAATGAAAACATCCAACATAATCTCATAATTATTGTCATGTTGTGCACATCTCATGCCTTATAATCATTGGGCCAATATTTAGTTCCCATGTGGTCTTTATTAATGGTACTTTAGGTTCGGATGATGGAATATCCCCATTGCTTGAGTTCAAGAGTGTACCATGTGATTGTTAAGTAGAACATTGGAAGTATCACATTGTTTTAGTGTCTCCAAATCACCCATACATCTTTTTTGGTGTTCATAATCCCACATATGTTAAAAATGTGCAACTTGTGTTATTACAACATCACCCCCCTTACATCAATATGTTTATCCTAACTAGTGGTGCAACAAACGAAAATGTAAGGTGGGTGGTGTCACAAATGCCAATGCTATGGAATTAATTCATTTGAATGTTCATCCATGACATAATAAACTTATACTTAACTTTTAATTTAGTTTCAATTCACTCTAGTTGAGTTCTAATTAAGTTTTAATTCACTTCCACTTTATTTTTAATTGACTTTTAGTTGACTCTTAATTAAGTTTTAGTTCATTTCTAATTAACTATTAGTTAAATTCTAATTAAATTATAGTTAACTCCTAATTATCGTCTTCCATCATACGGTTCCTCTTTTAGTTAATTTTTAATTAAATTTTAATTCACTTTAGTTAACTCCTAGTTAATTTTTAGTTAAATCCTAGGTAATGTTTAGTTCAATTTCAATTAATTTAGAGTTGATTCTTAGTTAGAAAGGTTCTCAAAAAACTTTTTTATTCAATGCACACATAGAAGCCTCTTTGGAAGCTTCTTTAAATTAGGTCTTCAAGGGGTATAAATAAAAGTAAGACCCTTCATTTCTTTTAGTTTGTTTGACATTAATTTTAAGCATAATTTTGCGCCGTAACCTTGTCATGTTCATGTCGTGGGCATGAAAAACTATAAGAATGGGAACTAAGCAAAGGACACAACAAGGAAAACAAATCATTAAAAATGCAAACCTAAATCTAATCCAAGATTGGAAACACAAAGACATAAGACAAGAACATAATATATGCTAGAAGATGTTTCAAACGAAACTTTATTATGATTACGTATGAATCCAAAAGTTAAGACAAGAAAATATACCCAAAATTAGTGTTGAAGGGATTAAAGGTAGTGGGAGGTCTTACCCCGATTTACACCTCATTGGGGACTTAGTTCAAAGAAGCTTCCATAGAAATTTCCATGTGTGCACCGACCAAGGAAGGTTCTTGAAAAGCTTCCTAATTCAAGGAAGCTTCAATGAAGGCTTCCATGTGCGCATCGACCAAGGAAGCTTCTTAAGAAGCTTTTTAATTAATAGTGAACTATGAGTTAACCAATAGTTATTAATGATGCAAACAATGAATGATGTAGGCAACTATGTTGATGTAAACAATGATGCAAGCTGTGGGTGGTGGTGTTGTCTGTGACAATTCATGTTTGCATATGTTGGCATAATAAAGATCCATTTTCATGTTTATTTTACACATCTCGTGTTATTGTTCATAGTTATTATGTTTTTGTTTTTGAATCACATAATCTTATTTTGTTCCTTGTTTGAAAATTAGACTTAAGCCTTTCCTTTAACCTTTGTTCTTGTGTTTTTTCATGTCCTTGATAGTTTGAACATATTCCATCAGGTCTACATTTATTTTTGCGTCTATCAATCATTTAAAAATTAGATTCGTTTTGGAGTTGAATGTGGATTACCCCTTTCTTCAAAGGAAAAGTTTTTAAAAAGTTGTGAATTACCCACTTCTTATTGATTGAGGTTATGGATTACCCATCTTTTGTTGGTGTCATATCTCACAATGTTCATAGTCATGTCTACATCCATGGAAAAAATCCTTATTGTCCTTAAAAATCTTGAATAAGAAAATCAAACACTTTGTGAATATGTTGTTCATTTGCAAACTAATCAAACTTCAACCTCTTTGGGATGTGTTTTGACAACACGACCCCAACCAAAGGAACCACAGATAAGCCTACCTAACAAGTTTGATGACACACGTTCAAAGTTTTGAAGTTTTGTCAACCAAATGCATTTAGTCATCCAATTTCATCCTTATTGGTATCCAACTAGACCAACTTAAATTGGACTCACTAACACCTTATTGTCATGCATAACTCTTTCTTAGTTCGCACATTTGTTGGAGCATCAATCACTTATGTTCAACAACTTTGAAGCATTTCTCAAAAAGTTCAATGCCACTTTTGGAGATTTGGATGAAAAACACACATCTAACATCAAAATACGATCTCTTTGATAAGGATCATGTTTAGTTACAGTATATGCATCGAAGTTTAGATAATTGGTTTGTAATATTTCATGGGGTGAGGCAGTGCTCATAAATTAATTCCAATTTGGTTTACGAGGTGATGTGAAGGATTTACTACTCACCTTACCAAACCCTTTAACATTAATTCAAGCCATTACACAAGTTGTTTGGTGTCACAACAAACTCTTTGAACATTGATAAGAGAGGTACCATTAACCCACATCGACAACATAAAAAATAAATTCACTTGCAATGCCAGTTCAACCCTTTACAACCTCATAAAAAAAACAACCCCATGTAAATTGATATAACAAGATTCAACCCCCTCATGGAGCAAAAGAAGCAATGCCAATGTATAAACAATCTTTGTTTGTATTATGGATAACTAGGTCATGTTGTTTCTAAGTGTCCAAAGAAATGTGGATCACATGCAACACGCGCCATTTGTGTTACTAACCCACAACCAGAGGAGTTGAAAAACAAGCATGTCCAATCTGAGTAGGGACTATGAGGTTGGACCTTGATGCATCATGTAATGAGAATGGTTTTAATCTATATTTAGACCCAACACCATGTTTTGTGGTACCAATCATTATCAAATGTAATAAGCTTGTGACAATGGAGGCCCAAACACTTTTTGATTCTAACGCATCAACATGTTTTAAGGACAAGGAATTGGTGCGACAATACAAGTTGGTTATAGTGGAAAAAAAACACACCAGTGCAGGTTGAAGTCATTGATGATTGGAACCTTTCATCAAAACTGGTCACACATGAAACCAAGCCATTAGATGTTACCATTAGTTCCCACACTAACAAGGTTGCCTTCATGTCATTTCATCTCTAAGAAATCTTGTCGTCATTGGATTGTCTTGATTTGTTCTACATAATCCACGAGTGGATTGGCATACGAGGAGTCTTCATTTTGAGACACCACAACATGAAGCCTTGGAGTGCGAAACCCTCGTGGAAAACATGCAAGTTTTGAAGCAAAAGGAAAACTTAGGTGCCTTAAATGTTTGTTTGTTAGAATAAAAGCCTTCATGAAGGCTACCACAAGAATAGATGCATTTTTTATTTATGCTCTTCCCTTACCATATGTTGAATGTCGCGCTCCCAAGTTCCTTGTAGACCCACTTGAGGGTCCAAGTATGCGGCAATGCGGAAGGAGTTGGAACTAGGAGCACGATCTTGACTTCCAGCGCTAGAGGGGGTGAGAGGGGCGTGCTAGAAGGCCCAGGAAAGACTAGGAAGAATTGACAAGCTTACTCACTCATACGGGCCTGCATGAAACCACACAAAGTGGTTAAAACTCATTTTGGATCCCTTTGGTGTTAGGACAAGCCACGGGCAACACGGACACACAAGACTCACCACGGCCCGGACCTTGGGGGAAGCCACCACCTTCCCCTTTATAGTATATTCTGTGACTCGCCACGGGGGTGGCATCCAAATGGCCATTTTGTCCCGGGACTCCCGGGACTCCCGCGTGGGAGTCCCGAAATCGCGCAACTTCGGGACTCCCGTGACTTTGAAGCTTCATAACTTTTGGAGCAGACCTCCGATCGACTCGCCGTCTGAAGCAAAGTTGTAATTCTCGTCGAAACCTTTCCAACGGTATGTCGCACGTTTTCTGCAGCCAAGTATTTCGGGTCGATTCCCGACTTTTAGTGGTCGGGAGTCAAAATTGGCGAAATCCCGGGAGTTCGATTCCCGGGCCTTCTTTTGGCCATAACTTGTGTTTTAGATGTCCAAATGAGCAATGCGAGCCCGTTTTGGACATCTACACTTCGAGACCTTTCCATTGATATAAAGAGCGCAACTAGTCATGGAGTTTTGACCCCTCAAAACGCTCTCTGAAGTTTCGGGAGTCCTTTTGGGACTCCAACTCTCACCAACTCCCAACATGGGAGTGTGAGGGTTCACTCCCTCACACTCTTTGCACTCCCGGGAGCATGTGATATGACTCACGGGTCTACTTAAAGGCCCGCAACCTTGCAACCCCCTTGCCTTGGTCGCGAGCCAAGGCTAGGGTTGCGACATTAAACCACGTCTATATGAAATTCTTTCCCAATACCAAAAATGTGTTTGAAAAGAGAAATGCAGAAACCTTGCCCAAACATCAACCATACAATTACACCATTGATTTTACGGAAGGAGTGCAACCTCCATTTAGACCCATCTATAATTTGACACAAGAGGAACTTGTAATGATTTGTAAATACCTCAATGAAAACCTTAAGAAGGGGTTCATTCGACATTTAAAGTTTCCAACAGGCACCCCTAACCTTTTTGTCAAAAGAAAAATGGTTTTTTGCAAACATGTGTCAATTATTATGGATTGAATTGATTCACCATCATGAATTAGTACCCTTTGCCCCTGATCTCAGGGTTGTTGGACTAGCTTATTCATGCGAAGGTGTACACCAAAATTGATCTATATGCAACATAAAATTTGGTATGCATTTGAGAAGGCAATGAATGGAAGGCAATGTTCAAAACCCATTACAACCATTTTGAGTATGTTATGATGTCATTTGACCTTATTAACACACGTGTTGTTTTCCAACATCTAATAAACGATGTTTTTCATGAATATGTGGTCTATTGCATTATTAACATTTTCATTTTCTCAAAGAACATGGAGGACCATGAGCACCATGTATGTTTGGTTTTGGAAAAGTTTCTAGAGGGGTGAAAACACACTAGGGTGTCACAATTTCAACGGATTAAAATCCTTTTTCAAAGTCTTTTTTATAGTCTAGTTGAAAACTAGCTTAAAATATGAATATTTAGATAATATTGAAAGTAACATTTTTTTCCATTACCAATTTCAAATCATGATGCTATAAAACATATTTAAAATATTCCAAAATAAATTTTAAATAACTTTTTTAAAATGTTAAAAAGGGCTTTTAAAATAAATACACTTTTTAGGATTTTAAAAAGTACATAACATAATAAATTAAAATCACATTCCATTCATTCAATGGGTCTTTAATTTCTAAACATGATTCATCCAATATCCCAAAGTTTCAAACATATAAGATTAACACATTATAAGATAAAGTCCATATCCATGAGTTTTGCAGGTGTGACAAAAAGTGTGGGCAAAATTCAAAAGTCTTATGATTTTGATTTGATTTTTTCAATTTTAAAAGATTGATTATGACAATTTTAGATAAACGATTTTTTTTTTCTATTATTTCAATGAATTTTATTTTATTTATTTTCTTGTATCTAGGGAATACATGAAAAATTCCCATTATGATGTTCGTATAAGGTCATTGTAGTGTGTAAACACTCATAGGTTGGATTTTACACCAAATTGGAGAAGTGCGAATTCCATCAATTTGAAGTGGAATTCTTGGGCTACATCATTTTTGGAATAACATTCGCATTGATCTTCGTAAGGTTCAAACCATTGTTGATTGGGCTATTCTAGCTTATGTTCAAGATGTCCAATGTTTTTTTGGATTTATAACTTTTATTGATGTTTCATTGCCACTATTTTTCAATAGTGACCCATTTTATTCGGTTGATTAAGAAGGATCAACCTTATTCTTGGGGAATTGAAATTGATAATGTCTTTCGAGCTTCTTCATCCTGTTGGCTTTCGTTCCCATAAGTTTTCTCTTATGGAAATTAATTACGAAATTCATGACAAAAAAACTTCTGACAATCATCAATGCCTTTGAGGAATGGTGTCATTTGCTTGAAGGAGTTCAACATGAAACCACTATGTATTTAAACCATAAGAATTTATAGTATTTCATGACAACATGTATTTTGAATTGACACCAAGTTTAATGAACATTGTCTTTGTTTCAATTCTTGTTTGTCATCACATATCACCTTAGGTGCTAGTAAGGGAAACTCGATGCATTGTCCTATTGTTTGTACCTTATACCTAAAGAGGGAAATGTAATTTATGAATAACAATGTGATGTCATTCTCAAGCTTGAACCTCTTCAACTTTAGGTGTTGTTAATAATTCCTAATGACACAACCCTTCTTTGTTAAATTTGTGAAGATTTTAAAAAAGACCCTCTTGTTATTAGCATCCAAGGTTAATTAGGGAATCATCATCAAGTCTAGGATTTTTTTAGTGATCATGCTAAATTCAAATCTCAAGATGGTCTACTTTATCGTGATGATTTTTTGTATGTTCCTAATGGCTTTAAGCAACTTCAAGTTCTCTAGGTTAAACACAATTCTTTGGTTGTAGGCCATTTTCGATTCAACAAGACCATGGAGTTAGTGTTTTGAAATTATTGGTGGCCACAACTTTGGAAATATGTGAAGAACTTTGTTAAATTTTGTGATGTTTATGCTCGAACAAAAAATCTTCGTCATCATTAAGTTATGGTCTCCTTCAACCATTACCAATCCTTGCATCCCCATGGTATTCAATTTCCATGGACTTCATCACAAACCTCCCACCTTTTAATGCTTATGACTCCATCTTGGTGACGGTGAACCATTTGACAAAGATGGTTCATTTCATTTTGTGTACCAAAACAATAGCTAGTGAAGGAACAACCAAATTATTCCTTGATGATGTTTTTCAATATCATGGTCTTCCTAAAAACATCATTTTTAATCAAGGGCTTTAGTTTGCATCCAAATTTTGGAAACAACTTTTTGAGCTTTTTGGTGTGATAGTGAAGTTATCATCACCTTTCCACCTCTAGATGGGTAAATAAAATGGGTCAATCAAGTCTTAGAGCAATATTTACTATGTACAACCAATTAAACAAAACTTTTGAACACGGCAAAGTCTGCTTACAACAACACGGTGCATTCATCAACTCAACAACATTTTTCTTTGCAAATCATGGTTTGCACCCCAAGTTTGACATTCAAGGTGTGCACAAAGTCATGAATTCAACAACTAAAGATTGAACCATGTGGTTGGTGGATGTTCAAGCTCAACTTGTATTTAACCTTGAAAAAACAAAAAGGTGATACAAAAAGAATGTTAATGAACATTGGAAGGAACAACCCAACTTCAAGGTTGGGGACTAAATTTGGTTTCAACGACAACATATCAAGACAACAAAGCCATAAAAGAAGTTGGATCATTAGATGTTAGGTCCATTTTTCATGTGAAACAAATCAATGTTGTGATTTTCCAATTTAAGCTTCCAAGTTCTATGAGAATCCATCATGTGTTTCACATTTCTTTGTTTGAACCTTACCACACATCTACCATTTTAGGATGAATCCATGACACCCCTCCACCTATTAAAGTTGATAGTGAACAAGAATATGAAATGGAGGACATTTTGGATTCATGGGTCTTTAATTATCAACTCCAATATCTTGTTCATTAGCATGGGTATGATGTGAACAAATGCACTTGGGAACCAATCAAAAGCTTATCAAAGTTATGAACAAGGTGCATGAATTTTATCAACAATATCTAAACAAACTTAAGTTCATTCCTCGTGGAACATGTTGCTAGAAAGGGAAATGATGTCACGAATGCCAATGCCATGGAGTTTATTCACTTGACTATTCATCCATGATTTGTAATAAACTTGTACCTACTTTTTAGTTTAGTTTCAATTCACTTTTAATTAACTTTCAGTTAAGTTATAATTCACTTATAGTTGATTCATAGTTGATTCATAATTAAATTTTAGTTCATTTCTAATTAACTCTTAGTTAAGTTTTAATTATGTTTTAGTTAAGTCCGAGTTAACTATTAATTAAGTCCTAGTTGTTTTTAGTTAAATTTTAATTAATTCATAATTAACTATGAGTTAAAAAGGTTTTTAAGAAGCTTCTTTACTCAATGCACACATAGAAGCCTCCTTGGAAGCTTCCCTAAATTAGGTTTTCAAAGGGGTATAAATAAAAATAAGACCCCTCATTTCCTTCAATCTGTTCAACATTAGTTTTAAACACAATCTTGCACCATAACCTCGTCATGTTCACGTTTGCATATGTTAACATAATAAACATTTGTTTTCATGTTTGTCTTGCACATCTTGTATTCTCATTCGTAGTTATTGTGTTTTTTATTTTTGAATCACATAATATTATCTTGTTCTTTGTTTGAAAGTTAAATTTAGACCTTTCCTTTAGCCTTTCATTATTGTGGTTCTTTGTGTCCTTGATAGGTGGGTGAAAAGGATTGTGCCAAATGTGTTTGTTTCACCAAAATTAAACTAAAAACCATGTGAAGTAGTTAAGGTCCTTAACTTGCCCCAAAATTCATTTACAAGCTCTTTCAAAAATGTTGAACATGTCTATCATGCGAGTGTAGAAGCCCATGGCTTGTTTTCATTCATTTACATTGGGTTGCCCCATACTAGATGAATTGAAATTCCAAATCATTTCAAGGCCTCCATCTTTAAATGCATTCAAAAATATGGAAAATTCATGAATGTTGGTGAGTTGTTCATGGAAGGCCAACCTATTGATTATCACCAATGATGATTAATCATCAGGATGAATCATGCATGAATGGCATCTTAGATCCAATATGTCATCCACCAAACATGTGAATGATCTAGGGATGAATTAATATGCTCATTGGATCACCTCCAATGGTGATAGTTAATCCACAACCAATAGAACCAATGCGCTTGTGAACCAATTGTTGGAACATCCACTTGCATTGATTCATTGATCCAAACCTTAATCTAGTGCCATTTGGCCAACATAGTTGCATTACAAGAAATCTCAGCTTTTTTGACCAAGAATTTTGGTCAAAAAAACCTCCCATATGGTTTTTTTGCCCCCATGTCCAATTTCACCAAAGTGTAATTGTGGACAAGTCAATTTGGATTCGACCATTTTGACTGGGTTCTTTTGGTTGGTATTTTTTATTGGGTATTTTTTATTGAACCATCATGACAATAATATAATTTGGGTAGCAACCATAAATATATATTATTTAAATTATTTTATCAAAAATTAATATGATAATAATAATAAAAAATTAATTACTACTTACCCTACCCCAACCTATACCTACTTAATTAATAAATTTAATAATTAATGCCAAAAATTATTTATCTATTCACCTACCAACCCTATGTCCTTGGCTTAGGCTAGGCCACTTAGTTTAACCACATAGGCTAGGCCAAGGCCCTAGGTTAGGTCAAGCCCTTCAGGCTAGGCCACTTAGTTTAACCACATAGGCTAGGCCAAGGCCCTAGGTTAGGTCAAGCCCTTCAGGCTAGGCCAAGTAACCCAGGTTAGATGGTTTAATAGGCTTTGCAACCTAGGCTACCTAATTAGCTCACCTAAGTAGCCGAGGTAGGCTAGGTTGCAAGTGCGGGGATTTGAATTCCTCATCTTCACGTTAAAGAGTCAATCTTTAACCATTGCACCATCACCTATAAGGTGATTTTTTTGCACAACATATTATAATAAACATAATTTTGGACTAACATATTGTAATCAACTTCCATGAATTTTTTTTCAACATACTGCATTAAATGAACTTGAATTCTTTTACATTACTTACATAAATAGGTAGGTTATAGGTAGGTTATAGGTAGGTTAACCTAAGTAGGTAGGAAGTAATTATTAATAAATGCATGTACTTAAGTAACATGTAGGTTATAATTTAATAAACTTTACGAGTACCTACTAAGTCTATGCTTATACCTACCTATGACTATGTTATTTAGTAGGCTATGTAGGTACCTATTAGCCTATAATTAATAGATCTAGCCTAGGCATATTAGGTAGGTAGCCTAGCATATTAAATAGATATAGGGCTCGCTACCTACCTATAGTGGTTTAACCTAGGTTAGTTACATACCTACTTAGTAGGCCTAAATGATTTAGGTAGCCTAGGTTAGGTTATGTACCTACCTAGTAGGCCTAGGTTAGGTTAACATAAGTTATCTAAGTTATGTATTTACATTGGTAACTTAGGTTAGGCTACGTACTTACCTAATACACCTAGGTTAACCTAACCTTGGCTACTTAAGTTATGTACCTATTTAGTAGGCCTAGGTTAGGTTAAGATAGGTTACCTAAGGTATGTATCTACATAGGTAATTTAAGTTAGGCTATGTACCTACCTTATAGGCCTATGTTCGCTTAACCTTGGCTACCTAAGCTATATACCTACCTAAGTAACTTAAATTAAATTATGTACCTACCTAATAGGCTTATGTTAGGCTACATACCTATTTAATAGCCTTAGGTAGCTTAGATTAGGCTACTTACCATATAGATTCAAGTGGCCTAAACTCGATTACATACATACTTAATAAGCTTAAGTGGCCTAGGTTAAATCACTTACCTTGTAGGCCTAAGTGGCCTACATTATGTATGTAACTACTAAATAGACTTTGATAGCCTAGGTTAAGCTACTTTATACCTAGTAGGCTTAGGTGGACTAAGCTACTTACCTAGTTATTAAGATAGGCAACCTACCTATTAGGCCTAAATGGCCTATGTTATTTACCTAGTAGGCCTAGGTTAATAGGCTTCCTACATGGTTAATAGGTATACCTAGTAAGTTTAAGTCACCTAAGATACCTACCTAGAAGGCTTATACTACCTAGTTATAGGCTACTAAGTAATCTTAGGCTACGTTTTAAATAACCTACTAAATAGGTTTAGGTAAGCTACCTAACTAAGCTATTAATTATGTTATTACTTAACAAATAACTAATTAGTTTATTAATTATGTTAGGCTAGATAGGTAGTTTAGGTTTAGCCTAACTTACTTGTTATGTTAGGTTAAGTAGATAATTTAAACTTAACAAGTAGGTTAAGTCATCAAATGAGTATGGTTCATTTGACTAAGTGTCAAATCATAATAGTCAATTTGACTAAGGGTCAAATCAAGATGATCAATTTGACTAAACCCTATCCATTCAATATGGCCAATTTGATTAAGCCATGGTCATTTTGATGGACATTTGTCCATTTTGATCAAATCTTCGAGTTGAAACTTGGTCCAAAAAATCACTTTAGTCAAATGTATTGGTCAAATGTAACATGTGTTTTTCATGGCCTAAACCTATAGTCAAAATGGACATACCTTTGGGTCAATGTGGACACTTCGATTAAGTTGGCATTCTAAAAAGTTGTGTTTTCTTGTAGTGTTAATCAATAATCTCTTAATGGTTGGGCATTCTTCAACCTGTATGCACATGGTCACATCTACATGGTTTGCAAATGTTGCAACCCATAAATCAATTCTAATAAAAATATTGATGTAAGGTTTCAAAGTCCTTGACTTGTGCCAACTTGTGAAAGACCATGACATGACCATCTTGAAATGACCAAATCTACTAACCTCTCTTATCCAAATTTTACACCCCCTAAGAATGTGATGGTCTTTGGAAAAGAACAATAGTAAGCCTGAACAACCAATGTTAGCAACAAAGTGGGATGTTGTTAATGCAATATCATAACATGTCACATGGAGGCTTACCTAGCTTGTCGATTTCACTCCACATAGTGGTATCACTTTATTTGGATCCATGACTACAACATTAGATTAACTAGACTATAAATTTTAGTAAGCATATCTCATCCTTTGGAATATCCCATTGAATAACCATGGTTTCTAATGGGTTCAATCATGGCGGCCCATTATCAACATCCATGAGTGTCTAAAAGCTTAGTGATGGCAAAATGTGCCAAACTTGATGAATAAAATTACTAGCCAATGCATGTCATTTAGTCAATATGCCCCATGGTGGGTTAAGATTTAATGTGGAAAACTTGAATATATGGCATTTCTTGTGGTCCTAACATCACCAATTTCCCATTTGGGGGTTCATCATGACCATGGATGTTACCTTCCAATAGTTCAAAATCGAGCCAAACATAATGGATTTTTTGGATTTTTTAGCTCATCCCCAAATGAGCCTCATTAGTGGTGAAACCTTGCGACTAACTCTCGTTTACCATTGTGGGTGGTAATATTCAATTTCATCCCAAAAATCGCTAGTAACCCCCAAGGGATATGAAATCACACCTCTAACCAATATGCCATAGGACATAGCATGGGTGATCATTCTTCAAGTTGGGTGTTGGTAAGGTAAAGTAGACAAAAGAAATAGTCTTTCCAAAATCCAATTAAAAAATGGAACAATATTTTATATGGACACAAGAAAATAAATTCAAAATATTTTGAAGTAGAAATATAAAACCATAAGTCACTACATTTAGTTTGTAAGAAGTTGAATACAAAGTTTGAACAACTTTGGTATCATAAAAATAGGTTGAAAATAAATTAGGTCAAAATGGTGTTCAAACCTATTTCATATTAATAATTTGATATATTATGATTATAACATCCATAATTTGATAATACATAAACATCTTTTAGGCTTCACTAAGTTGAACTTTTAAAAAAATTAATATTTCATCTACGTGTAACCCATTTTACAAGATCAGACATTTTGTGCAAGTATAAATATTTTTAAAAATTCGATTTAATTCTATTTTCAATATGGGGGTTTTCAAAATTTTAAATATAAAACGAAATATTATCATCATTTAATTATTGTACCAAAAATAATTCTACTTTCAATACAGTAAAAAAATTTCATGGCTACATGTAATTTTTTTGACACAAAGCTATGAACTCTCTATTTTACCTTGCTTCTATCTAGCCTATATTATAATGTAGTCTATTGGTTTGGTAGGATTCATCAAGATCACAACCTTGTGCTTGGTTAAACCACAAGTCGTATTTGAACCACCCATTGATATCAAAATCCAATATGGGCATGAATCAAAATGAACGTTGGTTGATCCAAGATCGTCAATAATGGTCTCACTTAAAAGTAATAGTTGAACACCAAAATCTAACAAAACTTTGTGGGGTCATTATTAATGTGTTAATGTTCTCCTTAGGATAAACGCAAGTTACGGTGGCTCAAAAGTGGCAAGAATCCTAGTCCCAAAAGTTCATATAAATGGAAAAATTAACATTATGATGAAAAAAAATGTTAAAAACTGATGTTGAGTGGGCTTTATGTGATGATTAATCAATGAATAAAGTCCATATGAAAGGTTTTTCATCTAGAAAATTCTTTATTATACATGTTAGGGGGAAAAAATATCAATCTAACAAAAAATGACCAAGATTGGGACTTTTGAAAAGAAGGCCCAAATTTGGTCATTTAAAAAGTCCATAAATATTTGATGGTTAAAATTTTTATTATAATTTTTTTCATTACATAAATTTTTTCCATCATGTATCATATATTGAGTCCCTATAAAAAATATTGAGATGAAATCATAACAAAAAATGCATTTGAATTTTAATGCAAAACCCATATTATAATCCATATGTCCATTTTAAAAGTCCATTACTATATGATTGGCGTATGTTTATTGAATTTCACCCCTTAATAAATAAATATTCTTATTCAAGTTGGTGATCTTAGTCCTTAGATATTTTTGTCAAATTGATGATTTTACAATGTGTTTGTGGCATTTGAATAAAATACACTTTGTAGAAAGTCCATGGGGATGCAAAAAGTGAGCCACCATAGCTTGCATCTACCCCTTAGTTGAAAAAATTCTTCATCATTATGCATTACCACTACACTAAGAACACCACTTGCCCAATCAATGGTTAGTTGTGTTAAAAGGTCATGAAGTTTAATTATATAGCCACATGTAAGCTTTAGAGTACACCTTGCACACCTCTATGCAGTTGGCCTTGGAAACATGTTTGGGAATTATAGTAAGTATATAAATGTTTTTTGACCTAATTAATTCATATGGTGTTTCTCACTTTCACATAATCATTGATTGAATACTTAGAATGGCCAATGTTTTAGCCCAAAAAATGGTGTTTGGTACACCATTTTGGCCGCTTCCAAGAGACTTGTGGTGCCTTGGGCCCATGAATAAAACTAAACACTTTCTTTGGCACCATAGAGAAAGTCAATGTCCCCATAAGATTAGGAACAATGTTTGTCAACACAAATGACTATGAGAATCACACCTAATGTTAAGCCTCACCACATTAAAAATCCAACCTTTCATTAGCACCTTCTGACTTTTGCATTCAAGCATTAGCCCTTGTCATTAGTGTAGATGTGTAAAAACATTTTGATTGAATTAGGAACCCCAATATGGTCTCCATCATCATGGTTTTTTGAGACATCCAACATATCCTCATTTGGGGCCATTAATTTTGAAAAGTCAAATTAAAAGATTGGTTGTTTGCCTAATCCATAATCTTCCTTGACCCAAATGCATTAGATTTCATTTGGGTTGCCATGCTTGTAATTAGGGCTTTTAATCATTTAATTTAAACCTCCATGGTGTTGGGTTGGCTTTGAGTTGGTTTGGTGGCCAACCTTTTATTGGTCATATTTTTCTTGTTCTTGCCCTTTCTAAAGCCTTGGCCCTTATTGGCATTTAATTTATTATTATTTACATTTTTCCAATTTTGTAAATTGCCACATGACGTTGATTTTTATTTTAAATATAATTTTATTAAAAAATTTAATTATCTGTACCTTTCCATTTTGTAATTGCCATGTGGAATTAAATTTAAAGAATTAAATTTAAAAAAATATTATACACATTCTATTAGTAATAATTCGAATTTTAAATTTTAATTAATAAAAAAATGTGGATCACATACACCATTGATTATATAGTCAACCTATATTGTCAACAATGGGTTTTCAACCTTGGTTTCCAAGGTTTAAACCCATTACCTTTTATTTTTCTGTTCAACCTCCAAGTGCATTAGAAATGCCAACTCTAACCATTATTATCTTTCACACATTTTGTCCAAATTAAAGTGCATTATTTAATATTTTTCCAAGATTTACACATCCATGATATTTTGAAACTATAATTAACCAATTAATTAGATTAAATTTTTTTTTGAATATTATTATCTAATAATTTTAACAATGGTGTTTTGAGGATTTTTTTCAAAAACAATCATAACTTAATTTTAACAAGCCTATTTTAAATCAACTTTTTAAAAAATTGTGATACATTTAAATTTTTAATATAATATTAAATTAAAAAATTATATCTTCCCTCATTTCAAACATATATTTAGTAATAAAATTGTTTAAAACTTGTATTGAATTGTAATGTTATAATCATGATATTTTAATTTCAAGAAATAATATATAATGTATTGACATGTAATGTATTTATCTAAAACATTTTCAATGTTATATTTTAAAAATTAACATTATGTTTATTTCATAATGGTCATATTTACAAATAAATATGAGCATACACATAAAATTGAATTTTTATTAAATTCCTATAAAACAATTTTTTTCCATTTCCACTATACCTCCATTACATTTCCACCATGTATTTCCATTATGTTTCCACTCATGTGTTCTAGGCACCAGTGTGAACAAACCACATGATCTTAAATGTTATAGTACCTTATTCCCATGAAATCCCCACAAATACATAGAATGGAATGCAATTCAATGGGAATTTTCCATTGAACATGTCTAATATGTTGGAAATTCACGGTTTAATCCACCCATCGTGTTGTCACATTATGTATTTTCCACCCAACAACAAGTTGGGTGGAATGTTTTAGTGGAAATGGACATAATTTTCTAACAAAATTTTGTCATCAAGTAATAAAAATAATTGGTTTTTGGGGAGTTTGATAAAACACACTTAAAATTTGTTTAATTCCATGATACCACCATTGGGTCCCCATTAGTGCACAAACCATAATGGATTCAACAAGATTTTTTCATTGAACATCCACTACGATGGAAATTAAATGTTGAATTCACCCAAGACATTGTTCTGTGATGGTGTTTCTAATCAACACATAGTTGGGTGGTCAGGTTTAGTGGAAATGGATGTAGTTTTTAGCAATGCATCATGACCATAAACCTTGTAGTGAAAACAAGGTTAGTTGGGGTTAGGGTTAATGTAATGATTTGAAGAGGATTAAAACAATCCTTTTTTTGATGGGACCCACCACATTTCCAACACATGGCCATTCCCCATTATTCAAGAAAATATGATGTGGAATCACCTTTTTTCAACTTGACCCCCTTGGTCTTTTGTGGGGTGGCCTTATTAAATTAGCCACAAGGTTGTTGAATTGATGGTGTGGATGCATTCTTTAGGTTTTCTTTATTGAACCGAAATGTAACCATTCATTTTTCCACCATGTTCATTTTAACATGTTCTGATAATTGGAACACATTGGCCAAAGTGGGTTGTGCAAGTTGAATTAACATGGCATCCCACATTTGATAGTTAAGTTATTTGTTTAAAATCCCATACCAAAATCGAACTACTTGGGTTTCGATCATGCCTTGTGTCATGATAATTAACTTGCACATCCATGCATAGGCCTCTTTTAAGCTTTCATGGGATTTACGCTAAAACTCCTATAAACTTTTCAATTTTTCAATTTGAATCCCTTGATAATTCCATCATAACTCTTATAAGAATTCCACAATTAGGTTGAATGTGGGTAAAAGACCCTATGTATTAGCCAAAGGATTGGTACCATCACTTTTAGTGGTCCCACTACCATTAACATATTTAATCCCATTTGTCACATTACTATAGTAGGGACTATTATAATCACACCTTAGGTGGAAACACGTGTTCGGACCACATGTATTTTGGTTAATAAACACATAGTTAGGTGACCATCATAACAAACACCACTCCTTAATCTAGACCTCATGGGCATGTTTTAACTTGTGATAATCATCCATAGGCAACCCCTCCAAATGCATGGAATAAACTCTTCCATGCCATCAAAGGTGTAAACAATTGAGAATTTCACATTTGTTATCAAGTCTTTAAATGAAATCATCCAATTCAATGGTGCCAACTACCCTTGAATATTCACGAGGTCTTGGTGGGACCATGCAAGTCACCGATGTCCCACAACAATGGTATGATAATAAACCTCGAAGGTGAACATGCCTCTAAATCTAACCCCCCCCCCCCCCCCCCCCCCCCCCCCCCCAGAAAAAAAATCGGGGGACCCCCCCACCTTCCCCAATTCTAAATTCCTTTCAAAAACCCCCACCCCCCACCCCCCCCCCCCCCCCTTAAATTCGCGAACAGAA
>Ga0116231_10008605_pt1 | contig 17809 bp, 16 predicted proteins | sample S1TSphgellanicum_2_FD_89695 | JGI IMG/M metagenome (GOLD analysis project Ga0116231, IMG submission 89695) | Host-associated microbial communities from peat moss isolated from Minnesota, USA - S1T2_Fd - Sphagnum magellanicum MG | ecosystem: Host-associated > Plants > Peat moss > Unclassified...
CAGCGCCGTATCCAAATACCGCCGCTCCAGCATCGAAATCTGGTCCGCCGACATCTTCCCGCGATAAGGCTTCAATTCCTGATCCAGCGCGCAACGAATCGCATACAAATCCTCATCGCTCTGCACAGACCGGATAATCGCCACGGCCTTCTCTTCCAGCGTCGTCAGCCGCCGCTCCAGATCTTCCAGATTCTTCCCCTGCTCCGCCAGATCATCGGCAATCGCCTGCAACGACGCGCCAATCTCCGCAGCTGCCGGATGAGCTAAGTAAGCCGCCGCCGCCTTATTCAGGTACCCGCGCAGTTCTTCATCGGCAAACGGCGCATCGGACGCCGCGACCGTGGCGCGCGAGGTGGTGCGCTGCGCCGCTTCCAAAACAGCCTGCGCGCAATAAGCCAGCGAATTCACTTGCCGCCGCTTCACTTTGCGGCTGCGCCATTTCTCAAACGCCGCGTCAATCCCTTTCAGCACCGCTTCCAGCGGCACTCCCGCGTTCTTCCAATTTTCAATCAGCGCCCAATCCAGCGGCGACAGCATAAACAACACCGTGCCCCGGGCGCGCTGAAAGTGCTCTTCAATTTCCGTGAAGTAGTTGAAGTAATTCCGCGGCCAGTCGTCTTCGTCATTCATGTGGCAACAGCCCGCACTCCGCCTGCCGATAAGCGCTGCACATGCCCGTCGCGCGTGCGCAGCAGCAGAAACCCGCACTCATCCAACCCCGCCGTCACGCCTTCCTGGCCGCCTTCTTCCACCGTGACGCGGCGGCCGTTGGCGTAACTAGACGTGGCGGAGAACGCCCGCAGAATCGCCGGAGTATCCAGCTCACAGAAACTGTCCAAAGATTCCAGCAACGCAATCAAAACTTGCTCTCTGGATTGCTTCGCTCCGCTTTCAAGAAACAGCGAAGTCGCGGGCGTGCGCAATCCCGGTTCGAACGCGCTCTGGTTCACGTTGATCCCAATTCCAGCCACAATGCAGCTTCCGACAAGCTGCGTCAAAATACCGCACACCTTCTTGTCGTTAATCAAGACATCGTTCGGCCAGCGCAGATCGCAAATCAGACTGGTCGATTTCTGAATCGCTTCCGCCACCGCCAAGCCCAGCAGCAGACTCGCCACCGGCAGTTGGGCGGGCGGCAATTTCAGCCGCAAAAGTATCGAGCAATAAATTCCGGCTTCCGCTTCTGAAATCCAGTTCCGGCCCAGCCGCCCAATGCCTGCCGTCTGTTCATCGGCAATCACCACGGTTCCATGCGCCGCACCTTCATCCGCCAGCCGCGCCGCTTCCGTCATGGTGGACCCGATGGAAGCAAAGTAATGCAGAGCGTTCTTCGGACGCGCTTCTTCCACCTGCGAAACAGCCAGCGGCATTTACTCCTCTTCCAGCAGCTTCTGATTTTTCGCAAGCTGCGCCTTGTATTCAGCCAGCTTCGCGCGGATGCTATCCACAATCTTTTCCGGCGCTTTGCTGAGGAAGACCGGATCAGCCAGTTGCCGCTCAGCATTGGCAATATTTGCCAGCAGCTTTTCAATTTCCTTCTGAATGCGCTCTTTCGATTCCTTGGGCGCATCCGCCACGTCCACTTTCAACTGAAGATCGAAATTAGGCGTCGACCGGATCAGCCCCTGTTTGTCAGCCAAATTGCCGGGGCGCTGAACCAGCACCAGTTTGGCGATAGCGCCCATCACGGCCAGGTCGGCATCTGTAAAAAGAGACTGGCGCAGGAACAGCGAAGCTTCAATGACGGCTTTCGGATCCACTTTGTGATCGGCACGCAGCTCACGCGCAGCCGTGACAATCTCGCGCAGCAGGTCAAAAGCCGCCACGCTTTCCGGATGAATGTGGCCAATCACATCGGACGGATAATGCGCCAGCGAAACAGACACCGGCAGAGCTTGATTGTCGTTCCTCAAACGCTGCCACAGTTCTTCCGTCAGAAATGGCATCACCGGGTGCATCAAACGCAGCGTGGCCTCATAAACAGTCAGCGTGGCCTGCCAGTGATCGGTGAGGCCTGTGTCAGCTTCAAAGCGCAGCTTCTTCACTTCCAGATACCAGTCACAAAATTCACGCCAGGTGAAATCCCAAAGCAATTGCGCGGCTTCGTGATAGCGATGCAGCTCCAGCGCCCGGTTCACCGCATCCGTGGTGCGTTTCAGCGCGCTGAAAATCCAGACGTCCTCAATCGCCGAAGACGCCAGTTCAGGAGTTTCCGCCGGCGTCCAGCACGCAATACCGGAACGCTCCATATTCATGAACAGCAGCCGGGAAGCATTCCAAAGCTTATTGGCAAACGCGCGTCCCGCTTCCATGCGGTCTTCTTTCAAAGCAATGTCGGAACCAGCGGCCGCCGAGACCAGAAGCGCCAGCCGCACCGCATCCGTTCCGTATTTGTCCATCACAATCAGCGGGTCAATCACGTTGCCCTTGGTCTTGGACATTTTCTGTTTGTCAGCATCGCGCACCAGCCCGTGAATATGCACTTCGCGGAACGGCACGTCGCCCGTCATTTCAATGCCCAGCATGATCATGCGCGACAGCCAGAAGAACAGAATGTCGAACCCGGTAATCATCAGCGTCGTCGGGTAAAACGCCGCCAGATCTTCCGTCTGGTCAGGCCAGCCCAGCGTGGAAAAAGGCCACAACCCGGAGCTGAACCACGTATCTAAAACGTCCGGATCTTGTTCCAGCTCATCTGATCCGCACTTCGAACAAGCGCTGGGAGTTTCGCGCGCAATCATCATCTCCGCGCACTTTTTGCAATGCCACGCCGGAATGCGGTGGCCCCACCAAAGCTGGCGGGAAATGCACCAGTCGCGGATATTCTCCATCCATTGAAAGAAAATGGGTTCGCGGTCCGTCGGAACAAAGCGGATGCGCCCCCCGCGCACCGCCGCCATCGCCTGTTCGGCCAGCGGCTTCATGGTCATAAACCACTGCATGGAAACCAGCGGTTCAATAATGGTGCGGCAGCGGTCGCACTTGGCCAGATTCAGCGTGTACTTCTCCGTCAAAACCAGTTCGCCCGAAGCTTCCAGCGCCGCCACAATGCGTTTTCGCGCCTGAAAACGGTCCAGTCCGGCATATTCGCCAGCCAGCGCAGTCATCTTCGCGTCTTCACCAATCACCTTAATAAAGGGCAGCTTGTGACGCCGCGCCACTTCAAAATCATTCGCATCATGGGCAGGCGTCACTTTCACCACGCCGGTTCCGAATTTCGGGTCCACCATCGGATCGGCCAGAATTGCAATCTCGCGCCCCACCAGCGGCAGAATCGCGGTCTTGCCGTGCAGATGTTTGTAGCGAACGTCGTCGGGATGAACCACCAGCGCGGTATCGCCCAGCATTGTCTCCGGCCGCGTGGTGGCAACCGTCAAAGTTTCATCGCTGCCGGCAATCTGATAGCGGATATGCCACAAGCTGCCTTCGGCCGCTTCGTGAATGGTTTCAAGATCGGAAATGGCCGTCTGGCAGCGCGGGCACCAGTTCACCATGTATTCGCCGCGATAGATGAGGCCCTTGTTCCACAGACGAAAAAACGCTTCGCGCACGGCGCGCGAAAGACCGGCGTCCAGGGTAAACCGTTCACGCGACCAATCGACGCTCGCGCCCTCGCGCCGAATCTGCGTCGTGATGCGGTTGCCGTAATCGTTTTTCCATTGCCAGATGCGCTTTTCAAACGCTTCGCGCCCAATGCCAGCGCGCGTCAAACCTTCCGCCGCAAGCTGGCGCTCCACCATCAACTGCGTGGCGATGCCCGCATGATCAGTGCCTGGAAGCCAAAGCGTCTCCTCACCCTTCATGCGATGCCAGCGGACGGCCACGTCCATCATGGTGTGCTCAAACATGTGGCCAATGTGCAGTGAACCGGTTACGTTAGGCGGCGGAATCGCTATCGAAAAATAGCGGCCGGACCGGGCTTTTTCAGCATCAGCCTGATAAATTTTCGACTCAATCCACCATTGCGCCCAGTGCGATTCAAAGCGCTGAGGCTCATAGACTTTCTCAAGTTGCATGGAACCCTCAGCGTAGCATTCAGGACAACCCTTGACTTCACATTTCGACTCCGTTAACATTCCTTCCGGGAGTCCAAGTAGATGCCTGAATTTTTCGAATTTAAACGTACCAACCCCTACATCACCCGCCATTTAACTGCGGAAGAAATCGGACGCGTCCAGCGCTGGCAAAACGACCGGCTCACTTATCAATTCTCTTTCCACACCCAGCACGAAGCCGGCTGGCCATGTTATCTGTCCGAACCGGACGGCCCGGGCAGGAATTTACCTAAAATCAACGTGAAAGTACCCACCAATCCGCCAACTATTTTGCAAGGCGCCAGCATTAGGGACAACGCTGTCGGCGTGGACTTCCGGGAAGTAATTACGGCAAATATAGCGATGTTTCAGAAATTGGCGGAAGTCTATTACGAGGGCGCCGGGCAGCAGGCACCCGCACAGGTTCCCGGCTGGGTGGTGGCATTCCAGTGCACCCAAGACCGTAACGGGCGCGTCGTGTTTGTAAGGTTGCCGGAAGCCGCCAAACCGATACCGGAAACATATTGGGCAAATTTCTCCCGCTTCGCCAAGAAACCCGTTTGCCCGCTGCACAGAAACTCGAATTGCATGGGCAACTCCAAAGTCCAGCAAATCCCATACAACGACTTCGCCAAAGTCCCGAACCGCTACGACGGAAACGGCGACATTGTCGCCAGCTAACAGCTAAGCCACGCGCCGCAGTTTCGTCACGCGTCCAACCTCAACCCACTCCACCACAAAAATATTCCCATGGTGGTCATAGCAAGCCCCATGCGGACAGACAAACTTCCCAGGCTGGAACGCCGTCCGGTCCATCTTCCGAACCTTCTCCCATGTGTTCGCCGCTGAATCATCACCCAACTGGCAAATTACCGCATTCTGCTTATCGAGAAGCGTAACGCGGGCTCCTAAATCCGGAACCACCACTTCACCCTTCCTATTGAAATCAAAGTTGCACGGCAGATTCGTCCCCGGAAAATACCCGACATGCTGACCTGCCAGATTGAACGTCTGAATCCGGTGGTTCGCGCGGTCCGCAATCATCAGCACAGGCTCGCTCCCTCGCGCATCCAGAATGATGCCGTGCGGACAATTCAGTTGCCCGTCGCCCGAACCCTGCCCTCCAAACGTCATCCGGTACTTCCCGTCTTTGTCATAGACGTTCACATAACTCGACCCATACCCGTCACCCACATAGATATCTCCATTCGGAGCTATCGCCAGGTTCGTCGGACTGTACTTGATCTTTGCCTTATAAGGCTCTGCCTCGCTCGGATAACCCAGCGTGAACACCACCTCGCCGTTCAGCGTGGTCTTCACCACCAAGCCTCGCTGCGTGTCGCAAAGATAAAGAAACTCGGTGCTCCCTTCCTTGCGAATATGCAAGCCATGCGCGCCGCCCTTAAACTCCTTGCCCCAGCTCTTGACAAACTTGCCCTTGGCGTCAAACACCACCATGGAATCGCTGCTCTCGCTGGCCGCGTTCACCGTGTGGTGAATATAAATGTGGCCTTGCGAATCCTCGCAAACTCCATGCGTGTTCCCATACTTGATATCGGCCGGCAGCTCGCCCCAGTCATGAATGCACTCAAACCGGTGATCGCCCTCGCCAATCACCGGATTGGCCGACCCGGACTTATTCGTCGCGCCCAAAATCAGCGGAGCGCCCGCTCCCACCGCGTATAAAAATGATCTTCTGTTCATGCCAGCACCTGTTGATTCACGCTTCCCGACACATCCGTCAGCCGGAAATGCCGTCCTTGAAACTTATAAGTCAAACGCTTATGATCAATGCCCAGACAATGCAGCATCGTCGCCTGCACATCATGAATGGGAAATGGATCGGAAATCGTGTTATACGAAAAATCATCCGTCTCACCCACCGAAACGCCGCGCTTCATGCCGCCGCCCGCGAACCACATGGCAAAGCAGCGCGGATGATGGTCGCGCCCATAATTGTCCTTCGTCAAATGCCCCTGGCAATAAACGGTGCGTCCGAATTCCCCGCCCCAAATCACCAGCGTGTCATCCAGCAATCCGCGCTGCTTCAAATCCGTCACCAGCGCGGCCGACGCCTGGTCCGTTCCGCCGCATTGCAGCGCAATATCGCGCGGCAGATCGTTATGCTGATCCCAGCCGCGATGATAAAGCTGAATAAACCGAACGCCGCGCTCGGCCAATCGCCGCGCCATCAGGCAATTCGCCGCATAAGTCCCAGGCTTTTTCGAATCCGGGCCGTATAACTCGAACGTGCTGGCCGGCTCCTTCGATAAGTCCGTCAGCTCTGGAACCGAGGTCTGCATCCGAAACGCCATCTCATACTGCGAGATGCGCGTGGTAATCTCCGGATCGCCATAAGCCTCTTCCGTCTCATGATTCAGACCGGCAACCGCATCCAGCATCGTTCGCCGCGTGTCCGCATCAATGCCGTCCGGATTCGCCAGAAACAGCACCGGATCTCCCGAAGCCCGAAACCTAACACCTTGATACTTCGATGGCAGAAAGCCGCTTGCCCACAGACGCGAAAACAAAGGCTGATCGCGGTTCAGCGCATTCGCCTGCGAAAGCAGAACCACGAACGCCGGCAAGTTATGATTCTCGCTGCCCAGCCCATAAGTCACCCACGCACCCATGCTCGGCCGTCCCGGCTGCATGAATCCGGTCTGCAAAAACGTGATGGCCGGATCATGGTTAATGGCATCGGTGTTAATCGTCTTGGCAATTGTGATGTCATCCACAATCTTCGCCGTGTGCGGCAGTAACTCGCTGATCCATGTCCCTGATTTTCCCGCCTGCTGAAACTTGAACGTGGAAGGCGCAATCGGCAGCGAATTCTGCCCGCTGGTCATGCCGGTAATCCGCTGCCCCTGACGCACAGAGTCCGGTAACTCAGTCCCCGCCAAAGCCGTGAGTTTCGGCTTATAATCGAATAACTCAATCTGCGAGGGCGCGCCTGATTGATGGAGATAAATCACCCGCTTGGCCGTCGGAGCAAAGTGCGGAACATCCGCCAGACCTCCAAACTCTACTGATCCGGACGCCAGCAAATTCGGATTCAGCAGCGATGCCAGCGCCGCCACGCCAATCCCCTTGCTCGCCTGCCCAAATAACTGCCGCCGGGTCAGTATTAAATCTCTCTCGCGAATCGGGTCCATCATTACTCCGCTAATTCTTGGTAATTGTCTCGTCCATATTCAGAATCGTGCTGGTCACCAGCGTCCAAGCCGCCAATTCAGCCGGATCATACTTCGGCCCGGCCTGCGATTCTCCCACTTCCAAAAGCTTCCGGGCCGCCTTCCGGTCTGTATCATAATGCGCAATCTCTTTGCGGTAAAGCCCATGCAGAATCTCTAACTCCTTCACTGAAGGCTCTCTATCCGTAGCCAGCCGAAATGCATAACGAATTCGGTCATCCTCGGTCGGCTTGGCCTCATTCAGATCCCGCTCCGCAAACACGCGCGCCGCCTCTACATAAGTCGGGTCATTCATCAGCACCAGCGCCTGCAACGGCGTATTCGTCACACTCCGGCGCACCGTGCATTTCTCGCGATCCGGCGCATCAAACGTATTCAGCATCGGATACGGCACCGTGCGCTTCACAAACGTGTACATGCTGCGCCGGTAAAGGTCCGCGCCATGGCTCTGTTCATAAGTCTGCGCCGAAAAATCTCCGCCAAACGCCATCTCTTCCCACAAACCCTTGGGCTGGTAAGGCAGCACACTCGCGCCGCCAATCTGGGGATTCATCAATCCGCTCAAAGCCAGCGCATTATCCCGCACCATCTCGGCCGGAAGCCGGAACCTGGGACCGCGCGCCAGCAGCCGGTTCTCCGGATCACGCTCCAGTAACTCGGGAGTTACTTTCGATGACTGCCGGTAAGCCGCCGACATCACAATCAGCTTCTGCATGGCTTTCACATCCCACTTAGTCGCAATAAACTCGGTGGCCAGCCAGTCCAGTAACTCGGGATTCACAGGCGGATCGCCCTGTGAGCCAAAATCCTCGCTCGTCTTCACAATTCCCAGCCCGAAATACATCTGCCAGAAATGATTCACCGCCACGCGCGCCGTTAGCGGATTTGCCGGATCCACCAGCCACTTCGCCAGCGTCAGCCGGTTCCTGGGAGCCCCTGCCGGAAGCGGCGGCAAAACCGCCGGAGTATTCGGCTCCACTTTATCTGTCTTATTCCGGTAATCGCCTCGCGCCAGCACAAACGTCTCCCGAGGTTTGTCACTTTCCGCCATCACCATGGTGGACGGAATCTCCAAGTCAAACTGAGTCAGGGCACGCTTCAAAGTCGCATAATCGGTCCCCGCCAGCTTCTCCGCCGGATTCGCCACCTCACTCAGAAAATACTGCCGAATCCACTTCTTCTGTTCCTCGCTGCGCTGATCTTCCGGAATCGCCAGCACCGCATGCAAAGGCTCATCCACGCCTAACTCGCGCGCTTCCCTGGCATACAGCCGCTTCCCAAAAAACCGCACATCCTCTAACTGCCCCTTGAAAGGAACACCCCATTCCTTCTTGCCAACCACCCACGCAATGCCTTCATAGGAAGCGGTGCTCAAGTTATCTTTATTGGCAACCGTAGGAACACTCACGCCATCGATATAAATCTGCACGCCTTTCGCATGTCCGCTGCCGTCATAAGAGACAATCAACTGGTTCCACTCGCCCAGCGTAATCCCCTGTAAACTCTTCGCCTCAAACCCCGCTTTCTCGCCATCGCTCCGCATCCGCACAATCACGTTGCAATGCCCGCCGTTGCAGTAATCGGAATCAATCTCAAATCCCGCCCCGCTCTCCGGCGAAACTTGATACGCCTGCAAAATCGACATCCCGGAAGGACCCTCCGGCTTCACCCGCATCGAAACCGTGAACGCCGAAGCGGACGGAAATCCATTCACCGCACCTAACGAAACCGCCGCGCCCTCGCCACTGAATGTCCCAGCTTTGTCAAATCTCGCAGCAGCCACCGGTAACTGGGGCTCACCCAGCGGCTGCGTCTTCTCCCAGGCACGTTCGGCGCTCGCAATCTCCGCATCCTTCTGCTTGATCGCCTCAATCAGCCGAGCCTTCATCTCAGTCTGCGCCGCGTTCGGCAACTGCAAAAACGGCGCCGCATTCCCCTTGGTGCCATCCAACCCCTTATCCGAGATCGTGTTGAAAAACGCCCCAAAACTGTAAAAATCTTTCTGCCGCAGAGGATCATACTTATGGTCATGACAGCGCGCACACCCCAGCGTGATGCCCAGCCAGGTGGTGGATGTCGCTTCAATCCGGTCCACCATGTATTCATTCAGATACTCTTCCGGAATCGCGCCACCCTCAAAATTAATCATGTGGTTGCGGTTAAATCCCGTCGCTATTTTCTGCGCCTGCGTCGCGTTCGGCAGCAAATCGCCCGCAATCTGTTCAATGGTGAACTCGTCATAAGGCATGTTCTTGGAGAACGCCTGAATCACCCAGTCCCGCCACGGCCACATCTGGCGCGCGCTGTCAATGTGATACCCATGCGTGTCTGAATAGCGCGCAAAATCCATCCACTGCATCGCCATCCGCTCGCCATAATGCGGCGAGTCCAGAAGACGGTCCACCACTTTCTCATAAGCCCGCGGCGAGTTATCACTTAGAAACGCCTTCAGCTCAGCCGGCGTTGGGGGCAGCCCCGTCAAATCAAAACTCACCCGTCGCAGCAGAGTCGCTTTGTCCGCCTCGGGCGAAGGCTTCAGCCCTTCCTTATCCAGGCGCGCCAAAACAAAACGGTCAATCGGCGTTTTGGCCCATTTGGCATCGCTCACCGCCGGTTCCGCTGGACGCTGCGGCGCGACAAACGCCCAATGCGTCTGCCATTTCGCGCCCTGGTCAATCCAGTTCTTAATCAGCTCCACCTGCGCCGCCGTCAGCTTGTGTCCTGAATACACCGGCGGCATGCGCTTCGCCTCATCCGGATTGCTGATCCGCTGATACATCCGGCTCGACGCCGAATCGCCCGCCACAATCACGCCGGCCTTGGAAAACGCGCCGTCTTTGGTGTCGAAATGCAGCCCCGCCATGCGCTTCTTCTCATCCGGCCCATGACAGGTAAAACAGTTGTCTGAAAGAATCGGACGAATCTGCCGGTCAAACACAATCGCCGGCGTTGCGGCATAACTGCTGGTTGCGGCAAACGTGAGAACGACGAAGCTAAAACACGCGAAACGCAATTCGAAATCTCCAGTTTCAGCGAGTATATCGTTAATCAGTGACGGAATTCATTCAGCAGGACGGAATCCACGGCTTCCTGCATCTGCCTCTCGTTGAACCCAATAAAACCGGCGTCGTCCTCACCCACGGAGCGGGCGCCGACTGCACCGCCCCGCTGCTCATCGCCATTGCCGAGCAGCTCGCCCAGCATGGCTTCCATGTCTTGCGCTGCAACCTCGCCTTTCGTCAGCGCCGCCGCACCGGCCCGCCCCATCCCGGCAAATCAGAAGAAGACCGTTACAGCCTGGTCCAAGCCGCCGCCTTTCTGCGTCAGCACACACCCGGCCGCATCATCCTCAGCGGACATTCCTATGGAGGCCGCCAAGTCACCATCGCCGCCTCCGAAAACCGCACCCTCGCCGACCATCTTCTGCTCTTCTCTTACCCGCTCCATCCGCCCGCAAAGCCCGCGCAACTGCGCACCGCCCATTTCCCCAAACTCAAAATCCCCAGCACCTTCATTCACGGCGCCAAAGATCCCTTCGGCACTCCAGCCGAAATGGAAACCGCTATCCATCTGATTCCCGCCGCCGCCAAACTCGCCATCGTCGAAGGCGCGGGCCACGAATTAAACAAAGGCCGCTTCAATCTCTTCGCACTCGCGCCTGCGCTCTAACGCCTTAGCCCAACTCCCGCCCCGCTGCCTATAAAACCCCGCCCCAAATCCGCCGATACCTTACCGTGAACCTGTACAAAGAAGAATTCCAGGAAATTGACGAGGCAACACCGTATCTCACCGCCGCGCCCCCGCGCTCCAAACGTTTCACCCCGCCCGAACTGCACACCATCCAAGACACCGGCCTGCCCCAGTCCCTCATCGAACAGCTCATCCTGAAATACCTTTACTTCCAGGGCGACCTGATGGGTAACGAGATTGCCCAGTGCATGGGCTTCCGCTTCAGCATGATCGAACGGCTCATTGAGTCGTTCAAAGCCCAGCAGCTAGTCCAGGTAAAGGGTTCACGCGGCCTGGGTCCGGTCTCGGCGACGCTCTCCCTCACCGAAGCCGGCCGCCGCGTCACGCGCGATTACCTGGAAGGGAACCAATACACCGGCCCCGCGCCCGTCCCGCTCGAACAGTATGTAACCGCCATCGGCATGCAAAAGCTCCCAAACAATTGGCTCTCCTATGAACGCCTCTCCGAAGCCTACGCCCACATGGTCATCAGCGAGCGCGTCTTAAACCAGATTGGCCCCGCCGTCGGCTCGGGCAAATCGTTTCTCATCTATGGACAGCCCGGAAACGGCAAAACTTACCTGGCGGAAGCGCTCGCCAACATTCAAACCTCGCCCATCTGGGTGCCGCACGCGCTCGAATACCAGGGCAACATCATCCAGCTTTTCGACGCCACCTACCACCGGCCCTTTTCCGAAGGCTCCACCGCCGTCAGCACGGACGTTCTTTCGGACGGCCGCTGGGCCCGCTGCCGCCGCCCGTTTATCTCCTCAGGCGGCGAACTGTCGCTCAGCATGCTGGACCTTTCCTATAACTCCGTCTCCAAAATATACGACGCGCCCTTTCACCTGAAGGCCAACAACGGCATCTACCTGATTGACGACTTTGGCCGCCAGCGCGCCTCGCCCGCCGACATCCTGAACCGCTGGATCATCCCCATGGAGCGCCATGTCGATTACCTCACCTTCACCCATGGCGGCAAAATGACCGTTCCCTTCGAGGCCTTTCTGGTTTTCTCCACCAACCTCACGCCCGACAAACTGGGCGATGAAGCCTTTCTGCGCCGAATTCAATACAAGATGCTGCTGCAAAGCCCCGACCGCGCCGAGTTCCGCGACATCTTCATCAAGCAATGCGAAAAGCAGGGCATGAAGCACCAGGAGGACCTGATAGACAAGTTCATCCTGAAAAACTACATTCACAGCCGCCGCCCGTTCCGCCGCTGCCAGCCGCGCGACCTTCTCTCGCTGGTCAGCGACTACATCGCCTTCAAACGTCTGCCCAACGAACTCACCGAAGACCTGCTCGACTACGCCTTTGAATGCTGCTTCATGGCCGACGCGCAGTTAGTGGACACCTAAGGCCGTATGGACTGCTCGGCCCGGCGCGGGCCGCGAACATACTTATCTCCTGCTAGCCTATCCACTTGCCCGAAGGAAACGAAATCCACCGCTATGCCGACCTCCAAAACACACTCTTCGCCGGAACCATAGTCCGCGTCGACGCCCCTAACGGCCGATTTGCGGAAGGCGCGCTCCTCGTTGACAAACGCAAACTCCGCGCCGTCGAAGCCTTCGGCAAACATCTCTTCTACAACTTCGGCAATAACCGCCAGTTGCACGTTCATCTCGGCCTCTACGGCAAATTTCGCGACGGCGAAATGCCGTATCCCGAACCGAAGGGTGCTCTGCGCATCCGCATCTCTAACGCCGCCCACTGGCTGGAACTGCGCGGCCCCACCGCCTGCGACGTCCTCTCAAGCGAAGCGCGCGAAAAGCTCCTCGCACGTATTGGACCCGACCCCTTGCGCCCCGACGCCGACCCCACCCCCTTCATCACCCGTGTCACCCGCAGCCGCGCCCCCATCGCCGCCCTGCTCATGGACCAGGCAGTGGTCGGCGGTATCGGCAACATCTACCGCGCCGAACTCCTCCATCGCGCCCGCATCAGCCCCTTCGCCAAAGGAACGCAAATCACCGCCGCCCAGCTCACCGCCCTCTGGCAAGACGCCCGCACCCTGATGCAGGCCGGCATCACCGACCGCCGCATCGTCACCACTCGCCCTGCCGACCGTCCCCATCCCAAAGGCAAAGCCCGCCGCGGCGAAATTCACTACGTCTACCGCCGCCAAGGGCAACCGTGCTTCCTTTGCGGCACCGAAATCAGCATGCGCGAATTCGTCGGCCGCAAACTCTACTGGTGCCGCGTCTGCCAAAGATTTTCCACCGCTTCCCAATCTTCGTCATCCGAGTAAACGAATGGAAAACACCAACGACACCCAATCCTGGCCGGACCTGGCCATCGGTTTATACGACAAACTCACCGGCCGCGGCGCTGAGATCACCTACGAATTCGAAAACCTGGAAATCGCGATTCCCAGTTCCGCCTCCGACACCGCCCAGCATGCCGTCTGGAAAGTCAGCGGCACCGTCAAGGTCAGCACTAAAGATAAAACCATGACCGCCAAGGCCTAACCTTGAAACTGCCCGGCGCTCTGCTCCAATATGTGGATCTGGCGGTAGACCTGCACCTGGAGCACTCGGGCCACAACCTCGACATCACGGGAACCGGACCTGAATACACCCTCCGCTTCCCGTCCCTCTCATCTCTCGTTCACTACGCTCTCGCCTTCTGGCCACTCCGCAAACATGTGCCTCAGGGCACCATCCTCCGCCTGAAATACCGCTCCTTCTCCTTCCGCTACCGCATCTGATCACAAATTTTAAAAAATATTTTGCAGCCGCAAACCATCTTTTTTCAATCACTTGCACGGTCTTCGCCAAATCTATGCGTTCGTTTTTGCCACTTCTCCTGCTAATTTTCAGCAGGCTCGCTTGAGGCATACACCTCCAGCGGGCCTTTTCCATTTCACACGCAGGAGCCCCCAATGTCCAAAAGATCCGAACGCCGCGAAGCTGACCGCCTCGCCCGCAAACTCGCTTTTCAAGCTCTCCGCCAGCAGAGCACTCAGCCCGAAGCCGCCGAGCCCGCCCCCATCTCCGAAGCCCAACTGGCCGCCAACCGCGCCAACGCGCAGCTCTCAACCGGCCCCTCCACCCCGGCCGGCAAAGCCAAATCTTCCCAGAACGCCCTCAAGCACGGCCTCACCGGCAAAACTGTCCTGCTCCCTCACGAAGACGCCGCCCTTTACCAGAGCGAACTCCAAGACCTCATCGAGACCCACCACCCCGCCACCGACGATGAACTCCGCCTCATCCAGTCCATCCACGATTGCGGCTGGCGCATCGCCCGCATTCAGCAGATCGAAGTCGGCCTCCTGCTCAAAGGCGATCTCGAATTAGCCGACAAATACGCCGACCGCACTCCCTTTGAACGCACCCACCTCATCCAGGCCGAATCCTACATCAAATACGAAAAGCAGCTCCGCAACCTGAACATCCAGGAAGCCCGCCTGCGCCGCATTCGCGAAAAGGACCACGCCGAACTCCTGCGGCTGCAAGCTCTGCGTAAACGCGAAGAAGCGAAAAATCCTCCTCAGCCGGAAAATGGCTTCGAATTTTCAACCCCGATCCGTCCAAAGCATGACGGGCCGGATGGCATCTTGCCATCCGTTGGCAATCGGCCCGCCGCATCCCCCCACGTCTGACCCAGCCTCAAAAAGGTTAATATTGAACTAGAAACGAGGCAGCCCCGATGAAACGTACCCTTGTTGCACTCCTCCTCTGCCTGGCCGGCCTCTCCACCGCCGAGCCCAAAGTCAAAAAGCACACCAGCGCCAAACATGACGTCGGCTCGGGTGCCGGCGACATCGGCAAAGGAGTCGGTAAAGGCGCCGCCAGCGCCGCCATTGGCACCGGCAAAGCCGCCGCCGATCTTGCTACCCTTCATCCCATCAACGCCGCCACCGACCTCGGCAAAGGCGCTGTCGGAGCCGGAGCGCACGTCGGCATCGGAGCCGCAAAAGGCACCGGCAAAATACTCAAAGGTACGGGCAAAGCCATCAAACACATCCTCTAAAATGACTCTCGAAAAAGTAATCTACACAGCCAGCACCACCGCCACCGGAGGCCGCGACGGCGTCGTTCGCTCCGACGACGGCAAACTCGACGTCAAGCTCGATCCGCCCAAGCTCATGGGCGGCACTGGCACCGGCACCAACCCGGAACAGCTCTTCGCCGCCGGTTACGCAGCCTGCTTTATTGGCGCCATGAAGTTCGTGGGCAGCCAGCAAGGCCTCACCATCCCGGCCAGCGTCTCCATCGATTCAAAAGTCAAACTCGGACCGCTGGGCGAGCGGCAAAAAGGCTTCGGCATCGCCGTGGACATGATCGTGCATCTGCCCGGCATCGACCGCGAGAAAGCCGAAAAGTTAATCCACGACGCCCACGAAGTCTGCCCCTACTCCAACGCCACGCGCGGAAACGTCGAAGTCAACTTGTCGCTGGCCCAGGAAACGCTTAGCGCGCCATCCGCCTAGCCACATCCTGAACCTCCACCTTCTCCGCGCCTGACGAATCCACCGCCGGCGCGGGCATCAGCCAAAACGCTGGCAGCCAGGTCATCTGTTTCGAAGCGCCGCCTCAAATTCATCCGCCTTTGCCGTATTCACCACATCCGCCTTTTCCAGCCAGCCGCGCCGCGCCGTCGTCACGCCAAAGCGCATATTTCCCAGATGCGACGGCCTGTGCGCATCCGTCGAAATCGTGAACCGGCAGCCTTTCCGTTTCGCGGACCTCACCAAATGTCCCGGCAAGTCCAGCCTCTCCGGGCTCGCATTAATCTCAAACCAAACCTTCTTCTCCGCCGCCTTCGCCGCCACGCGCTCAAACTCAAACGGATAAGACTCGCGCGCCAGCAACAGCCGCCCCGTCACATGCCCCAGAATCCGGATCGAAGGCGAATCCAGCGCATGCAAAAGCCGGTCCGTCATCTCATCCGATTCCAGACCAAAGAAGCTATGCACGCTGCCAATCACCAGATCCAGTTCAGCCAGCGCATCTTCGGAAATATCCATCGCCCCATCGCGCAGAATGTCGCATTCCAGTCCCGAAAACACCCGCAGCGGCAATCCCTCCGCGTTCAGTTCGCGCACCTGTTTAGCAAACGCCACCACGCGCCGTTCATCCAGCCCGTTCGCCATCGCCAAAGCCTTCGAATGGTCGGTAATCGCAATGTACTCATAACCCAGCGCCGCCGCCGCTTCCGCCATCTCGCTCAGCGTGGCTTTGCCGTCGGTCTCGGTGGTGTGCATGTGGATATCGCCGCGCATGTCCTTGAGCGTCACCAGATTCGGCAGCGTCCCGGCCGCCGCCGCTTCCAGTTCGCCCGAGTTCTCCCTTAGTTCCGGAGGAATCCACGCATAACCCAGCCGCCGGTAAATCTCTTCCTCGTCTTCGCCCGCCACGCGCTCATTCGTCTCCACCGTGAACAGGCCATATTCATTCAGCGTCAGGCCCAGCTTCAGCGCATTGGTGCGCACCACAACGTTATGGTCTTTGCTGCCGGTGAAATATTGCAGCGCGGCGCCGAAGCTTTCCTGCGGCAGCGCCCGCACATCCACCTGCAACCGTTCCAGCCCAAACAGCACGCTCGCCTTATTCGCGCCCTGCCCCAGCACCTCCTGCGTCTTCGGATGACTGATGATGTGCGCCAGCGCCCCAATCGCCTGCGGCCCGGTGACAAGAAGATCCAGATCGCCGATGGTCTCGCGCCCGCGCCGCAAACTGCCCGCCGCTTCCACACGGTCAATCCCCGGCAGCGCCTGGAACTCCCCCTTCAGTTCATCCGCCACGCGCTGGCCGAAGTTCAGCAGGTAACGGCCCGCGCTCTTGCGGTAAGATTCAATCCCGCGCAGCACCTTCTCTTCCAGCTTCGCGCCCATCCGCGGCAGTTCGCGCAGCTTCTGTTCACGGCAGATACGTTCCAGATCGTCCACGGTCTTCACGCCGTGATGCTCATAAAGCAAAGCAATGCTCTTCGGACCTAATCCCTGGATTTTGAGCAGTTCCAGCGCCGACGCTGGATATTTCGCCAGCATCTCATCGCGCCGTTCAAAAGACCCGCGCTGCGCAATCTCGGCCAGCACATACGCAAGGCCCTTGCCGATGCCTGGAATATCCGTCACTTTGCGCGCCGGGTCCAGAACAATATCCTGAACGCGCTCTGGATGACTGGCAATCACCGATGCGGCATTGCGGTAGCTGCGAATGCGAAATCCGTCTTCGGCCGCCACTTCCATCAGGTCAGCCGTCTCCTGCAGCATCAACGCAATTTCGCGGTTTTCCATTAGGCCTTCTGTCTTAGGTCATGCGCGAAGTAAACCAGGCACAACGCCGCCGCCAATAAACTCATCCCAAACCCGCCCAGCGCATCCACCACATAGTGATATCGCCCATACACCGTCGCCACCGCCACGCTGACAGCGTAGATCAGCAGAAACCAGCGGTCCTTGTGTTTGGGCATCAGCAAGAACATAGCAAAAGCCGCCGAGAACGCCGACGACACATGCGCGCTCGGAAACACGCCCGAATGAATGGTCGTGCGGTTCAGCAGATACCAGTTCAATTCGCGCACCACCGTCGGCACGCTGGGCGGCGCAATGTCGGTGAAGGCAAAGCGCGGCGGCTCGGTCGGAAAATACGGAAACAGGGCATAAGAACCCAGCGTGCCCAGCAGAAAGATGGTCCAGAAACGGTTAATGGCCTGTCGTCCCGCCAGCGCCGAAAGCCGCGCCACGCAATACAAGCTGACACCATAAACCACCAGGTAGCAAAGCTCCAGGTAGAAAGGAATCACCGGACCCAGCGATTCAATCCGGCGGGTCAATTTCAAACCTTCCAGAACAACCAGATCCCAGCGAATCCACGACATCTCGCTCAGAAAGTCATATTC
>Ga0116231_10008606_pt1 | contig 17809 bp, 12 predicted proteins | sample S1TSphgellanicum_2_FD_89695 | JGI IMG/M metagenome (GOLD analysis project Ga0116231, IMG submission 89695) | Host-associated microbial communities from peat moss isolated from Minnesota, USA - S1T2_Fd - Sphagnum magellanicum MG | ecosystem: Host-associated > Plants > Peat moss > Unclassified...
GGCAAAAGTAAATCACAACATCCAAGTAGATTGTCCCTCTTGTGAACATGGAACTCCAGAAATCATCATGCATAGGTTTTGGGGTTGGGTGTCCCCTGGCCTTATGGGGTGTACTGGTTCTCTTTTTGCTATGGATTTTCTATTTGTGTCCAAAGAAAAAAAAAACCAAAAAGAAACTGGGAATTATATGGGAATTTGGTGGCGTTTTTGGTATGTTGGAAAGCTCTCACCAACTCCAAATTAATAAAGTTGATTTCATATTTTTCAGACCTAGTTAGTATGGTTTGGAAGATATTGAATATTTAGTGATTTTTTTTTGGGGAAATTCGAACAAATTAAAGAAACTGGGTTTGGAAGGCAAAATCAGTTAAGCATGTTCACACTTGGCCCAACGGGACGGCTAGTACCAGTGGCTTTTTTTTTTGGGGCGAAATTTCCCCAACTGGCAACCAAAAAAAAAAAAAAAAAAAACGCTGCTGTATAATGTGACTGTTTCTACGCGCACAGCAAATTCTTAACCACATGGGCTGCAGTGAACCAGCACCCACCAGCGCATCATCCACTGGATGTCTATTGTGGATGAACCTCAACTGAGTTAATATTTGGTTTCACCCTTGGTAACCAACTTGGTAGGAAAGAAGTCTCACATATAGGTAGATAGGTAGGAAAATAGGCAACTTACTAGTAGGTAAGTAGATGGTTAATACATAGGCAAGGGCTGTTTCTACTACCCCATCTACCTACTAACAACCTACTTGTGGGTTGTTAGTAGGTAGGAAGGTAGGGGGAAAAAAAAAAAGCAACTGAGCTAACCACCATGGTTAGCTAGGGAACTGGAACTCAAACAGAAAACTGTTTCCTGATCACTTATCATTCATCCTTCATGGTGCACTGGTGGGTGCTGGGTCAATTGTAACTCCTTGCAAGGCGAAGTTGCAATGAAGCTCCATGATTTCATTATCCGCGGCAATTGTGTCAGAGTGATGACAAGTCAATTCTACTGGATGAATAGTTAAGAAGTAGTAGACAAACAAGCACTGATAAGCCAGTTCTACTGGATGAATAGTTAAGAAGTTGTAGACAAACAAGCACTGACAAGCAAGTTCTACTGGATGAATAGTTAGAAGTAGTGCACAACCAGAATTGCCAAGTAAAAAAGAATTGGATGTGCACATAAAATGGCTGCCATTGCATGGTGAGATTCTTAGGGTTTGAAGCTCTCAACTTTCTTCTCTTTTAAAGATTAAAGATTAATCCCTTGGGTGCTGAGATTTTTAAGTGCAGGTATCAAGTCTCAACCAGTAGTAGTGTTGGGCAAGTTCTTAAACTTTTATGAAGAACCAACCCTTCCCATTCCATTCTGAAAAATAGATTGGAATTCTGTTGGTTCCAGTTCCACACATCAATTCACTCAGAAATCTGGTTCTGGGTTCTGTTCCAGTTCCAGCTCTTGTTCTTCAAAAACAATAACTTTTAGTTCTGGTTACAAATTCTGAAAATCAGACCCAGTTTGAGTCCAGTTCTTAGTAACTGGAACCCTCGGATCACATGGTTCTTGCCCTCCCAACATTCGTCTCAGATATATATCTCTTTTATGATAATTCTTTGTTTTGAATCCTTGGGTAGCAGGATTCTAAGTTTCAGCTCACAAATTTAGGCTTTTATGTTTATGTTTATTTATTTATTTGAGTATTTTTGGTGCTGAGATTTTGTCCAAATCTGTCCAACTTTTTAAGTACATACCCATTTGCATGCAAGGAAAACACAGAATCAACCTAGTTGATTTTTGTTTGGAATCCTTAGTTAGGTGGGTGAGATTTTAAGTTTTAAGCTCTCAAATTCTTCTTCATTTGTTGTGATTCTTGTGGCCTTTTGTTTGTAATTTGTTGCCAGCCAAGTTTCAGGAGCTCAATTATTTTTTTCTAAAAACTCTGTCAACCACAAATAATGGTTCCCTCAACTCGGGGGACTAATAATCAGGGCTGCTTTACCGAGCTTGTTTGCTTGCTTGCTGTTTATAGGCAAAGTTCCTGCACAGAATCTGCAATTTTGGGTGAAGACTGAAGAAGACCCATTCTTTCTTGAGATTAGACTCTGGGGCATTATTGCACTGTGTTTTACCATAATACAGGTAGGTAGTTGCAATTGTTAGCATTTTACTACTAATACCACTAAGTAGCAAAGAAAAATTTGCTCAGGCCATGACCAACACTGCTTGAATGGTAAACACAAACAAAGAACCCAACAAAGCATTATGAACAACCAATAATGGGTTGTAGCTCAAGTGTTCATCAAGTGTGTAGCTAAATGGGTTGTAGCTCAAGTTCATTTAAGCCATCCCCAAGTTAATGAACTTTGTACAAATGTAAAGATTACCTGAGCTTTAAGTGCAACAAAGATGGTCGGTCACAAGTGCATATGTGTGCTTGTTATGTGATAGGTAAAGCCATGAGCAACAGAGTTAACCCACATAAGGACCTGTGCAAGGGCCAGCCGAGTGTGAGTCTGATTCCTGTAAAGGCCATGACCAAGGGCTTTACCATGCTCAAAGGATGCAAGCCCTGTGGTGATTTGGCACTGAGAAAACCAGGAAGTAGGCTTTAACAAAACCCATAAACCTTACAGAGAAGGTAGGTAAGCTTTACAAAAATCATAATGCCCATGCAAGAAATAGCTGAAAAATTACACTCCGAAAAAAAAGCTAGTAGGACTTTAGGAGACTTCGAGGTTCAAACTTCAACCCTGGAAAAAAGAACAGGAAATGGGTTGAATGAACATCTGAGAATTGAATAAACTTATAAGCAAACATGTTTTACATATTGCCATCCAGTTCCATGCATGCAAACCTGCAAACCAGCAAGCAAAGGTAAAACTCAATGACAATTTTATTATACTAGGTCGTGTGTGCGTGGACTTGATTACCAAAGGATTACTTATTACAGACAATGAGAGGAAATCTCGAGTTGTGCTGCAGGGCCAGCTTGATGATTGTCCTGAAATAGATACCACAACTTTTATACTCTGACATCCCCCACCACGGATCCAGAAAAAAGCTGGCGACCTTTTCTCCCTTTTCAATTTTAGATTCCATGCTTTTACTGGCTTGCAACTGGGTCACAAGTTTTAGCAGTGATCACGAGAAATGGTTGTATAAAACATGTTACTCAAGGGAAACAAGGGGCGGGCTGTCTGTCATGGATCATTATTCACCAAGAACAATAATAATCTTCTACTTCCCTGACCAGAATGGTCCCAATTGGCAGACCTTTTGTTGAATAAATCCACTTCTTTTAGCAGATTATGAACCCGAATGGTCTGAGTTGGGCAGATTTCACAATCTTGTGAAATTGTTGTTCAAGAATACCTATATCAATTTCATGGGCTTGGATGTCAGCATTGAGACTGGACCTTCCAGAATAATGCATTGTCAGGTGGGTTACGGACGAGAATGGGTGACAACATTATTTGTACGTTGTTGTTATTCATCCCTCGTCCTGCAGCCTGCTGAGCATCGGTGTTCATGATTTGTTTGTCTATGTTTGTGTATTTCCAGATTCTAAGGTTACTAAAAATTGCATCCAATATTTAGTTATGGGACACGATTTCTGATGCTTTTTTAGGTTTTCATGTTGGCATTGGAAGAAAATAGCCCAGCTTTTATAACAAATACTAGACTTTGTTTTGGTACCCACAAGTGCACAGTCCACCCCCCCATGATTCATTTCATGAAGTGGGCCAATTTAGGATTTTCTTGTTGTACACACAAATTGTCTTTTACAAGTTCATGGCTGAACATGTTTCTAGATATTCTTAAATTATCACTCTCTTCATAATAGCCTCATTGTTTCTGCATTATGGTAGAATTGCCCTTCACCAAACACTCATTGGTGACTGAACATCTGGTAAACAAATAGATCCTAATTCTATACCCAAATAAGTGTACTTTAAATCCTACCGGTTGGTTTTAAATATTTCTCGATTAAAATTCAACACCACCCATTCATGAAAGAATTTTGCTTGTTTGGTCATGTGCATTAGAGCACCCCAAAGGCCATAACAATGTAAACGTTTATATTGGAACGATGTGTTTGGTAATGGGTGACCATTTGTGCAAAGTAAGAAATAGATCCCACTTGGACATTTCCAATCTATGTTTGGTAATGGGTTTAGGGTTTATAAACTTTAAAGGACATAGGTGCTCATGCCTCTAATTGGTAAATGGGTTGGAGTTGTTAAAAAAATAAAAATCTTCAACAAAATTGTCCCTACCTCTACTTGGCAATGAGACATTAACTAGGCATATAAGTAAAGAGCGTGTATAAAGATAGGTCCATCTCTATTTGATAATGGAATTGGCAACAAGATACTCATAATCTACCCACCCACAATCACCATACGACCCCATTTATTACTAGCCTACAAAGATTGAAGTACTAAAAATTCATAGCATGTAATTCAAGACAAAGTTACACCTTTATTTTCCCCCAAAAATCATGTGATGTGTGCTATCATGTTGGCACGCTTCCAATTATCGTTGTTTACACACACATCTCAAATGACAAAACCCACCTTCACAACACATCTTATCCAAACCACACAATGTTTTTTGTTTTGCAATTTTTAGGTGTTATTATGCAAGTTTCTTTGCACATGATTTTTTTGTTATCATTTTTCATTTTATGTTTTGGGCTTGGATTCCTACTTGTTTGCAAATAATTTAAATTTTGAATCATAAAAAATGATTATAAAATTCACAACTTCAAATTATATCCCAAACATTAAATAATTTGAACCTCATTTTCACACATGAACTAGTTCCAAGTTAAAACACAATTAATTATAATAACTCAACTTAACACTAACATAATTAATACTTAACTAAGTTGCTAAACTAACACTCCTAACACCTATATCATAATAAGAAGCTAATTCAAAAGGCCCAATCCCATTTCAGTTGGATAGATTCCACTCACTTTTTTTACTTTTTCATTGAAGCAAATCATGAGTTTTCTACAAACATGTGCTAAAAAAGAATTCCAAAATTTCCTAAATTTGCTAGTTAAACGTGTTGAGAACAAAATTTGAACATGCAAAAATGAAATAGGAATCTAATTTGATAGGAATACAAGTGAAACAAGAGTTTGATTTGATATTAATAGAAGTGAAATAGGATTTGATAGGAATACAAATGAAACAAGAATATGATATGATAGGAATACAAGTGAAATAAGAATATGATCTCATATCAATAAAATATTCAAAAGATTTAATAGGAATATAATTGAAACAAGATTTTGATCTAACAAGGATCACATTATAAAAAAATTATACACAAAAAGTTCCTCCAAATTCGAATATTACCATTGGTTCCAATAATTTATAGTCCATTCAACAATTTAATCAAGATTTCATAAAATTCAACAACTAAAAAAGTACCACACTTTGAAGCTCACCCCAATCATAGCATGACAACAACCATAATATAGATTTAGTTTGGGAAGATTTCTTTCAATTTTTTACTTTGATTTTTTCTACATATGAATTAAAAACATATGCATTGACTCATTACCACAGCCTAATGCATTTCTTGATTTCATGGGAATTGTATAAGAGGGAAAAAGGCATACCTCTTGTGGAACCGAAATGTATATTTGCAATTTGCTAGAAATTGGGACTAAAACAAAAATAGCAACCATGAATTTTTGTGTTCTTCACAAACCTCAAAATGGCATGATGAAAGCCAAGACAATCCAAACAAGGAGAACATGTTGCTTAACATTTTCATACATGCTCCCATAAAGAAACAAAATTGTTATCCATCTTGGCTATGGTGTTTAAATTGTGGAAACCATGGACATGGTGGAAAGAGGGTAGACCACTTTGAAAGGGTCAATAGGTTATGGAACACACCTTTCATGTTTATTTTAAACCGCCTAAATGGGAAAATCAGGCTTAGGAAAGTGAGACCATTAGGTGTGTTAATAAAATCTAAAGAAAAGCAATAATGACATAGGTTTTGGATGTGCAAAAATAGGGGCCATCCATTACCCAACAACAATTGAAAATGAAGGTGATCAAAATCACACAATTTAAACCTACTCCATTTCAAAATGGTGTACCTAAATACAGTTGGTGGTATTGGTTCAAACGCCAATGACATCCAAAATTAACATTCATTACATCAAAGGTTCAAAATGTTTAGAATATAAGGGCTAACCTTAGCATCTTGTTTTTAATTCTACAAAAAAAATACAAATATTTGAACACAACACATGTACTTTCAAAATCATATTTGGAGTTTGAATGAAACCAACATCCAAGCCAACCAACACTTTAAAGCAAAAATTTTGGCTCAAAAAGGATCACATCAAGTTTATAGTAACATTTCAAAATCATTGGATTGGTTCACTATCAATTATGTTATGGATGCAATCAATAGATTTGAACATGCCTTCTACATTTTCCAAAGTGAATGGAAGCACAATGGTTACATTAGTTTGTGTAGGCCAAAAACTTGCATGGCAATGCAAAAACAAAGCATGGATGACATATTTTACCTATGCAAGGAGTTTTTTTCCCTTTTCAAAAAGTCAATCGTAGGTGGGATCTCTCAAGCCAATTGTCACCTTTTGATTTTAAATGGGCATGGCTCACATGTGACATTAAAAACAATAGAACAAGCACAAGTCTTTAGACTATACATGGTTACACTTCATTCACACACATCCATGCCTTTCAACCTCTAAATATATATCTCACTTCAAACCATTCAAGACAACATTTAATAAGAAGAGGGATGAAACCATAGTGAGAAACAACCACCTTGAAATAAACAAGGTGATGGTGGTTAGTTGGGTGGATTGGGCATTGGAGCCTTTTTTTTTTTTTAAAGATACAATCAATGTATAAGGTTACATGGATTTGATTATTAAATGTGAAGGCCATGGATGAAAAAATTGTACCACATGAAATGATCACAAATAACAACCCAACAAAGGTAAAGGATGGAAAGGCTTATGACGAGGAAGTTAATGATGAAGACGCCTAGGAAGGCATGAATGCATTTGTAGTCATAGAGCTACTACACATATCAAAAACACATGGTACAACAATAATTGATGAAAGCTAGTACCCTATTTTGCCTACCTAAATATTCTTATAAATAGAAATATTTAATAACCTTGTTGTCCACAAATATTTACCAACCACAACATAGCAAAATTCCGATGATTACACGTCCTTGCACACCTTGGAGACTCAATCTCTAAACTTTGCACAACTCTAAAAAAAAGGAAGGGGAAGTGTTTAAGGACGGAAGGTGGGGGGTAATATTGTGAGTAAAAAAAACACCACAATTTAATCCTATGAAGAGAAGAAGACCAACAAGGCCAAAAGATGACTTTTAAGACCTGCAAAACACAACCAAAAATCAAATGCCATAAGACACAACCAACTACATAACATCAATTATTAACATTATTGAACTAATTGAAATAAACAATTAACACACAAAAGTTCAAAGACCATGATCCCATGATGACCAATAACACTACTTCCAAAAGTTTATGAACACCTACAAAGTGACCAAGAGCACCAAAACACCACTTATGAACATCATCAACCAAAAATATTGCCTTCAACAAATTATTTGCAATTGCACAAACTTCATAAATAGTTGCCAAACACCATTTGCACACCACTATGAACATCACACATTGTTAAACACCACAAACACTACCTATGAAACTCTACAACTAAAAAACCAACTATGAACATCATTTACAAAGCACCACCTGCACACCACTTATGAAGATCACACTTGTACCAAAAAACCATAATCATCACCTACAAAACACCATGATGATGAAGATCTTCAAATCTTAAATAATGACAATAGGAAAAAATAGATGAAATGAAAAAAAAGGTGATTGTTGGAACAAAATTTTATGTGAGATAAAAAAAGGTGTTGATAAAGAAAGAAGGAGATGAAATATGATAAAGAAGGTGTTTGTTAGAACCAAAAAGAAAAAATTGGAGAGAAAGTCTTTGAAATAAAAGTTTGAGACAAAATGAAAGAAAGAAGTTGCTTCTTAAAGATGCTTGAAATAAAAACTTGAAACAAAATGAATGAAAGAAGGTGCTTGTAGGGTGAAGGAGCTCGTTGGAAATGTAGGTGCTTGCGAGAAATCCATGTCACCCCTATTATTCCCCCACCTCCCATAACACTTCTGTGAGAAAATGTGCAAAAACATGTTTACTATAACTTTAAACAAAAAGAAAGGTGCTTACTAGAGATTTGCGCTAGCCTCCCCCCCCCTCTTAACATGGCTTGTTGGGCATCATCTAGATATAGATAGGCCTTAAACTCTCAACAAATGCTTAGAAGTCTATGAATTTTGGAACAATAATATTTGCATGACAAAACAAATGTTTTTAAAAAAATTGATGCTCAAATCATGATCATTAACATTTATGCACATTGTCACAAAATGGAATGTGTGAATTAAAATCAACTATGTGAATTTGGTAATGGGTGGGATGTTGTTTGAATGCAAAGTCTATTTTGTTTCATTATAGGATGGCATTTGAGTTACACATACAAAGCAATATGTTCACAAGAAACATTAAACAAAAAATTGTACACCCCGCCCCCCACCCCGCCCCCCACTTTGGAAGACTTTATCTTCTTTATTTCTAACCCAAAACCCAAGTCTACAAATTGTTATATGGGTGTGAATATGAGGTCCACTTAGTGGGTTTTGAACTAACAAGCTAAAAGTGAAACATAAACAAACACATGTTCTTTAGGTCCATAACTATTCGGACATTGACATGTTTACCCTACCTAGCCTAGCAACCACCAATGCACCATCCATTGGAAACTTCTAGTTGTTTATGAACCATATGGATGGTTAGTACATATATGGTTAACTATGGAATACGAATACAATAAAACAATGTTTCCAATATAAAATTAACATCCATCCTACATGATGCATTAATGGGTGTTGGTTCACTCTAATTAGGTTCCATAACATGGTGACCTCAATGTTGTGGTTAATCCACAACTAAGTGATAACTATGGCTTTCCAATGGATGATGCAGCCTGGTGGGATGTGTTGGATCACATATTCCTTTTTACTAACCCCATAAGACACTAACTCAATTTTGTGTAGGATAAAACATGCTTACCAAAATGAGGGTATGTACAAGTCTTTAATTATCATAAAGCTTGTGGCCAAAGCTTTACCAAGCATAATGCAACAAGTGGATTTTTATTTTTATATTTATTTTTTCCCATGATTCCTCACCAAAAGACTTTAAGAAAATGAAAGTGAATGTTTTTGAAAATAAAACATCCGATTAAATGGGCATTACCTTTTTGAAATGCATGTCATTTGCAAAGGAAAAATTTTAGTGCGATAAGGCAAGGCACCCCCCAACTACACTACAAACATATGCCCCATGTTTTACCTCTTTGTATTTTCAAAGATTTCCCTAGGTAGAAATTTTTAACAAGCTTTAAGAATTTATAGAGTTTTTATTCTTAGCAAATTCCTTCTAAATTAAGTCCATGTTTTACACAAGGGAAAACTGATAGTGCCAAAGGCCCTTACTCTTTTAGGCACGAGGAATTGCTTCAACTCCCTCCCTTCTTCCCTAACATTCAAATAAATGAATGTTTCTACGGTGCCTTTTCCCAACACATAAAATCATAAAATTTCAGTTTAATATGCAAGTTCTTTACAAAATAAAAGTTTTCCTAGCTTGGAAGCCACCTTACAAATGTTTAATGTGCCTCCAAATTAAAAACCCTAAATTTGCAAGCCAAAGCATAGTTAAACCCATGTGTGACCCAACCTTCCCAAATGATTTGTAAGGTGCCTAAGAGGCTTTGCAAAATAATATGTTCAAATACAAATCAAAATTATCTTGATATATTTTGATGATTTTTCACATGCATAAGTATTATTGGCACTACTATTATTTTTGCCCACTTTCTCAAACCACACCCAATAGGTGTATCATTTTTCTTTCTTTCTTTTTCTTATTCCACTTGGGTTTCGAATTATTCCACACTACAAGTGACAATGAATTGATTTTAAAAATGATTCGATGAAAACAATTATGTTTTCTTGTAAGAAAGTTTGTCAAGTTTAATTAGCAAATTGACCATCCCTTACCAATTGTTAAATTTTTTCTAGGGCCAATGTTCATAACTTTGTTTTTACCTAGAAAGAACTTTCAATCTACACAAAGCGTTTCTTATGTAAGATATGGTCCAACTTTGCTAGGTTTTTATTTTCTGAAAAAAAAATTTAGATATTTCTATAAATTAGCCAATAATATATAAGGGTACTTAAATGTTTTTTACTTTCATATCTCGGTCATATTCAAATTTTGCTAAATCTTCTTGTGGATGGATGCCACTTTGACTACATCACAAAATTGCACAAAAGGTAAGAAGGGAAAATATATGTTGGCCTCAAATTGTTTTATTGTGGGGCAAAAAATAAGGGCATTCTTTATTGTTTTAATTGTTTGTGCATCATACATATTTGTAAACAAAATAAACCCAAAAATAATGTAACAAACCATAAGGAGAGGCTTATATGATCTATTTTCAATCAGAAAACACATAGAGTTTATTTTTTACCATATTATTTTATTTTATTTTTAATGTACCACATTTTTCATTTTTTTCTCAGAACTATGTCTTACACATTATTGTGGTGGTGCATACCTAGTGTTGGTTTTATACTAAATGGTTTTATAAACCAAATAAGAATTTGGGTATGTACTATGAACCCTAGTAAATCAAACCCTTGCCTTCCATGTATAAAATTGGACCATACCCAAGAGATACCATAATTCCTTGACAAGGTTTATTCAAACTACCAATGTACATATTTATATATAAAGCCTTTTCTTGGAGGCAACTTGTGTTCATACCCATGTTATGTAATATAACTCTCGATCCCTATGTTCAAATATGCATGGGTAAGGTTTAGCATTTAAGATTCCATACAACTTGGCTATTGAAGTGAAGATTTTCATAATTGCACCCATTCTTTTGCTCCATTCCAAAATAGTGTAGCCACTTATATAGGACCTACTTCCTATGGAATGGGTTACCAAAGTGAAACCAAATATTAACTCAATTGATTGAGGTTCATTCACAATTGAGTCATAATGGGCATCCAATGGACGGTATGTTGATGAGTGTTAGTTGGTCACTCTAGCCCTTATGAAGGTATGTAACTTTTTTTTCTTGTGCACTTTGTTCAACAATTGTCAGAGTGAATTTGACATATGCAGTCCAATTGTGTGAATAAACTTGTAGGATTTATTACCAACTAAATATATCATGTTATGTTATTGTATGTGCAAACTTGTTCCCCAACACACAATTCATGCGCAATTTGATACATGGACTATGTTATAGGGACTTAATCAAATAGGGACTTAGATCACTTGAATTAAAATTGTAAACTTTAAAAAATGATTTTTAAAAATTACTTACTAGGTCCACTAAACCTATGTAGGTACATATATTGAAGGACCTAGTATGTAATGCTTCAATGTTCATGTTCATCCTCAAAATCTTTAAAATATTTTAATGATTATTGAAATCAGTTTGGTAGATGAAAATGAAATCAATCCCAATGCCCCTTAGCAAACTAATATGTAGAAGTTCCCAAAAAATCTTGATAGCAATACCAAACAATTACATTAAAAAAAACATACATGCCCAGCACCAATCTTTAGCTATCTATACACACTTCAACAAAACAAGCCAAGAATGACTTATTCAATCCACTCCAAGTTTCAATTGCAAGATCAAAATCTACAAACACCAAAAATCAAAAGAAATGTGAAATCATATGTTATGGATTTGGTTTTAAGTTGTCAATTATGAAAAATATTTAATTGCAAGCCCCATTAATAAACATCAATACTACTACAAAGATTAGTGGATTTTCACAAAATATGTTGATTAGTGGTGGATTAAAATAAACATACCTTATCAAACCAAACCAATTTTTAATGCATACAAGTCAATTCTCTACTAAACATGAAAACAATGATTAGGAAACAAATATCATCACACATTTTAATAACAAATCTTTCAAGCAAAAATGTTATGTTGATTCTCCTTTTGGTAAAATTAACATCAAATCCAAATGGGTTGCTTATAAAGTGGAAAAATATATAACTCCTTACAATGCATAAATATATTTTTGAAAATAAAATCTCATTGTTTTGTTTCTTCTACTTTGCAAGCTCCCTCAATAAAAACATTTTCATGAAGTTTAATAAAATGGAATCAATGGACCTAATGGATTGTTTGAACATGAATTGCCACCATCTTGCATTTTGATAAAAGATATTAAGGATTCAATTTGTTGGCCATATTGTACTAGCACCTATGAATGCACCAATTTGGATGGATGGGTATTAGATTGGAATTTATTTTTTAATTGGGTTCACAACTTGGTTAACACAATCAATATATTTAACGCATTACCTACATGTACTTAGTTTTTCAAAAGAAAATTCTTACTTTTTTCCCCACCTTCCAACTAAACTCCACCCTCCCCTTATCAACCAATTAAAAGGTGAACTACAATAACTTACATAGCAATTTGCTTGCTTGCCTACTTACTTGAATCTAAGTATTTGCACCTACTTACTTACTTGTTAAATGTGGGATTCTACTATAAATATAAGGTATTGCACAAAGAACAAGTGATTATTTATCTCCCCCCACCTTTTTTTATAGTTACCACCCACTAACATGGCCATACTTACATGGGCTCACTTACCTACTTACTATAACCTCTCGTAAACTAACCACAAATTAAACCTACAAACCCCAAAAGAAACCTAATGTTAATGACACAAAATGCATGTATTGTAAACACATATTGTCCTTGACTTAAACTAACCTTTTAACATGCAATGATAATAAAAGGTTAATCCTAAATGCAAGTATTGAAATAGGTGCCCAAAGTCACATTTGCAATACTTTAACCCACGCTACATATTAAAATTATCAACCTTCATGTAGAGGGACTTAAACCATGTGGAGTTTGCAAAATTCATTATCCTCATTTTTTTTATAACTTCAATCATCTCAAGGAGATCACTTTCATTTTATTCCAAACAATGTGCAAAATAATATAAGGTGTAATTTATTGGAAATTTTTTAATTTCTAAAAATATAAATAGATTTCCTATAATTCATTTTTAAAATATAATTATAATATATATAATATATTCTAAAACATATCTAAAATAAACTCAAAATATATTATATTCCATAACAAACTAAAAAAATACCCTTTTATCTGAAATGCTTTCTTAAATATATATACAATGACCTCTACATGTGATTAGCATGTTGATAATAAATGACAAAATGGCAAAATGAATGCAATAGCTTCATTATTTGCAATTATAATTGTAAATGGAAATAAAAAGGCTAAGGTAACACAATAACATCATTTTATTTTTTTGCAAACTCTAAGATGACATGGTAGGAGCTTTTGCATTACCCTCATGTTATATGTTACCTCTAATCTTTAACATTACAACCTAACATTTGTAATACCCTCATTGTTTTTACAAACTCTAATCGAATGTGGCAAGAGTGTTTGTAATACCACATATGTAGTGCGAACATTCATTCTATAACTGAAATTGAACATAAAAGCTTTCATTTCATCCAAGAAACATGAGTTTGATATTACATTTGGCAATGATCTGCACAAGATTTCCACATTAATTTTTCATACCATCATTTCAAGAGTGGTTTCTTTTCCAATTTTTTTTTCATATTTTTCTAGTGTGTTCAATGAGCACACAAGATTTCCACATTAACTTTCATACCATCACTTCAAGAGTGGTTTCTTTTCCATTGTTTTTTTCATATTTTTCTAGTGTATTTAGAGAGCACATTGTAGAGCCTTAAATGATTGAGGTTTGAGGTTATACTAAGGGTTCCAGCTAACATCTAGTTGATACAAAAGATCATAGATATGGAACTGAAAACCAGGGATGGTATTTCAATCCGTAACTAGTGAATACAACCACCAAATGTCTTCTGTAAGTTGATGGCAAAACCATTCTGCTTATAACCTCAAACATGTAGTTCAAAAGTTTTATGTTGGAAGTTATCAAAGTGAGGATGGGCCACACGTAGCTTCCACCAGCAATGACCAAACCAAACTCACTCTAAGCTTACTAGCAGAAAGAAAATGCAGCATGACACACAAAGCTAGGCTTTATTTTATTGCTAGGAACATCATCATAATCTTCATAACTACTGGAAACTTGACTGCTGATACTTCACACAATGCTTAACATTTTCTGTTGAGAACCATCAGACATGAAAGTAATAAGTTGGTGTTTGCAAACCAAAATGCATACATTACGGGACCACCCTCCTGCTAGACAAGGACCAACAAGGATACATTTTCAATATATACACAACACAAGTACATGCCTTCGAAAATAATAAGTCGCCGGACATCAACATCAGAAATTCTTGGTGACAACCATATTGACCATCCATCAAAGGCTAGCCAGGCCTCAACACAAGCATTTATCAACTTTAATTTTTAGCAGCTGAAGTACAAACCTGCATTGTGCATCAACCATGTGATCCACAATGCACTCAAGCTGGAAGTTGACACCCAGTTGGCTTTCACAAAGAACAAAGAACTTGGATGGCTTCAGCCAGCAAAAGACCTGTTGGGACAAGATATAAAGTAGACAGTCCTCCACAATGTAGAAGCAAGGTGAGTCTTTAAGTACTTTCACCAGAGTTAAGCAAGTACCATTACATCCTTTTCAGATACCCCATAATAGTTCTCCCTCACAAACATAAGGACAAAACAGTGAACAGAAAACACGGACAGAACAATGCAATTGACCACAATGCATGACAGATTTGCCTGTGCTGCAGTGGCACAGAGGACAAGTCCCTGCCACACAGCCAGCAATCGATCAAACACAGCAAGATGTCACCCAAGTGCAGGGATTAGCAAAGCTGTGGAAAGCTTATAACTCCAGGATGTGCAAGAAGGGATGGACACAGATGAAGGCATTAGGACACTATCTCCCCTAACCTGAGACTGACAAAGACCCTGACTACTTAACCTCAGGTACATGTCAGGAACCCTAGACATATATTGGGACTTCAAACCATAGTTCACTAAACCCATGACCAGAGGCAGAAAATGTTTCAGTTCTCCATCAATACACTCTGGGTGCAACAATCATCATCATTGTCTCCCACCCCAAAAAGAACTGACATGATGTACATCTTGTTGTGCTGTGCATGTTTTTCATCTCAACCCATGGCGTACTTCTGAGTCCAGTTCCTGGCTGTGCCCTCATACTTCGACCTGTCTGTCTTGTACATGTGAGCAATCTCAGGCACAAGAGGATCATCGGGATTAGGATCTGTAAGCAGCGAGCATATCGACAGCAACACCTGCAAACTCCTTAATTATTACACCACAATGAAATGACAAAATACCTTGTAAAAGCAGATCTACCACAGTCTACCTACGTTACATATAGCACCAGCCAGCCTGCAAACATGATGGAGAAGCCCATTTTTCACACCATTCACTTTACAGTGCCCCTTGTGCCAGCTACAGATGTTTGAGACGGTGACACCGGTCTTTAAAAAGGAACAAACATAGGATACTACCAAAGCCCATAATACTGTTACAAACATTTACATTCAGTAACTTACACTAGTCAGACAAATAGTCGTGCACAGCTGTCTAACATTGTAAGAGAATTCCCTGGCAACAGCCCTGGCACAGGAATGTCTTCACCAACCTATTGCAAGCAACTTATAAACATCAAATTGCCCCACAAAGCTACCACAGTCAAAGCTGCAGAACCAACATGCTGGTTATTCTTGACACAACTCATGAACCGAACTGGATGCAAATATTCATGACCACAAACAATCCCATTGCATAGCAAAGAAGGATGACACAAGAGACACACATACAGTGCAAGTCCTCACCTTTGAAATAGTCAATGCAGGACTCCATTGCTCCTTGAGAATATCCAAGCAAATACTCCCATTGCTATTGATGTTTGGATGAAACACCTTTGTTCTAAAAGCAACCTGTACAGATAGATAGCACACAGCATCTTGAAAATAAGGTGATATGCCTTGGAGGACAATTTGCAGGCTGGCTAGCAACACAGAAGTGTCCATTGTTGTTGACAAACTGTCAATTTAGTAGAGAACCTTGAACTCTTGACCAATAAAAATATCTAAAGTACATGGTCAGGAGGAGAAAATGAGAGCCAATTAAACAGAAAATTTAAACATGAAACACATTTTTTCATGTTCAAGAGGATTAGTGAGCATCAAAGACATTGACTACTTGATGAGACCATGGAAAGAATGCCATATGCCCTGATGGGAGCCCTATACATGTTAATTGGCCTCAAGTGCTCTTGTTCCATGATGCGGGCTAGTTCAACAAAGCCTAAAAGAGGACCAAGAAACTCAAGAAGAGATGAACAAAAAAAATTCAAAAGAAAAAGAGCAGATCAGATGAAAGAAAACACAGAAACAAGACGGATAAGTAACTTTTAAGAGAAATATTTTTAGCGGAAAACATACAGTCTTAGTCATCTTAGTCATCAGGCAAGGATCAAAGATTTCATCAATAATTTGCTACAGACAAACTATAGGACCAGATGATGGTCCGAAGCCAAAAGGACAGAGATAAATACCTTGGGAGGCTTGAAGGGGTAATCTGGGGGGAAATGAATGGTGACAAGAAACACGCCACCTGCATAAGGACTATCTGGTGGACCCATAATGGTAGCTTGCCAATGGAACATGTCCTCTGCCACAGGTCCTGTTACAAAACAGCCAAAAGAAGTAAAATTTTGACATTGCATTAATGGAGTTAACAAGCACTAAAGGTGTGAGGAGCAATGGGCTGTGGCATCATCAACAACACCTCCAGATCTTCTTAATATCACCTGCAGTCTGTAAGCATTCTAACCATAATAAACACTCCAACAAGAAAGGCTTCCAGTGAGAAGAATGGCAGCCACTGTTCACACACACAACCAAACTGTCTGCAAACACTCCCCTGAGAGGCTGGCTAATTTCCTTCCACCGCCAACTAGTAAAAGTGGAAAGCAAATGACGAGCTGTAAGCAGCTTCAGAAGCTCGGATCATGAGCAAACCCTCAAATTAAAAAACACAAGCACAACAACTCGCATGCAGAATCGCAACCGTCATCAGCATACCCAAAAAAAAAAAAAAAAAACACCCCCCCCCCACAACAAAACCAAACAACCCGCATGCAGAACCGCAACCCTCAACAAAATACCAAAAAAAAAAAAAAAAACGCACGCAGCCCTCAGCAACCAACCAAGGAAGATAGAAAGAACACTACCGACATCCTTTACGTTATGCCACACTCACACAGGCATTCGGAGCATCAAACCCTAACTTCACAAAAACTGACCACACATATCCAGTGTCGATCATCTGGCAAAATCTTCTAAATCAGCGAAGACATTCAAAGTCACATACAAGAAGAATGAAAACAAAAACAAAGCCATCGAGAGACAACAATCTTAAAACGACAGCGACGACAACAAAAACAACAACAACAGCAACAAGAAAACTCCTGTTCCCCGGTCTGCCTTCAACCCGAAGGTACTACTATCACAGCACAACGCCAGTTCAAGTTCATTTTGCTTTCCATCTTTTTTTTGTCTTCACGACACAACAACAAAAAAAACAAC
>Ga0116231_10008607_pt1 | contig 17804 bp, 8 predicted proteins | sample S1TSphgellanicum_2_FD_89695 | JGI IMG/M metagenome (GOLD analysis project Ga0116231, IMG submission 89695) | Host-associated microbial communities from peat moss isolated from Minnesota, USA - S1T2_Fd - Sphagnum magellanicum MG | ecosystem: Host-associated > Plants > Peat moss > Unclassified...
CCCCCCTCACACCTTGTGCACACTCATCAACCCCTATTCTAACACAAAGTTGTTAAACCCCCCTAATAACTTCACCACACCCACAAATTCCTAACCCAATTTTTAAATATTGAGATTACTAGCCATGGCCATGTCGGTAGAGCTCACAGTGAGTGGTTGATGTTGTTGGTGAATGGCTATTGCCGATGTTACTAAGTGGTTGTTGGTGTTGTTACGCTGTTGTGATTGTTGATGAATGGTTGCTACTGTTGGTTAATGGCTATTGTTGATGTTGTTGAATGGTTGTTAGTGTTATTACGTTACTTCCATTGTTGGTGAGTGGCTACTATTGGTGAATTGTTGTTGTTGTTGAGTGTCTATTGTTGTTGGTGAATGGTTGTTATTATTGAATGGCAGTTGTGGCACCATGATTGCAAACAATTCCTCATTGATGACCTGGAAAAAAACAATGTACAACAATAGCAAGAATGAACAAGGAATTAAGACATGATGATGATCATCATCATCATCAACTCTTGGCAAAATTCATAAACTCTAGAACATTGACTTGTTGATTGCACTATTAAAAAAATATAACATTTCATTTCATTTGAGAATGAATGCAAAGCAGAGTAACCATGGCAATAATTGCAATGATGGTGGTGATCACAGATTAACAAAAAGGAAAGGTTTACATAGGTACCCTTTTGGCAAGACCAATGTTGAAATCTTTTGCTACTTTGGACAAGAGTTTCAAGTTTTAATGGTACATATTTCTAGTGTTGCTTTTGATGGCAAATAGGTTTGTCTTGAAACCAAATGATGCAAAGTATAGAAGCAAAAACAAGATGTTGACGTAGTCTTCAATCTTCTTTTTCAACGTCCCTGCAATCACAACATGCCCATAGTAGTTGCAAGCAATTAATGATTCAACTTTACCACCACCACCACCTTGAAGTCACTAGCATACACATGTTTAGGGTTTAGTTGTTGTTGGAGCTTGTATAGTCTTATGACCTTTGGTGTAGCATTGGAACATTGTGTCCCTAAAGGCTAAAACTTTTTTAGTGTAGTCAAGAATCATCATCATCATCCATGGCAGCTAGCTGAAGAGTTGAGGTACAAGGAACAAGCTTCAAGAGGATCAAAGATCAAGGACGAAGAAACAAAAATTGGGTCCAAAAAGTTCACTAGATAATATGAGAATTTGTTGTTGTAAGTATAGTCAATTTGCAATGTGAAAGAAAGCGGACCTTGGTTTTTAAACCCATCACTCCCGCTACTCCTTGAAAGCTTCCTTGGTTGTTAGTCCTACATTTGAATGCTAGATTATCAATATGTATAATATTGCTAGAGCTAGAGCTAGAGCTAGAGTTCGATAATTTTTTTAGTGTCACGATCTCATATGTGAACACTTTCTTGGTGTTTGAAAAATCTGCATATTAGTACACATACATGCATGCAATGGGAGAATATGCGATGTCACAAAGGAAACCCAATGTCATGGGGATAAGGTTGTAGTCATTGGAGAAGCACGACACTAACATGAAGGATGAGGAGTTGTTCATCAAATACACAGGTCCTTTTTGTGTGTAACATTCTTGCAAGGCACACATTGCACCTAGATGAGATCAAAGCCCATGTCTACAACCAAGGATAAGTTTTGTGTTGGAGTTTCGATGCTAAAGTTCATAAAATATTGGCCCAATCCGAACGTTGAGCCTAAGACCACATGCATGTAAAAGTTTAATTCCATTAATGGGATCTACTTTTTGTTCGGATTTTTTATGCTTGCAATTGCTGCTAATGTCGAGATTGTAGTAGGTCCCACAATAGGTTTTGTAGTAGGTACCTCTAGCTGCTCGATAACAACAACAATAAAAAAGGTTCCAGTTGTAAGCTTTTATAAGCATTTGTTTCCTAAGGCCTATTAATTTTAAAGCATCCATCTCCTTAGCATATTCCAAAGCTTTTCTCGGCATCGTGTACACCTTCTTGAATGACGATTCTAACAAGTTCATGTGAATGAGTTTCATATTAATTGTTGTTCAAATGCACTTGTGCCATTAGTAGTACCGCAACCTCCTCTTTTACTAAAGAAATGTTGCTGATGTATATTACCACATTGTTGTTATGCATTATAGATGAGCTTGACCTATGATATTTTCTAACATCCTTAATGCGATCTACTTGCCATGCAATTAAAGCTGACGTTTTTATCATCAACCACCACTACCACCAACGGTCGAATTTTTTCGCCATCAACTTCAGTAATGCTGCACCAAGATGTGCCTCCACCCCACTTCAACATGAATTGCGATTGATCAAATTTATAGTAGAAGAAACATTGTGCCCAATCTTTTTGAAAATCGTTCGAAGTTGATGAATCCAAATACTTATATCCTCTTTTTTAAAAGAGTTGTTGATGGCAAGAAGATCTCTCATAGCTTCCTTGCTCTTCCCACTCAAAAGAAAATTGTGTGAAGCGTTGAGACCAAGGTCCATAGACTTGAGCTTAAATTTACAAATCATGTCCGTGAACTACAATATGTTCTAATGTGTCTGCTACTATTGTAACCATACCCTGAAAGCTTTTAAACTAGGATCTTTTTGGTCTATTGCAATGACAAGGAAAAGCAATAATGAAACTAAGAAAGAGACTTGGATATTTCACAAATTGGGTTTTTTCACAGAAGGAAAAAACAGGCCGTAGGAATGGGGATGAGCAACAATGTGTCACACAAGAACATCAGTTGTGCAACAATAAACATAAAATCCTATGGATGATATAAACCTAAACCCATTTTTTTGTTGTTGTAAACCTTCAACCCATTTTCTTCCCATTTAGAGCGTATAAAACAATTAATTATAAATAATTTCGACACACAATGTTACGTAATTTTTAAAAATTCAGCCATTTCACTTTTAAAATAATAAGTGTCGAACCCTAATGGCATTTATGGTATAGGGAAATATTAAGATATTAAGTTGTTTGTTTAGAATTGGTTATAATGGTTTTTGGGGCCATGGTGCCAAATTTGTTTAAATTAAAAATTGGCCATGATTTTTCGGGGTTTACATTGGTCAAATTAATGTCTACCATGCGTCACTTTACATGAATTTTTTTGTCCAAAACCATCATTTGCTAAGGTCTAATGCTAACATGAAATCAATGTTCATCACATGTTCATTTGGAAATTGATGAATTCTATGTGCAATGGTATAGTTGTAGGAATAAAAACCTTAAATGTAGCTATAAACAATGATGCATGCAAAGTGGCAACTAGTCATGATTTGACTAGGTTGTTAGGAATATGTAAAAGTCGACCAAATAAGGGACCATAACTTGTAGTTTGGTTGAAATAGGGAGGAAGATGCCAAAAAATTATTAAAAACTACATTGTTATAAAATGGGAGGTGGAATTGCTTTTACCACCACTACCAATGGTAAAAATAATTTCATCTTTAATATCATTTTTTCCATTTGTGATTTGTGTTTTTAAATTAAGTACTTAAGAAATATTGTGCATTTTTTGTTATTTCGTGTTCAGTTTAGGGGTTTGGTCCTTTATCACGGGGGCTTCAAGGATAATTCATTACTAGGCATGCAAGGGTAGATGGAGACTCAAATGCAAGGTGAAACAAGCCTTGACATTGCATATTTATCTATTAACCAAAACAATTAAGCTTAATTATTCATTTGAACGTGCAAAGTAAATAGATAAGTATTGGTTTTTATTTTTTTGGATATGATATGAACATAGGAAACATAATTAACAATTGTCAAGATTTGTTCCAACATTTTCACTCTAAGGTAAATTATTGCAACTAATGTTTAAAACTTTAATTTTTTTATTGTAATAACGAAGTTTAAGGTTTTGGGTTCACAAATTTTTCATTACAATATATTCCATGATATCTAAAGGTTTTGAATACTTGTTTAAACTAAAATTTATTAAACCTATCATGAACTACATATTGTGCAAACAATATTGCATTTCAAAAATGAAGGTGATTTTAGGTTTTTATTTTTTCATATATCTTCAATTATCATTTGATGTGATCTTCCTTCTACATTCAAAAAATAAAAATTGTTATGAAAATCCTACTAATATTGCTTTAGGGCCTGAAAAATGTAAATAATAAATTGTGATTATGGGTTTAAAGTATTTGAAAATGATGCATGTCCTCTAAAATGGACCAATCTTGGTAGGTTTAGGGCATTGGGCAAATTCTTAGTCAAGTTGTGGGGTATTTGATTATTAAATAACATGTTTTTTACACCCATGGCATTGTGACTTAGCTACTTGGCTAAAATGACTTACTTGGGGATACATTTTGTGTGTCTAATACAAATAAGTTGACTTCTCATTTCAATCATATCTAACATGCTATTAATTACACATGGCATGTTTGGCACCTATGTGGAATAGGTGTATACAAGTTAATAACTAGTATGGGTCACTTTTATTAGCATTATGGCATGTGATGAATCACATTTGTTATTTTTAAATCATTGGTGATGAGACTTTGGGAATTTGATGTGCTTGGGCATGTAGGTGTAGCCCCTCCTTACTCAACCTCATTGTCATGTACGTAATTGATTTTCTATGTTTGGTCAAATTCCTTATACCTACAACTCATAAGTCCATGCCTAAAAGGACTAGGCTAAGTAGGTATGTTAGCCTACCATAGATAAGCAAATAGCTATACTAGGCATGATCGTTATTCCTATGTATGTTTTTTTTTTAAAAATAAATTTTAAATCAAAATTATGATGTATGCTACCTATTAATCAACATCAATTAGGACCTACCTTTACTTTTAATCAAAATAAACGTAACAAAATTATTAGTTGTTAGTAAAAAGAAACATGACACCATTGACATAACTAGTAACTCCATCATGTTCAAAATGATTGACACATCATCTTATGATGTTTTCAATGTGGTTGTTTGTTACTATAAAGTTAACATGTCCAAATGTTTGTTTTGAAAAAATCCAATCATAAATGACAACATGAAATACATAATTTGTAAAAATGTCCAAACTAGTATTTGAAGTTTTATCAAATTGGATTAGGATCTAGATTGGATTGAAATCATGCAATTGACCTTTTTTAGAAACTAAAACTTAAACCTAAAGTAGGCTAACATTCTCCATTTGTAAACAATCCAAATTCTTTAACTACTTTTAAGCATTTGAAAATCATGACTTGGTAAAAATCAAAAGTCCCAAATCAAAGTTCCCACATTTTTACCATTTTGTTGTAATCCCCACAAGGAGCTATTGGATAATAATTCAACATTTAGATTAACAAAAACATAACTTTATGAAAAGTTTTCATGAAAAATCAAAATTCTTCATGTTTTAGAATTGTTTCCTTTATTTCTCTCAATTTGATGATATTAAACATTATTCTTACATGTGCATATATTTCTTTCTATCAAATCATCCTAATGCTTGAATGATTTGAGAAGTCTCACATGGTATCAGAAGGTGAAGGCACAATCAATTAAACACAAAAAGTAATCCTTGAAGTTGTGTAGTCATATTTTTACACATAAATGCAAGAAAGTAAAGTTGTAACTTTTTAAATCATTGCTAAACCATCATGCCATTAATTATTGAGTTTATACTATGTTGTATAGAAAGTTTGAATTTTTTATATATAAAAAAAGTAAGTAAAACATATTTTTGAAAATGATTAGTGAAGTTGTGTTCAAATCTATTTTTACATTAGAAGATTGATGTATAAATTATTTTTACATTGAAAGTTGAAAGTGCATAAGTAAATTTTAAAGTGGCATTAACCAAGAAGACTACTTGAAGACTACTTTGTTTATTCAAACAACTTGCAAAATAAAAGAATTATATTTGTACATTTGCTAAAAAGTTTGCTTAATTTACTTTAAAACATGTGATTCTTTAATATCATTGGTATAAATTTAAGAACATGTTCACATTGATCCTTGAAATAAATCATACTTCTAAATTTAATATGTTAAGACAAGTAGTTTGTGGTTACTTTACATTTTTTTTGAACAAGGATCATGAAGTGTTCAATTAATTGTGATTTCATCCTAGAACAATTATGATCCCTGATCGTTCATCAACCTATAGTTAATTTGTTGTTACATGAATAAAAGGGCAAAGTTGGTCCAAGGATTTCACCATATCCAAATAATAGCCTTTTCTTTTCCTATATCAAGGGCTTAACATATTGATAAATAACACATTTTTTTCCATTTGGTCATTTGATCAAAAACCAATGACCACATCTCTCATATTTTATATGGGAGATGATACTAAAAGACAAGTGGTTGGCGTTGGCATTATTTTGATACAACTTTCTATTTGTCAAATTATTAAGGTCATAAATGTTATGCATGTGCCAACATTGAAAAACCTACTTTCTATTAGTAAAGCCACCAACAAAGGACATAGTAGCATGTAAGTTTTTGGTAATCATTGTGTCATGAAATCACTGGATCAAAACCATAAATAATTTGTTTTCCATTGCCAATAAAAAAACAATCTATATCCATTTAGTGCTAGTGTGACAAGTTCATCCAACAAATTCAATATTACTTAGTCTTTAATTTGCGATTATTGAAACACCAAGATTGCAAAGTATCATGTGGCATCATTGATTGAGGCATTTAAATTTAAATGTCATCAAACAAATGCAAAATTCTCAAATGGTGATGGGGATTGGTCGGGCGATAATGAGCCTTCCAATATGTGAAGAATGCATACTTGGCAAACACCAAGTGTCAAGTTTCCCCTTTGAATGTAATGCATGGTCAACAAGATTATTGGAGTTAACACACATAGACTTTGTGGTCCAATACAAACACCAACTCATGGTGCTGCCAAATCCTTTGTTGTTTTCATTGATGATTATTATCGGTTTACCATTGTTTATTTTGTTCACCAAAAATTGAAAATCTTTGCAAAATTCCAAGCCTATAAAGCATTTGTGGAAAATCAAATCAACAACATAATCAAAATGTTCCAATTTGATAATGGTGGTGAGTTTACATCTAAAGAATGCATTTTATGAATTACATGGAATTGTTCGAAAAATTTCAAATTATTACTCCTTAGAACAAAATGGAATTTTAGAACAAAAAAAAGAGATTTTAATGGAATTTGCTAGAAGTATGTTGCAAATAACCAAATTGTCAAAATCCTTTTGGGGAGAAGCAATTGCTACAACATGTTATATTCAAAATTGGTCTTATACCTTTATCTTAGTGGGCAAACTCCATATGAATGTTGAAAAGGTAAAACCCTTAACCTCCACCATCTCAAAATGTTTGGTTGCACTTCATATGCCCATGTCTCTAATGACACATGAAAAAAACTTGAATCAAAATGCATTCAATGTGTATTTGTTGGATATGGTGAAAACTATATAACATGGCCGCATGAAAATCATTTAAAAATTAGGATGTGATATTTGATGAACAATCTATGGTGTTGCCTTTTAAATCCAAAAATGTTTCTTCAACTCTCATTACTACATCAAAGTTTAAATTAGATCCAATGTTGTTAATGGATGCCTAGGACCATACCTATTATTTTGAAGATGGTTATTTTCCAACACCTAATCAAGGTGGCCTTCCTCCACTACCATTAAAATTACAACCTACATGCCCAAGTACTCATACACAATCTCTTTTTATTACAACATTGATGCATTCCTCACGTTTTCTCCCCTTTGATCTTAATGACATATATGAAATCAGTTCAAATCTTGATGTCAATACTTTTATGATTTCATAATTACCTTCCACCCAACCATTTAAGACCTCACAACAATCAACAAAGTCATGTCAATATATTTCCACTAAGTACTAAGATATGGATTTCACATAGCCAAAACATAATTTCTTTGCACAAGCTCTTGTATTTAATGTTGGTGATCCAACCTCAATTGTTGTTGTTCCATCTACACATGATGTTGCACAATGGCAAGTCATTTTGGACATTGAATATCAATATTTGATATCTAATAATACATTGAGGTTGTAAAATCTACCTACCAATTGGTCAGTGGTTACTTGCAAATGGTTTTTCAAGTGCAAGTATCATGCGGATGGAACCTTTGCCAAGTACAAAGCTTGACTTGTGGCTTGAGGATTTTCTCAAGTGGAAGACCTTGATTATGGTGAAACTTTTTTCTCACTTTGTCAAAATTACTTCTTTCTACATTTTCATTGCCTTAGCTTCCATTTATGATTGTCATAAACATCAAATTGATGTTCAAACAACTTTTCTTCATGGTCATCTTAATGATGAAGTTTTTATGTAAATACCATTTGGGTATGTAATAATTGGCCAATGAACTTGCCATGACTAATAGCAATGATTTATTGTATTGCTTTGGTATTCAATTGTTGATTAAGGAATCCAAATCCATTTTGCTCATCAAAGAAAAATATATTTTGGATGTCCTTATAAAGTTTCACATGACCAATCATAAAGTTATTTCTACCCCCATGTCCTTTGGGGCTAAACTCAAATTTTTTTAAATTATTGCTTAGCAACTTGATATGCAAAATGTTCCATATGCAATTGTTGTCAACAAACTCATGTACTTGTTCACTCATACTTGGCTAGATTTTGCATATGTAGTTGGTCATTGTGTTCAATTTATGCCACTCCTAATCCCATGCATTGGGTTGCTATCAAACACATCTTCCATTACTTGAAACATTCCAATACTTGGGGCATTTTCTACACTCCACATGCCAAGCAAGAATTTTTTCAAAGTTGGATAGATGTTGATTAGGTTGGTGACCTTGAGTCTCATAAGTCAATGTCCAAGTATGTTTTTTTACTTAGTGGGGTAGCAATATCATGCGAAAGTAAAAAACAAACAATAGTTGTTTTCTCATCTATAGAATTAGAATACATATATGTTATTTTAATTGTGAAAAACCATGTGGTTTCATCAATTATTCAATGCTTTAGGATTTTTGCAATCGAAAGCCTTACCACTTCATTGTGATAATCAATCATGTATTGCTTTGACTTTAAATCTTCAATTCCACAATTACACCAAACATATTGAAATTCAATATCATTTCCTTTGAGAAAAGGTGGAAAATAAGAAACTTGAATTATTTTATTGTTCAATTAAAGACATGTGGGCTAATGTTTTCACAAAGGTGCTTCTAAAGCTTAAGCATGACATATGTTATCATGCAATTGGACTTAGACATTCGATATAATAGTTTGAAACATTTTCATCAAGGGACGATGTTGGATGATAATTCAACATTTAGATTAAGAATGACAACTTTATGAAAAGTTTTCATGAAAAATCAAAACCTTTCATGTTTTAGAATTGTTTCCTATCTTTTTCAATGCTATCAAAAATCATGTTCATTAAAACCACATTACCTTACAATTAGAGCTCCAAAACAACTAATATACAATTACACTACAAGTAGAGCATGAAAATATGAACAATTAATAAATAAAATGCCACATTAAAAATCAAAAAGTTGTATTATAGTTGCAACTTAATTGCAAATGGGACACCTATACAATGTAATATACACATCATAAATATGAATGTAGTAGATCATGTTTGATTTCTTGACAAGTTGCACTATAATTTTTGTGATGACTACATTACAATTGGTGTAAATGTAGCACCCAAATCAACAATTATGTTGCAACAAATGTATGGCATCAACACATATGATCATGCCACATGTATCCATTTCCATAATCCATTAGATATGAAACTTGCAACTAGTTGTCAACCATGATTCATAGTGATACAACTAGTTATGCTATTATGTTGCCATTCTGGAAGTAATATTTTTCCATTATTTTGTGATTGTTGTTCAATTATTAATAAGTTAATAACTAAAAAAATTCATAATTAATCTTTAATAATAATTATTTTTCAATAACTTATTAATTATTGCATATTAATTAATACTTAATCGTTAATATGAACTAATCAATATATAAATAGTTAAATGAATAAATAATTTTCTAAATCAAATTGATTCATAAAAATATTAAGTTCAAATAATTAGTCATCAATTCAAATAATTAATCATTTGATATTTATGTATTTTACACATTCATATAATTGGATTTAATAATTAAGTATTAATCTGAATTAATAATTTTAATTCATATAATTAGTTTTTTAGTTAATTTTGATAATTAATTAAAAATTGAAATTTAGATAGTAAATGACTAATTATTTGAATTGAAATAATTTATTATATGAAACAACTAACCAACAAATTAGATGAATTAAACTGATTAGTTCAAATAATTAAAAATTAATTTTTCATCATTTCAATGTCATTGGTAATGCATTGGAACATGAAGCCCAAGTTTTAATTTTGACAAACATGGTGTTTAATTAAGCCACCATCTTGAAGATCTGAAATTTCAAAAAAATTAACAAAATTAAATAAAAAAAACTGCAAGAAAATGCAAATTTTGTAATGTCCCCAAAAGCATAAACTAATGCTAAGCGGTTATACAAAAACGGGAAAGATTCATCAGAGAACCGGTTGATAACCGTAGTTCTCAAAAAATAAAATCAAAGAACTGGTTTTGATATACAACCATGGTTCTTTAAATGGATTAATTCTGTGTAAACTGCCGGTTCTTTGATGAGTTTCAAATAACCGGACCCCACACAGTTCTTTTACTTTGTTTATTTATTGTCCCTGAAAAACTGGACTCAGCAATTTGTCTGATTCTGAAATATTAGAACAAGACCAAAACTGACGGTTATCAGCAAAATGAAATACCCGCCTAACACCCATAGAAACTGCCCCCAGACAACAAGAGATTGCGAGTTCAAATCTCAAAATTTGACTTGGACAGTGTGGAATTATTTTTTATTTAATTTAATTTAATTTAATTTTTCCAGACCCACCACATTTAGGGTTTAGGTAAACACTAAATTCAAGTTTTAAATTTTTTTTGTAAAGGGGTTTGGGAATGTTTTTTGCTGAATTTGCTTTGGTATGACAAAATTGAAAAGAAAACCCTGGTAACTTGTTGCATAGCACAAATAAAAAATGGGGATTATGTTGAGATGGCATTATTGTGCTCAGATTCAAAAGTTGTGAACAGGAAAAAAAAAAAAACACACATTAACAAAGAACACGGTTCATGAAAAATCCTAAACATAAATTGATTGAAATTTGTGTTAAAAAGACGAAATTCTTTTATAAAAACCATAATCACAATAGAAACATACTTTCAAGTCATTTGGTTAATAATCTTCATGTTTGGAAATCCCTAAGTTGGTGATTGAAAATATGTGTTATTAAATGAGGATACAATAGTTAGTAAGTTCATACTCCCTTTTTAAGAGAATGTATTATTATTTTGTTATTATTTGTCCCAAGCTAATGGATGTGCATGTGTAGATTTTGGGTGCACCCATCCAATTGATGGGTTCTTTTGAAGTCTACCCATCAACTTGTTGGGTTTCTTCTCAAGATATGAATGTTGGGTAACCGATTAAATCATGCCTCTGTGCATTGGTTACTCTTGTGACCCATCTTCCCCTTCCCCCCACCCCCCCCTTTGTGTGATGAAAAATTGTTGCATGTGAGGTTTTTTCTTCCTTTTGTACTTTGGTACATGACTCTTCTTCTACATACGGAAAGGTTGCATTAGACTCTTTCATTTTTCGAAAAAAGAAGAAGCAAAAGCACACAAGGGCCCATTCCAAGATCCTTATCTATCTGGAACTTTTGCATTGATTTTCTCATGTTCTTTGGATTCAAGTTCAACTTTTTTTTACATTTTTCTTTTGGTGAAGTGAATCAATGGTGAGAAGAGAACTTGCACCATTGGTTGTATGTAAGGCATCACACAATTGCCTTGACATTATTGTGTTGGATGGTACTTGATGAAGGGGTGGGGGAGGGGATATTTAGCATCTCACATCCTTCATCTCAACCTATTTGGGGGGGGAATGCCCTCACCTTCAGGTTTAATTGTACACTTTCACTTGTGGTTAAGATTTTCAACCTAAGGTTTAATGAAAGAAGAAACTTGTTTTTCGAAATAAGTCTAACACTTACTTACAAGTTAACAACTCAAAGAGAGAGAGAGAGTGTGTAATTTGCATGTGAATCAATAAACAACAAGCCACATAGGGTTGATACATTTGTCCTACATGTAACCAAATTCAATCATGATGGGCATTACATTCTACTCCATCATTACCATGTTCTCATAACACCCACTTGGAGGAGGCATCTTCATCATGTTTCAATAGGTAGCTTGAAACACAAAATTTAACCTAAGTGGAAAAGAAAAAATTCTCCTTTATGTGTTACGTATTACCTCCTTTGCTAATTTCATTACTAAAAAAACAAAAGAAAAATATTGATATGTAGTTCTAAAGGAATTCTTATAGGTAGTAGTAGCATACACCTAATGGTATCACAATTTCTTCACGTTGTGGAATCCATTTTCACATAGTATATACGATTTGACGAATCTTTAATGTACCATGCAATTAGGGCCCATTCTTCCTTGGAAGGTGTCAAGCCTTGTAGGGCAAGACCTTGGTAATGGGTCTTAAGACCTGGGCTTGTTCCTTGTGTTCCCCCAATGCCATTGATTCGCTTCACAAGTGAACCAAAGTGGAACAAACAGATGGCCACATGTCCGAGCTAAAGTAGAGTATTGAATAAGTCACCAACATAGGTTGGTTACTTAAACAAGAGAATTGTGGGATATGAATGAATAATGGCCAAGCCCGTTATCAGCTAATGGAAATTGCGGCTTGCCACCTTCTTGAGGGATGTGCCCATTCCAAAGTTTAATTGATTTTCTCGTTGCCAATTCACATTTAAATTCATTTTTTTTTGTCAATCATCGATTCATGTTAGAATGCACATTGATAACACAAAAAATAATTGTAGAATGCAAATGGAGGCTTGTCCCACCTAAAAAAAAGCCTGAAAAAAGGACCGAACTAGGACTCAAAACTTGTTACGGAATATGGAATGGTCAAATGTCTGCCCATTATTTTGGGTAAGGTGCCAATGGAGCCCAATAGGGTGAACTAGGTGGTGCATCCAATGCAATGGATGAGGGCGAGACCATTCCGTGGCATTATGGTCTAGGGTGAGAGATTCAATCACTAAAACAATAAAAATTATGTTCAATAATAGGCAGATTTTGGTCACTACTATGAATACATGACCAGTGTCAGAAGATTATGAGATATAATGTGATTAAAAAAATGACATTACATGCAACCCCAAACCTTAATGTGTACGGGAAGGTGGGGTCCAAGAGGGAGGGTGGGGTTCATCTTATTCTTAGGAAAGGGGAGGGTTCCAAATTGTGAAGCCCAAGTGCCTATGGCCAATAAGGGCTCCAATTTATGGATTGAGGGGACCAAGTTCTCACTTTGGAGCAAGGTGGGGAAGGGGACCCTATGAGGGTCTATTTTTGTGTCCCAACACGAAAATAGACCCAAAACCTAAGTCATTGGTAGGAGGGTTAGGATTTAAGAAGTAATTGCAACTTTTTTTTTACATAAAACTAGGATAAAGTTAGAGGGACATCCAACCTCATCTAAAAATTAAAGATATTAACCCTAATAATAAACCAAGTTCCAAGCCAACTAAGTTTCCTAAACCATAAGCCAAATGTGTGGATTCAACATATGTGTAAATGGATGAATGTCATCCATGAGATTACACCCACATGCCCATATTATTAAGTTTGATTTTCAGTAAAGCTTCCATTGCAATTGAACTATTGACATCCTTTTGTTTGTCTTCATTCAAGCTGTATAACCAATTGAGTTGGTTGAATAAAAATGTAGCAACAAGTCAAAATTGGTGCCATTCTATGCTTTGGTGAGATTGACATGGTGTTGTTCTTCATGTCATAGGTACCTCCACCTTTCAAAAAACCTTCGGAGGACCTAGTAGTGATTTGAATCCACAACCACTAGCAAATGTGATTGCATATGCCATTGTTGGTATGGCGTCCTTGAAGAAGAAAAGTTCTTATCATGACCTAATTGTGATTCAAGCCCACAATCACTAGCAAATGTGGTTCCATATGCATGTTAGCATGGTGGCCTTTGAATGATATAATAGTGATTTGAACCCACCACAACTAAGGTGTCATCAATATGGCATCGTCAAAGTAAATTTTTTATCATGACCTAATTGTGATTCTAGCCCACAATCACTAGCAAATGTGGTTTCCATATGTGCATTTGCATGGTGGCCTTTGAATGATAGAATAGTGATTTGAACCCACAACAACTAAGGAAGGTTGGTGGTTCCTTATAATCTCATTGGTATCCCCCGTCCTTAAGGAAATTAGCATGGCATAATAATAATGATTTAAACCCACAACTACGAGCAAAGTTGGATCCTTAAAAGCTATTGGTACCACTTCATTAAAACCAAAAAAAAAAAGGGGAAAAAAAACCTAGCATAGGTTTTAGGGTTTAGGGTTAGCAAATTAAGAACAACTTTGGGTGTGGTTTTGGAGCATTATTAAGTAGTTAGTGTGCTTTCTTCCAAGGACGAGCGTGACTTAAATTAAATTAATCGTGCTTCGAATCCACCCTCTAGCAAGGCATGATGATGGTTGTAAATTCAAGCCAGTGGGGGTGTTCATAAACCTGGAATTGACCCACCAATTCCAACAAAGTGTGCTAGGTCTTATTGTCCGTTTTAATTAACTGATTTTTGTGTGGAATTGGCTGATGAGCACAGGTGCTGATTCTGAGAATTAATTAGCAGGCCTGCCTTACCGATTCTGTAGACCTAATGCCTGATAACACCGGGGAGCATGCAAGGTTTGGTCAATTTCGACTCTTAGCTCGCCCATGGACATTTGTTCGGCCCATCTCATCAATTAGACTTGCTAGGAGCTGGAATCGACCAAACCTTGGCCGCTCTATAGTGCCGGAAACACACTATTTTCAATATGTAGAAAATATGAAAACTTTTGATTTTATAAGTTGGTGCGAGTCATAATGTCTTCCTTAAGGCAAAAGTAGTACCGACTGATTTTGGAAGGCGGCTTTTGTGCGTATTTATTTATGTGGAAAAGTCGGATGTGGAAGTAAATTTCGGATGGTGCATTTGGTGGGCACTTTCATATCCGTAATGACCTGTCAAACACTTTCCCAAAGGGCGATTTAAAATCCATAATCTTCCCTCAGGACAATGGACGTCATCTTACACTTTCTGGGTAGGTTCTTCCATTTCCGTAAAAGGCTTGCCAAATTTTCTTGGCTTGATGAGTAGGAGCTGACACAATCGTTACGCACAATGAAGCCCTCGGAAATGCACAATTACAAAAATTCAGTGTTACCCTTGGTCGACACCTCAAACGAGCACCTTACCTTATTCTGGTATCAACCCTATTCCCGGGTCTTACTTACCACATTAATACTACCTTGTCTTAGGCCCTACGTGTGTGTTCCGACCCATGTTTCGCATTCAAGGAAAGATTGTTCTATTGAGGGGTGAGGGAAGGGGTGAGCCAAGGCCGGGTGGTTTCCGTAGTCCTCGTCTATTGGAACTCAAGCTTTACACTTGTTGCAACTTCAAATGGCCTCAAACGGCCGGCTTAAGTTAAAATAAATTTGCAAACAAAAAATTTAATCGCTTCAATCTAACTATAATGTTACCCCCGACCGACCGATCGACCCTCAAAAACTAACTTGGAAGTGGGATGGCCTTTGCTACACTTTTGCAGAGTTGAAAATGAAAAAAAATGAATGCAAATTTTGCACAACACTTCTAAGCATACATGACAACCTTTTCTTTTCTTTTTTTCTTTTTGGGGCGCTGGGGGGTTTAACAACAAAAATAGAATCACATCCATAGCCCTAAACAAAACACTTTGAAAAAAAAAAAAAAACTTAATAATTTATTTATTTTAAATCAGGAGAACAAAAATTCCAAACGTTTGTGTAAATGAGAACTAATTTACACAAAAAGCGAAGTACCTACTTTATTATGACCACCCTTTACAGCCGCCAAAACAGTTGGGTCAATAAACTCAATAACCAAAAAAGCCACGCAATAAAATCCTATCACAACGGGCCAATCAATTATCAAAATGGGACCATTGAATAGCAAACCGTCAGAAAATCTCCCTCTAATTAAAATCCTCTATAACCTATTTATCTCCTCCTCCCTTCCAAAGAGGAAAGGGCAAAGATTTATTTTAAAAAAAAAATAATAAAAAAATCCCCTCAAGTAGGTCTATTTTTATTATCACCAAACTACATTTAATATTTTGAAGTTACATACCTTAAAAAAATTTAAATTAAAAAAAAACACCCATTTAGAAAATCTATTTCTATTATTATCACCAAACTACATTTAATATTTTGAAGTTATATACCTACCTTACTCATTCATTATTTAAAAAAAAAATATTTATTCAAAATTTTCTTTCATAAATGTAGTACAATTTTGGCACTATTTAAAAGGTAGTTTTTAGTATTCCCCCCCCCAAAATTAAGGAAAATAATATACAAGGAAAAAAAATTTGTTCTTACTAGTAACTACCTACTACAGGGATTTAGCCAAATTTGGCTATAGACCATAGTGAAAGTAGAAAACTTTAATAATCAAGAGCCTAGTAGAGTACATACCTACCGGGGTTTTTTTTTCCTGTTCAAATTCCTCAACTGGGTCCACTGGCGAGGATCCCCTAGATTAATTAGGATTATATGGCGACTGCACTAAGTGGGCGGTAACATTTTTTTACAAAAGTGCTTGCTCCTACAAAAGTGGCGGCGACCTAGGAAATGCTTTAAGTCTAGATATGGCTACTTTAATTTTTTTATTTAAAAAAAAAATCCCCAATTGTTTTCGTTTTTTGGGGATGAAATAAAATAAAATCGCCAAGCAAATTTTATTTTTGGGGCCAATTGAATTTTTTAATTTCGCCCTAAATTTGTTTTTCAATTCGCCCCAAAAATGAAACACTACCTAGTACCCCCTTGCACATGAAATGACGTAAATGGGGAAAGGGGGGAGGGCCGGGGGAAGGTTTTGAGATTTTGGCTGAGAACTGGAACCGGCGGTTAACTTCCCGTCGTCGTCTTCTCACCCCCCACCCCTCCATCTTCTTGGTTCTTCCGTTGCATTTCTGATTTGTATATTTTGTGCTGCAGAATTGGAGCCCGTTCGGCGTCTTCTTCTGCTTGCTGTTGTGGTTGATGCACTTGTGCTGTGTCGGATTCGCTTTCGAGCTTTTCCAAGGTAAAATTAACCATAACTAGTTTGTTTTGCACTTTCCGCTTTCCTTCTGTCTGCGTTCTGTGAACATGCAACTATGTGCATGTCGAATTGTGCTTTGTCACATGTTTCTATCTTTTCCTTTTGTTGCATCCACATTTCCTAGAACTTCGCCCAGCCTCTCCTGGAAGAAAAAATTGCTGTTGTCGCCATCGTGGTTTTGCGGAAGTAGGTGGAGGCCGTTTTGTTTTCTTTGTTTCTTTCTATGATTTTATTTGTTGGAAATTCGTGAGTGAATTCTGGTTTTGGATCTGTGTGCGATCTTCGTTGCGAGAAGGAATGCTGTTTTTTTTTGGTTTCCCCTCATGACTCAGTTTTCCTGGCCTGCGGAATGTGGACATGGAATTGAACATGTAATTTGTGTGCAAGTCAGTCTCGGTTTTTTTTTTTTTTTTTGTTTTTTTTTTTTTTTTTTTTCTTTTTTTTTTGCCCGGGGGGGTGTTTGTTTTTTTTTTTCCCCTTCCCCCCGGGGGGGGTTTTTTTTCCCAAATTTTTTTTTTTTCTTTTAATAAGGGG
>Ga0116231_10008608_pt1 | contig 17802 bp, 15 predicted proteins | sample S1TSphgellanicum_2_FD_89695 | JGI IMG/M metagenome (GOLD analysis project Ga0116231, IMG submission 89695) | Host-associated microbial communities from peat moss isolated from Minnesota, USA - S1T2_Fd - Sphagnum magellanicum MG | ecosystem: Host-associated > Plants > Peat moss > Unclassified...
CCGGGACAGTCTCGGAACTCCAACTTGGGAGTCCCGGGAAAAAGAGCCATTTGGATGTAGCCTCGGCGGAGAGCTGCAGAGTATACTATATGGGGGAAGGTGGTGGCTTCCCCCAAGTCCGGGCTGTGGTGAGTCTTGTGTGTAAAAGTGCTCGTGGCTTGTCCCAACACCCAAGGGTGTTCCTGAATGCTAACTAACCCTTTGTGGTTGGTTTTTGGATGCAGATTCAAGCTTGATCTTCTAGTCCATCTTCCTAGTCTAATCCCAGGACTTCTAGCACGCCCCTTTACCCCCTTTTAGTGTTGGAAGTCGGGAGCACCCCTCAAGTCCCAACTTTCCGCAACTCAACATAATTAGACCCTCAAGTGGGTTTAACCCGAGACTTGGGAGTGCATCAATAAACCCCACTTAATGACCTTGCCAAAATACAACAATTGTTTCCCATTCTAACTTCTTCTCACACCATAGCCAACATAAACCCCAAGCTCCCCCTTATGCAAAAAATGTTCTTCCCTAGATTTCCCCACCGTCCATGCACAGATGGGAATTTCATGTCTTCTTAAATTAGTGGCACTCCAAGTCTTTCCCCAAATTCCACTTCATTAACCAACTCCTTGCCTTTTAGGAATCTAATTTAACTAGTTGGCACTAATTTAGTTAGTGGTAAACCATAAACCTATCACCAACAAATTTTTAAACTTACTAGGTTGTCATACTAGCTTAATTGACCCCGCAAAAGGAGGTGGAATTTACCCTCTAACAACACCATTCTTTACAAAGATGAGAAGGGTTACTAAATTCTATAAAGAATTTTACAAATTCAAAAAATAGCATTTCCTTAAAAATAAGGGAAAATTGAAAAGCCCATTGGAGTTGGTGTAGGGAAATGTTGTAAAATTTGGTGCATAACACGAAGTTGTAGCAAAATTTGGGGAACTTGAGAAAAAAAAAGTCCAAGATTTAGAAGATATTAAAGTGGTTCAAGGGCAAAGAATTCGTGCCATACTCAAATGAATGCACAAAGGTTTCATTATCACTAAATGTTTCTTTTCAATAGCCAAGTTAAAGACTAGTACGAAAATGATATATGCTTTTAAGAATGGGAGTGGAGTTGTTATATCTTGGAAAGATGAACTAAAAGGGGCTTCTTGTAAGTTTTACAATAAACTGCGGTGGAATTTATAAGTTTTAAAAAATGATGATTGGGACAACAATCAAAGAGGGTTGTCTTCCCAATGGAGTGAACATGAGCTTGATATCTCTATTGTTTATATTTGGAAAGAAGAAAAATATGAATAATTGGTGGTTAAATATAACACTTTTAAATGTATTTTACAAAAATATCTTGTTAAAGTCTTGCAATTGAAAATTCAACTTGTCCTTATGAAGGTGATAGATACAAATTAGTCTATATTTATCCCATTTAAATACATCCTTGATGACATGTTACTCATTCATGGAATAATTGATTGGGTTAAACACTTTAGTTAATCATTAATTCTTTTCAAATTGAATTTCACCAAAGTCTTGTAAAGTGAGATAATGTAAGTTTGTGTTCATGGCTTTGGAAAAAGTGGGCATGATGGTGGAGTTCATTGTGATATTGAAACTTATGTTCCAAGATGTTGAGGTTACAATTTACATCAATGGTAGGATTATAAAGGCTTTTAAAATCAAAAAGGGCATTAGGTAGGGTTGTCTTTTAGCCCCCTACCTCTTTATCCTTATTGGGGAAGTTTTAAATTATGTGATGAAAGAAGAAGAAAGGTTGGGAGATTTCAAAAGCATCATCCTTCTTGGAGGTACATAATACAACATATTTTAACACATTATATTAATGACATGATGTTATGACCTATTTCAATCAAAGGTGTGGAAAAAAACCTAATCTAAAAACTATATTTAAAAGACGAAGAAATGTATTTTAAATGTAATTTTGGTATTTAATAAACCAATATATGTAGGCCACATGTACATTATAGTTTTCAATAAAGATTTTGACCTTACTACTAATGGTTTTTTAAAATTGTGATTACACCTTGTTTAAAGTTATATGTTGTAGGCTTTGGACTTATAAGAATAGTACAATCTACAACAAAAACACCATTGAGTTTTTGAATATGAATATGTGTGCAATTGATTACACCATGAATGAAAGGAAACTACACCAATCTTTGAAACCAACCATCACTTAGGACAATTTTTCCATTGTGGCCATTGAATTTGGATTTTAAACACAACATTAATTGCAGAAACAAACTTATGTAACAAGATATTGATGGAAAACTTTCAAATGGCAAACATCTCATTGCATTAAAATAATTAGCACCATGTGCAAGTTTGAAAAAAAACAAGCAACTCAAATGGTAATAAAATAACAAATTTTCATTTGGTGTATCTTTTCAATTAAAGGTTGTAACTTTTTCACGATTTACAAAATGACTCTAGTCACTTGAAAAGGTTCAACCCACCTTTGATCATCATGTTGTGTCATAAAAAAGTTTGAATACCAAATAGTACTTGTAGCTTTCATTTAGTCATCAAGACTCATATTGCAAGACAATCTAAAAAAATCCAAGCCCACAACATTCTTTTTAATCATGAACTTGTTAGTGGCCAAAAATTCCCTCATATGTCCCAAGGTCTTAGTCTCATTTTCAAAACAAAGAATCAAAAACTCTTACAATTGCATAATGACATGTATAAATTGGTTTAGTAAACAAATATCTTCTATTGAGCTCACAAATGCAAATCATGAAAAAAAAAATGCAAAATAAGAAAAAAAAATAGATAATAGAAAGAAACAAGAGTGTTACACTACAAAAAATGGCTAGAGAAACTAAATAGGTCTACAAATCAAATGCAAAAGCTTTGATAGATGTTCGACAACATGAATGTGAAGGCTATTGAGAACATCAAGAACTTGAATTGCAACAAGAGTGCCACTATGAAAACTTGACCTACTTGAATGCAACTCCAAAAGCTTGAAGCATAGTGAAAGCTCATAAGTGACACAAAAAGCAACTCACAGAGATCACATAGGAAGAAGTGAGTAGCTCTCACAGACAACACACAATTTTCAAATGAAGGAGATGAGTTGAAGGCGGCAAAGGACTATTGCCAAATCATGAAACTTCATCATTTGTTAACTTTCAGCCACATATCACGAACCAAGATGCATTAGTGTATGATGATAGGGGTATCTACCTACAAGAAGTTAATAGGTTTGAATGGCAATAGGTAAAAGAAGTATGATAAAAAAAAAGCCCTAAATGACTTGCTGCCAAGCTAATTAAGCCCTAACACTGCCCAATTGCTGGTGATTTAATGGTGGTCCCTAACTGTAGATCTGAATGGACCTTTAGACTATTATTCTCAGCGCACATGCCAAGACATTTGGGTACAAAACTCAATTCAAACAGACCAATGTAGAGGCAAAATGGTGATTTTATGTGATTGAGATGTAGAACTCTACAGCAATGTGGGATTTGTAATGCTTAAGAAACTACTTTTCTGATTTGTACAGTTTGTATGCCATTTGAAGTACGTGACACATTTAGTAACACTTCAAAGAAGTTTCAATAAACCATACATTTATAAAAGTACTAAGAGCAATCTTCCATACACATAACCAGCTTTTGGGGCTGGTTATGTCCTCCTGATTGGACATCCACACCCCAGTTCTATCACATAATAACCTGCTGGTATCTCATTCTCTGTGTGGATGAAAAATGAGCAGTGTATGGATGAAAAGTGATCTGCATCCATTTGCTCAGCAGGTAATGGATGTTAAGGACAGGTTATGTCTGGTTATCAGCTCCAGGCTACTGGTTACCCAAAACGACCAAGGCATGGAATCCAGCTGCCTCTCCCTGGTTACCTAGTCCATAACCATACTTGGAATTGATGATTGTTTGGAGGAACAGTGGTGTTGGTTCTACTGAAGGAACCTGAATAAGTTGCAGCTCAGCTTGCAATTGCATTCCTAATAATAGTCAATTCAATTGATATCCTTGCTTGCCAATACAAGATGCCCTCTGTAAGCATTTATAACACAACTTGTTTGTGAGTAATGATCATTTGTACTACTACCACCACAATGTGGTTGCTCTGGATATGTCCCCATACTAGAAAATTGTAGATGCATAACTGAGATTTCCACAATGTCATTGTACTAATGAACCCATCACTTTGGACTCTCCAAAAAATCCTCTTGGTACTTTGGCCTCTTGATTATGATCTGTCTGACTAGGTAACCAAGTTCACAATTGGCCACAGTTGTAATGTCTTGACAAGAATAACATCAATTGTATTTTGGACTAATTTAAGTTCATGACAACTCTAAAGTGACAAAATAATTTGCCAGTTTCAGAAAGGTCAGTAGTCATTAGCAATGGAGATAGAACTGACGTGTCACAACACCACATTCAAATGACTGAACGATTCATGTTCTGTGTATGCAGTTTGAACATTTCATTTGTCGAACAATTGGCAAATTTTTAATCACAAATTGCTCATAATTTTAGGTATTAAACTACTAGACACCAAAACCGGTTAGAATCAAATACAAGGGCCAACCAAAAGAATGAAGAAGTATGTATGTATGTGTATTTATCGGGTGTGTGATTAGTATGCATAATCATGATAAATGGTGGAGATGTGAACCATGATCATGCATGGTTAGGTCACACTTTAAATTATTTAGTGTAATGTTGTTTTCAGCCTAATTGGTGGTTAGGTCAGGTGGTTTTTTTTAACCTGCCTAGTAATAACTTACAAGTGGGTTGTTAGCTAGGTTGGTAGTAAAAATAGCCCTTACTATGTATAAACCATCTACCTACCAAGTAGTTATCTATTTGCCTACCTATCTACCTATATATGAGACTCACTTCTTATAGAATCCGTGACCAAGGTGAAACCAAATACTAACTCAGTTGAGGTTCATCCATAACTGACTTATAACAGGCATCCAGTGGATGGTGTGCTTGTGGGTGCTGGTTCACTGTGGCCCTACATGCCCACATATGTGTACACCTTCCAACTCTGTGACTCACATGGAAGCCTATGGTCCCCACTCACAAACCTGATAGACAAAGGACAACCAGAAGGGATTTCATTTCACTATGCACCAGAACTTCACAACTTCAGGACTACCATAACCCTCATCACTTTGAAGTTTTCCAGTGTGTTTGTTGGCCATAAGTCTAGGCCCTTGTTCCAGGTCACAATTTGTGACACTACTTTTGGTGCAATACCTACCTACCTTTGCATCCCAAGGAGGATTTACATTAAATGCTGACAGGATTTTAGAATCTGTATAAATAGTGAAAAAACTAGGTAGGAAAGTGCTACCAAACTAAAATCAAAGTCCAATTTTTTTTTTAATTTGGTCATTTTGTTTCCAGATACAAGGGGATAGTGCAAGAAGACCATTCCCTTTTATTTTTCTCATTCTCATTTTGGCAAAATTTTGCACCAAAACTTAAACACTGGCTCCAATCCTGGAAAATTGAAATTGCAGATCATATGTTTGCAAAACTGTTCTCCAGTAACAAATCTGCCAAATCTCTTTCTCTCTCTCACTCTCTGTGTTTTTGTCTCTCCTCCATGTTCCCTTGTTAACTTCTTTCATGGTGGTGCAATGTGGTTGTGGCCTGTAGCCATAATGTCTGAATGATAACAGATGCATTTGTATTATGCATGTACAACTTGATTTCTATAAAGTCATTGTAAGGCTTCTGACCTTCATTAGTCTTATTACAAGAAGCACTACTACACTAGTCTCATCATTACCAATAATTATACAGTTGATCAAACTTCTTCACTGAAGTTGTGTGGGGTCATCTCTGGAGTTCATAAAGCCTGCTACCACGCTCCCATGATTTTTTTGCAATTGTCTTCTTTTGTGCACCAGTCATATGTACCTCTAAAAGAGCATCTCCACCCATATCCCTTATTTATCACATCCAACTTAGAGTGTTACTTATTTCCTCATCCCCCCATAAACATGAAAAATTGGACAGGATAAAAGGAAGATCCAATTTAGAGTGTTCAGTTATTTCCTCATTCATTTAACATAAACATCAGAAATTTGACAGTATAAAGTGATATGCAACTTAAAGTGTTAGTCACTTCATCATCCCAAATAACAAACATGAAAATTTTGAACAGTATAAATTGAGAGACTACTGTTATAATTATGAGGGTTGCTCCGACACATGTATGTTGAATAGTTAATTAATTTTGAAGATTTCCAGTTGAAAATATGATATTCTTGGGTATTCCAAAATATTCTCTATTATCCTTCACAAAATTTTGTTCTTTGTAAAAATAATTATTTGAAAATTTCCACATTTCTCCGAATAACATAATTAGTGCTGCAGCCACCACCAAGGTATTATGATATTTAGATGCCATAATTTGGATAATTCATTATGGCTGGCCAATAAAAAGAACAGACAATTTTTTATTGACATTTTTGGAGATCACTGTATTTGTGCAGGGTGTGTTCTTTCTTTTTTTTTTCATTTTTTTAAAAAAAAATTTATTGGTGTGATGCTGCCACAGTGGCAATCAGTCCCCAGAGGAATTAGCCAGAGAGAAAAGTAGAAAAAATTAAGTATCCTACTGGAACCTATTGTCTAAATATGGCGATTTCAGGGAAAATAAAATAAAATACAAAATCCTCCAAAGCTGAAATTTATAGCACATTTTCTTTCACAAAAATCCTTTCCATGACTAGCACTGGATTTCCTTTTTGTGGCTAGAAAAAAAGAAACTGCTGAACCTGTGAAAATATACAGACCCAAACTGAATTTGACATTTGTTAAACGCTGTACTTCATCCAAAGTAGTGTGTACAGGCTCGGACACTGCTGGAAGGTGTGAGATGCTCAAGGATGATAGATATATGCTCCTGAGCAACGTTGTTTTCTTGAGTGTTGGGTGTTAGCTCTTCAACTCTCTAGTTCTTGTTTTCCAATATTAGCTCAGGAATTCTGCACCCATTTGGAAATAAGAGTGGTAGAATATTAACTGAGAACTGTCTGTCTCTGTGGTTGTTGTTGTTGTTCTCCTTCTTCTTTTTCTTTTTTCTTTGGAGCTGAAAAAAATTGGAGATTGCAGTAAGGAGCTTCATGCATTTCTGATGATGAGGATGTATCCAGTCCTTGTAGTAGCTGTTCTCTTAAGCTCTCTCATGTGTTCCTTGAAGTGTACCTCTTGTGTGGTGATGCAATCCAGGCTTGTTGTAGGTGCTGACGAGGAGCATCGACTGTCCAATTCTGATGCAGTTGAGATTCTGCTACAGCAACCCAGCTTCCTCATCACTAAAGAGCTTTTCCTGAAGCTGTATCCCAACTATAACACTAGTTTTTACTCCTATGATGCTTTCGTGACTGCAGCAAAGTCGTTCCCCGGTTTTACCACCCAAGGCAGCAGGACACACAGGTGGAGAGAGGTTGCAGCTTTCAGCGCTCACGTCCAGCAAGAAACAGCAGGTGGGTAGCTTTTTTCACTCTCTAATTGATCCAGTGCAGCTGCAAGCTGTGGATTTCTTTAAACCCTAAACTCTAGACCCTTGGAATTCTTTCCCCAATTAGACCTTGGAAGCACTTCAGTTCCTGAAATGAACATAATTATGGGTTTATGAGATTGGCAACTGCAATGGGTGCAGGAGATGGGGATAAATTAATTCACCCCACATTGAAATCAAATAGCCAACACTAAGGAGGTGGTGATGGTGATCAGGAGCTGTAACTGAGCTAGATACTGCATACTTGATCAAAAACAAAAAAGAATTGTGTTTGTTGTGTGGCAGGTCTGTATTATGTGAATGAGATTGATCAATCATCAGACTACTGTGATGCAACTGACACACAGTACCCCTGTGCTCCTGGCCAGAAGTATTTTGGCCGGGGTCCTCTGCAACTCTCATGGTAAAACCTAATCCTGAACCTAGTCTTGGCAAGGCTGGTCCATGAATCAACAGCTGTGCAGAATTCCTTCCAGTGATCTTCATCAAACTTTCTGAAGACTTTCAGGTTTTGTTGATTAGGGATCCAATCAAAGAATGAGGCAAGAGAGAGAATTTACTAGCACATTGTGTTTGATTCTTACTTTTCTTCCTTCAGGAATTTCAATTATGGAGCAGCAAGTGCAGCAATAGGAGCTGACATCCTTTCCAAGCCTTACCTCTTATCTCAAGATCCTGTTCTTGCATTCAAGTCATCTTTGTGGTTTTGGATGACACCATCAGGTAGTATTCCCTCGATCCATGACGTGATTATTGGGAAATGGAAACCCAGTAAAGCAGATAGAGAAGCTGGTAGGAAGCCCGGGTTTGGGTTGACCATTGACATCATCAATGGCAACCTTGAGTGTGGGAAGGTCACTCCTCAGGCACAAAACAGAGTTAAGTATTACAAACAGTTTTGCAAGGAACTCAGGGTCTCTACAGGCCCTAACCTTAGCTGTGCATCAATGCAACCATGGGGTTGAACAATATCACCATGGCCAGGAGGGCATCTGCATCACAGATCAATGTGTATTTGTGACCTGGTTATGAATTGGAACTCATTTTGATTCAGTAGTCAACATCTTTCTGAAGCAAAAATTAAGTTTTGCAACATGCCATGAAATCTATATGTAACTTTGACAAGGTTTCACATGACCCACTGTCCAGCTATCTGGAATTCAATGAGATCATTGTGAAACATGATCTGGCAACTTCTTCTGTAGAAAATTTCTTCTTCAATCTGTCTGAAGCAATAACTAGGTTTTGCAACATCCCATGAAATCTATATGTAACTTTAACAAGATTTTATAGCCAACCACTGTCCAGATATCAAGAATTACATTGAGATCATTGTGAAACATGATCTGGGAATAATAACTTCTGTAGAAATTTTCTTCATCAATCTGCCTGGGGCAAAAATTAGGTTTTGCAAAATGCCATGGAATCTATATGTAACTGTGGCAATATTTTGTAGCAGACACTGTTCAACTATCCAAAATTCAAGGAGAATGAAACTGTGAAACATGATTCAGGAATAACTTCTGTGGACATTTTCTTCATCAATCTGTCACGTTCTGTAGATCCTAAGAAACTCTGCACCATGTGGTGAATCTCAAAGTTTGGATTTGCGATAAACTGAGAGTTTCTTTTGCTGTTAGAATAAGATTGATTGCTGAAATTGAGTAAGAGTGGATTGAAATCACAACAGTGGTGGCAGAAGTGACATGAAATCTGAGGTTTGTCAGGGTTACTGAACATCAGATATTACATTATGTTTTGAACCGAGTCGAAATGTTTCAGAATTCTATCAGGTTTCACTTGTTACAAACCATCTGCACCCCTATTTGTGTTTTTAATGTGACACTGCCTCCATATGCAGAGCTTCTACATGTAATCACTCATACATTATATCCAGGCTACAAGCATTCAGACTTGCCTCAGTTGCAGCTGACTACTCACTGCTCACCTTACTACTCACATGCTACTCTTTGTAAAGAACTCCCCCCCAAATGTTTGCCTCAAGCTGTGGAGAGCCTCTTACATTCAGCAGGTAGTTTTGTCAAACTCAGCAAGGAACAAAATTTCTTGTGAAAGAACACAATAGCCTAGTTTCTGTCAATGGACAGTTTAACCTTCGGAGAGTAAAGTACTCCATGGGGCAAAGAAGGAGAGCATCTTTAGTGGTAGAGCTCAATGGCAGAGGGTGCAGAAGTTTCACCATTCCTTGCAAGAACAACTTTAAGATGGCTCAAGCCCTTCCATGCCAGGAGAGCATCAAGTTAAAGGTGATTTTCAAACCTTGGTACCTTGATCCTCAAGGGTTGCCTGATGAAGGAAAAGTCTCCAAAGTGGTCATTGGTGCTGTGTGGCTAGTCTTGGCTTTCTGGAGTTGGGCTCCCTCTTGCATTCTTGGGCTATCATCAACTGATTCTGAGCTTGTAAGATTGTGTAGACTGACTTGGGGGTTGGTTCTCAGAGCCATCTACAAAACTCAGCTAGTCACCAGGGTTTTTTTTTAAAAGTATGGAGAGTACCAGAATGGCTGCCCTCAATTGGACAGTGGTGCATATTTTGCTAATAGCTAGTTTAGAAGGGAGAAATGTCAGGCTATGTTCTTCTTCTTCTTTTAGCATTTGGGTAACTGGTTTTATTTTCAATGAAGCTTATTTGGCTATTTTGTTTTCACAAATATCTTGCATTTGGCAACTAGCTAATTTAGCATTTAGAATGATTGCTGATAGTTCAACTCTAGATTTCCTAGCTATGGTGATGAAATAATTTTACAATCAGAAATAAAGCCTCAAGGCCTAAAAGAAAATAGCCCATTGCTTAATCACACCAATCAATTCACACTCTCCCTTGCAAGAATTGAACCCTGACCACAAAGGGTCTTGTTCATCCTCAACAGACCCAGCACCTGAACCATTGCAATCTCCACCAATTTCATGTACTTGTTGAGTTTTTTAGTCAACATGGCAGAAGACTTTCTATTCTTCCTCAATCTAGGAATGAGATTAGGACTAAAATGTTCAACCATTATTCCTTTCATAGCGTGGGACATCGTGAGCCTAAAAAATGAAAACTGTATATCAAGTTGATGTGAATCCATAAGGACCATAATCCTTGAGGTGGTCTTGTGAGCAACACACAAAACACTAACTTGCGAACACTCAAATATAAAAGGAATGAACCTTATGCTATAACAAGGTTCAATTAGTACATATTGTTCAATTTTTGTGCTTGTTTTTGTTTTCAATTCCATATGGTCTGAATATTGTTTTCAAATGATTGCAGATGTAACACTGGTGCAAATATGGATTTTAGAATATATTTTAATGTGGTTTTACTCTCTGATTTTTGTAGCTTGTTATTATCACAAACTTTGAATGTTTGGAAAATAATATGTTTAAGTACATAATTAAAGAATAAAAAGTGTCAGAATATTAACATCTACCATTTGACGACCGTTTCTGGGAATGAATTTCGGGTTCACCCATTCATCATCTCAGTTCATATGTTGTGAAATGATGTCCTTCTTACTCTCAAAACTGAAGGAGGTGAAGCGCCGAGGAGGATCATGAATGTTTGATTAAAACCAACATAACTTCAACAAGGCCAAACATATGTTCATCTCTTCTTATAATCCGATAGAAGTACACCATGAGTCTCATGCTTAATAGACAAATGTGATATCCTCGGCAATGCGGTGGTTCTTTCACCCTTGGTACTATGAGAACAAATGAGATCAAATTCAATACAAACAAATATATTCAATATAGACATTTGATTCCCCTAGAAACATTTCAAGTCTCCCCTTGGGAACTAGCATCGTCCTATAGGGAAGGCATCAGTCTTCTCTTGAAGGAACTATTTTTCTCCCCGATTAATTCTAGGGGGGAAACTATCCTTCAGGCATCACAAATGCCTCTTTGGGGATTTTTTTTCCTCCTTAGGTTAGGTCCAAAGAAGAAATAGTTCCACAGGGCATCACAACAGATGTATTCACAGGGAACTATTTACCTCCCCGAGGTAGCCCAAGGAGGAAACAGTTCCCCCAAGCATTATAGTATAGGTCTCTTCAAGGAATGATTTCCTTTTCAAAGCTACCCCGATGAGGAAACAATTCCTCAAGGAATCATAGTAAATGTCTCCCAAGGATCTCTACTTTCCTCCTTGGGGTAGCTTTAGGGAAGAAATGAATCCTTGTGGCATCACAACAGATGTCTTTCCAGGAATTGTTTTCCTCCCCAAATTAGTTTTGGGGAGGAAAATAATTCCCTTGGGCATCACTCCAGACATTTCCCTATGGAATAATGGGGAGAACCGTGTTGATGCACCATTTCCTCCCTGAAAAAAGAAACCCCAATAGCCTGAAACACAAAAAATGCATAACAACTCAACAATAGCCTTCTCCCCCAAGGAACATAGTAAAAGAAACTTCCCAAGGGAAATGCTGGTTTTCTCAAGAGTTCTCCAAGGAATCCAACTTAAAATTGGGAAATGGGGACATAACATCCAATTTTGAATAGTATGTTTAAATTCATCACAATTGGCTTTTGTAGTGGGTAAATTCTTGATTGTGCACATCCATTGGTGTTTGAATGCACTGTAAACCTTAGGATAGTTTTGTAGTTATTTTCAATCATATCCCACATCTACCATCACAAAGAGACTCTCAAGCCACATAACCCTATTTTCCCATGTCCGTTAAGTTGAACTAATGAAAGATTGTAAGGTGAAAGCACATTACAATGACTAAAAAATGTCGTCATAAATATTGTTTTTCAAAACTATGTAACTTTCAACTTCCACTAAGCCAATATTTTAAAAGGCTTTCATAAATTATATTTAAAATAAAGTAGTTCAATTGCAAATAATGCAATTGTAAAAGGAAATTACATGTTTTTATTAATATTAAATGATTAATAATATATTTGTAACAAAATAGAACCTATAACAATATACTACAAAGTGTAAATGTATTCTAAAAATGATACAAATAATTGCAAAACTTGATGAAATACTTAGTTATTCATGAGTTGATTGTACCATTTCAATTACAATTGAAAATTTTGATTCATGTGATTTCACAAAAAACATTTGGACAAGTTTTTCATTCAAATGAACATAAGTATGTTGAAAAAAAACATTTTAAAAAATATATATTTTCATTTGAAAGATAACAAGAATTATGTTGGAGGCCTTTGTATCAAAATTCATTTTATATGTTTATAAAAATGTTAAATGAAATCAAAGAAAAATTGCCCCAATTTTTTTTTCGTGCTCAAAGTGGCTTCCTCGTAATGTCTTTTCACCATGTACTAAAATTCCTCCTTTCATATAGAACCAAGAAAAAGCCTTATGATCATGCATGACTACTTCGATATTTTGGATGTGTTGATGATGATAATTCAATTCCTAATCATCAAAACTTTCTATGTCAAAAGTTTGTTGTAAATGTTTTATCTATATTGACAAAGGTGTTTGACACTAAAATGACAACCCAATTAGTGAGTCTAGGGCATTGTTGCATGGATGTAAATGATTCCACAACACACACATGCACCCATTCATTCTCCTTCAACAATTGAATAATGTTGGGATGAAGCAAGGTTTTACATGTGGTGGGTTGGGTTGCAATGTCGAAATCAAAACTATTTCTTGGACATTGAATGTGAGCCTCAAGTGAATTTCAAATGGTTGCAATTGGTAAGGATAAGGCTTCAACACCTTGTTCCAAGTTTGAAAACATAGACTAGACAATTCTTTAGGGTTTGTGGGTACAAATGCCCTATTGCTTATTGCTTCAAGCGTGTTTGTAGTTTGTGATGTCCCTTTCACAAGAATGGGCCATGGCTTGTGATCATCAATGGTTTTCACCCTTGGGCATGGCGTTGCCAAGAAATGTCGATTTAGTTTGAATTTGTTTCCCCACAATTTTTAACAACATGGGTATTTGTACTTGTGTTGGCATTTGCCCCCCCCCTTCCCCCCCTAATGTAGATTACACTTTCAATAGCTCATCAATCTCAACAACATTCTATGCCCATTCCTCTCACATGTACCAAAACAAAAACCATGGAAATGACAACATTGTTTTGCCCTTTTCCCTCCCACACACCTCATGTCACCATCTAAACATTCTTGGTTTTAACATGGTGGGGTCAATTTTCGAAAGTTGTGAGCATCGACAACTCACCCCCATCACTCTTGTGTGTCTCCAAATTGAAATTCTCATCAAACTTGACAGCCAATGATGAAAAATGATGTTGAAAATGAATGGGATGAAAAAACACATTGTTAGCCAAGAAAAGAAAACATGCTAAAAATCAAGAGAAATAATAAAACACATAGTCCAAAGATTATGCTGCAAAGAATATGCCATACTAAAACACACAATCCAAAGATTATGTTGGAGAGAAAATTCAAGTTCAACCCTTGCCAATAATAACTACAAACACATAGCACAATTGTGAAGCAAAGAATTAAAGTAATAGATAATGCAATTGAAACACAAAGAATGCAAATGCAAATGCTTTCCACTAGGGATATAACAAGACACATACTTGGGCATCAATTCAACATCCCTAAACATGGAAATGAAAGCAACCCCTTGCAACTGAAATGATTTCAAATAACCATGCCTTTGCCAAGCTTGAATTGTCCAATTCTTTGGGTAACATTAAAAAAAGATCAATCATGGAAGGTGAATACTAGCCGTGAATCGTACAAACCTTAAACCAAATGGGTAGAAAAAATAATTACGTAGCTTTTCCCATGTTATCATGTTGTTGTTGTCATTACTCAAACAATGTGCCATCAAATTCAATGATTATGCATTAATGACAACTTTTTTCATAGCCATTGTTGATTTGATTCACATCAATGACAAGGAATGATAATGTTGTTTTCTATTAATATCAAATATCAAATGCTTAAAAAAGTTCAAAAAATCATGAATTAATAGTTCCATTGAGAAGGGAGGGATGTGGTTAGGGAAAAGGTGTGTATTCAAGGATGGACAATGGTTGAAAAAAGATGTCGCCCGAGGAGAAAATGTGTGCTTAAGGATGGGTACTGATTGGGGAGAAGACGTTCATGAGGAAAAGATGTTGCCCCAAGTAGAAAATGTGTCCTCGAAGAAAATACATTCCTAAAGTAAAAGATGTGTCTATGAAGGGGTAGAAATTTTTAGACTAATTAGTACCATAGGCATCTTAGTAACTAATAGTTATTATTGGTAGACTTACTGTCCCTTACCAAAAAGGTGAAACTAGTGGGATTAAGTTGTTCATGTCGGTGAATAGTTGAGGGTAATCTACTCAATCATCTAGGGGATTTCTAGGAAGGGACTAGGAGAAAGGCCCTATTTTCATGGGTCAACATACGCCTTGTGTGGCCTTGTGAAACAAGATTACAATTACATTTGTAATTGGTTGTTAAAATATATAATTCTTTTGGAGAAGTGTGGTGTAACACAAGAGAGAAAAGAGTAGTGGGAAATGTATTTGTGCTTGTGTGATTTTAATGAAAAATGGTTGAAAAACTTTTTATGTGTTTTGTGTGCATTTAGGATATGTGGAAAGTAATACAATTTAAGATTATATAATGTGTTATTACCCTTTTTCATAATAGTTTTGCATTTCTTTTAGAAAAAGGAACAAGGTTGCATATTAAGTGGTAGCCTTTGGAGTAGGAAGTTACTAGCTGTCACAAGAAGGTAACAACCAGTATATGGTAATAGGAAAAGGGGGAATACTTGAAGGTCGAAGTCTATAAATTAGGTGGGACTGTTGCAAGTGGTAAGTAATAGCCATGAGCGGGTGCAACTTGCTACAAACAATAAACATTGTTGGGAAGGCACTTCAAGGGTGTTGCAAATGGTAGGCAATGTTATCAAAGTGTTTACATGTGTTATTAAGGTGGGATAATAGTTGTGAAAGGCTTACAAACACATTAGGGCAACATTGAGAGGCATTGAAAGTACTATTAACCTTAGAAAATAGGTATTCCTTATTAATTCTCATTTCCCATGTTTCCTTTCTATATTTTCTTCCTTTGGCATCATTGGAATACGCTACAAATAGAATAGTAAGTCTATTTTCAAACAACAAATCTTACCTTCTTTTTCTCCTTGTGTGAATTTTTACCTATTACTTGAATAGTTGTAATAAAGCAAGAAGTAAAGATAGTTTCTTTTTTGAACATTAAGGCGTTGACCTTGTTCCTTCAATCTTACTTCCTGGAGGATGGTAATGACCAGGGGCCAAAATTTCACCCCTTTACAATGTCCTTAAGGATGGATAATGGCCAAGCAAAAGGTGGGCCCAAGGAAATGATGGGGCTTGGGGATAAGATGGCTCCCAAGCGAGAAGATTGGGTCCGGAGAGGATATCACCTTTGGAGAAGACATTCCTTGGGGAGAAGGTGGGCCTAGGAAATGATGAGGGCTAGCATGAAAATGTTCCCTAGGAGAAGATGGCCCAAGAAAAATATGTGTCCCCAAGGATGGATATTGGGCAGGGAGAAGGTGGGGCCAAAGAATTGTTGAGGCTTGGGTAAAAGACATCCTAAAAGAAAAGATGGGCAAGGAAAAAATGTGTCCTTGAGAATGAATAATGGGCAGGGAAAATGTGAGCTTCAAAAAATGATGAGGCCTTGGGAAAAGATGGCTTGCGGGATGATCTTGGCTCAAAGAGAAGGTGATCCTTAGAAGGGTGGGTAGGTGACAAAAAAATTGTCTTTGGGGGACTTAACGTGAGGGTAGGTTTTGATGGGCAAGCTGGAAAAATTGATGAGTGGGCTTTGGGGGTTGGAGGGGTCCAACCAGGTTCAATTAACCAGGGCAGGTTTTGTAAACAATGAGGTTTGTGATCTCAGGGTCTGTAACCTTGACTAGTAGGGCATGTTGCAAAGAATGGTGTATTTAATTCATTGTTCCTACTTAATGTTTGCCTTTGTTCGAATGTGTTGTGTTGCAAATGCTTGTTTATTATATAGAAGTTCCCACCCTAGGGCTTGAGGAGGTATAGTTTCGAGATTTGGTGATTCTCATTTTATTTTTTTACACACATTTTTCTATGAAACATGATGTTTTGCATTATATGTATTGAGTTGAATTCCCTCAAAATCTTACTTTTACTATTTTCAATGACAATTAAATCCATAAAAAACAATGTCATACCTTGCTCTCATAATAACTTGCACTCACCCAAAATCCTTTACATTCCATAGAAGACATGACTAAGTCATTCTTAACTCTATAAACTCACTCCTCCCTTTTAAAATACATACCTAATCATTTTATGCCATTGTAATGGGGCCTGAATAAGAGTTGCTTTGTGGGAGTATTTTACACATTGTAAGCATGGGCTTGCATGTATTTATGACGTCATTTCAAAACATTCCCATGAATAGGATCAACTTTGCCATTTTTACAAAACTGTGAATGTTAAATTATTTTCATTTGTGTTTATTAACAAGAATAAAATTGATCATCAATTTGGTTCTTTGTTCATTCTCCACAATTTAAAACTTACATAAAATGATATATTACTTCAAATCCTTTACCAAGGAGTTGCTCAATCCTTCCCCCCAGGTTCAACCCTCATGTTCTGCCATCATAGTTTTAACCATTGACTGAGTGACACCTATTACTTGCGATTGATGATGTACACACCATTGTTGGAAATTAGGGTTTTAAGCAAGTTTTCAGTCAAGTTCCAAGTGACCTGTATGGAATACCAGGTTATGGGGGTATTTTCCAAAGTCCATTTTGCCAAATTGCAAAGACCACTTTGCTATTTTTCTATTTGGCTATTTTGCCAAGTTGACTTTACAAGTTAGCCAAGTCCACTTTGCCAAATTGCAAAAACCACTTTGTTATTTTTCTATTTGTCTGTTTTGCCAAGTCCACTTTGTCAAATTGCAAAATTCACATTGCTCATGTGTCATGTCCGTATTGCCATATCCGCATTCCAAACTTGCCAACTCTAGATAAGCAAATTGCCAAGTCCATTTCACCCTGTGGACAGCCCAAATGAACTTCAAGCTGCCCACAATTATAAAATTTTCTGGGCTGTCCGAGGCCTGAAATTCTTTCCAATCTGCCAAAGCTTGTACCCCAATAACTCAGATTGCCCCTGTTTTTTTTTTTTTTTTGGGGGCTCCTTCCGCCCCCCTCCCCTTTTTTTTTTTTTGGTGGTTTGGGCTTTGTTGGCTTTTTTGGGTTTTGGGGGGGCCCTTTCAAATTTACAAAATTTTTTTGGATTTTGTTAAACCCCAATA
>Ga0116231_10008609_pt1 | contig 17800 bp, 14 predicted proteins | sample S1TSphgellanicum_2_FD_89695 | JGI IMG/M metagenome (GOLD analysis project Ga0116231, IMG submission 89695) | Host-associated microbial communities from peat moss isolated from Minnesota, USA - S1T2_Fd - Sphagnum magellanicum MG | ecosystem: Host-associated > Plants > Peat moss > Unclassified...
ACCCTTCTCCCAGGAAAGCCGTCCGATGAACACGAACCGCGGCGGATTAGGGCAGAGAGCTGCAGCGGCTTCATAGTGTCTCAAGACCGCACTGGGGTCGTAATCATGCGGCAGCGCGGCAGCCTGCCTGCGAATGTGGATCTTTTTCTCGTCCACACCGTAACTCATCAGATATTCCTTGCTGCGCTCGCCATAGGTGAAATAACCATGGCACCGGGCGAAAAAAATCCGCTTCGCAACCTCGCGCCATCTCACTTCGGGCATGTCGAAAGTCGTGGAATCCGAGAACACCGCGCGCTTACGCCGCAGCACCATGCACGTGAACAGCATCGCCCAGTATTCCACGCGATCGTATCCCGGCAGCACCACCAAATCGCTGGGATTTCTGTAAATATCCTTGATCAAGGCGAAGATCCGCTTGTACCAGGCGATGTTGTCCTGCGCACCGCGGAACAGCAGGCGATAGGGATATGTGTGATAGGAGAGGTCGATTCCGGAAAGTCCGATGCGCGAACTCTCGGTCTCGGCGATCTGCGTGACGGAAACGCTCACGCCACGGTCATGCGACAGATTGTAGACGCAGGAAAACACTCCACCCTTGTACTTAGACCAGAGAATGTTGTGATAAATCGATACGTTTGGCATCGCTGGGATCGTTACTGAGAGTCTATGCGTCTGAGACTGTAACACCTTAAGATTGTAGCACTCTTGCTTGACGGATAAATCCCAGGTCATCTTTGGATATTCAAGTGCCGCTCTTTTGTGTCCGCCACGGCGAGGCAGCCGGCCTGGAGTCGGCCGTCAGCAACCTCGTGACAGGGTTGGCCACCTCGGGTGTGAGCGTCAAGCTTCCCTACTCATCGTCGCAACGTCTCAACCCTGAGTTTCTGCGCTCTATCGAGGGGAGCTCGAACCTTGCGCTGCAGCGCTACCCGCGCATACCTGGAGGCATGTGGACGCGCTTCGCCGAGGAAAGCATCTTCCTGAATATTGTCAAATCCAGGGCTCCCATCATTTTTCCGAACTACTTTCTCCCGCCGTCGTTGGGAAGACACGGACCCCTTTTCGTGTTCATTCACGACTGCCAACACAGGGTCTACCCCCAGTATTTTTCCACCAGAAAGCGCATGTGGCTGGACATGGTTTTTCAGCACAGCCTGAACAGGGCGCAACGCGTGTTCCTGATATCCGAGTTCGAGCGCAGCCAGCTGGCACGCTTCTACGGCGAGTCCAGCGTGCGAAATTGCAGCGTCGTCTACAACTCGATCGACTGGCGCAGATACACGAGCGGCGAGGTGTCGGAGAGGATCCGAGACTTTTCGACGGGATTTTTCATATTGAGCGTATCGCATCAATACCCGCACAAGAACACCCTGCTCGTCATCGATGCGTTTCTGAAATTGGCGCAGCGTTTCCCGCAACTACATCTCGCGCTCGTAGGCCGCACATCCGCGGCTACGACCGAATGCATCGCAGCAATCCCGGATCCGGCCGTGCGCGAGCGTATTTTCCCGGCAGGCTTCATTCGGGACGCGGACTTGGGCTGTCTCTACGCCTCGTGCAGGGCGTTCGTGTTGCCTTCGGAATACGAGGGTTTCGGCATGCCGGCGGTGGAGGCCATGGGATTCGGCGCTTCCGTCATCGCGGCGGGCGGCAGCTCGCTCCCAGAGGTGACGCTTGGATTGGCCACCTACGTTGACCCCGGGTCTCGCGCCGAAGTTTGGGCCGAGGCGATCGCCCAGGAATTGGACTCGACGCGCGATCCTGCGCGACTCGCAGCAGCAGCGGCTGCCGTCCGGGCGAAATACGATCCCAAATCGATCGCGCTGCGCGTGCTGGAGCACCTGTGATCCGTTGCGGCCGAGGGCTCACAGACGCGGATCAATTGACATGCGGGCATCAGTTCACGAGGTTCTTGGAGGCGTCCTTCTGCCAAACGGTGACCGACTTGACGTTGAAGGGCTGCCCCAAGCCGGTTCCGAGAATGAAGAACATGTGCTGCTGGTCTATTCTTCCGAATAGCCAAGTCTGGCCGACGGGCGTCGGCGGCTGATTCGTATACTGGGTCCAATTGCGCGTGTGCCCGATCAACTGCCCGTCGAAATATGCAGCACAAATACCCTTTGTAGTCGCTGTCGCGGGCACCCATAGGGTGCCGTAAGTATGGTATTTCGTGAGATCCGTCCCCGCGGGTACGTCACGCTCGCCGTTCGGATTCTGAAATGCCAGCCCGCAGAGTCCTGGAGTGCAAGTGACGTTTTGAATTCCCCACCAGTCATGCAGGCTCATTCCATACGCCGTCGGTTTGGTCCAGTAGTCGGCCTCGAAGAAATCGAATTCGACGTTGTGCTGATAGCCCGCCGGCTGGCCCGGCCATTGATTCGTGCCATGTACTCCGACCGACTCCACGGGCAGCGCCCAGAACGCCGGAATCCCGAGATGAGCTCCGGGGACATGAGTAGCACTGACTTGAGCATAGTTGAAATTAAACACGGCCTCCACATAGAAGCCGCCGCCGAAGGCGGTCCCCACGAACGTGTCCGTGCCACGATAGGGGGCGATGCTCGTCAGCGAGCCGGCTACTCCGGGCTTGTCGCCCAGCAACGTGACAGTGCCATCAGTATTGATCTGCACTCCGGCGGCTGACGCCTGGTGACTGAACAGGTCCAAGAGGTACCACTTGTAGCCCCTGTTCAGAGTACGGTTCATGTCCACCGTCTCTTTGCTGAAGTTCGACTCAAAGGTAATGGTGTCATAGCCGTACTCCGAGGCGGGAGTCGGTATGGCCGAAGCGCCAGCCAGCGACAATGAGGGGAACAATACCAGTAAGGCCAGAGCATTTAATAAAGCGCGCTGCCGGGCATTCATCGGACCCATTCTGGAACCCCTTCGTTTTGCTGCTCGAGTATGGCGCACGCATCTGATTCGCGCAGCAATGACACACCGTTTAACTTAACGCTGTGTTTTAGCCGCGGCGTATCATGTCGAGACTTCGACGCCAGCTTGGACGCAATCAGTGGACGACGTTCTCCGACGCGTTTTTCTGATAGACGGTGACCGACTTCACGTTGAAATCCTGCCCCTTCGCCGACCCGAGGATGAAGAACATATGCTGTTGGTCAACTCGGCCGAAAGCCCAAGTCTTGCCGACCGGCGTCGGTGGCTGATTAGTATACTGCGTCCAGTTGCGGGTGTGCCCGATCACCTCACCGTCGAAATACGCAGCACAGATACCCTGGGTTTTGGCAGTAGCGGGTACCCACAACGTGCCATATGTGTGGTACTTGGTGAAGTTGGTGCCCGCCGGCGGAAAACGCGCGCCACTCGGGTTTGTGAACCCGATCCCACACATTCCTGGCGGGCAGGTCTTTCCGGGAATTCCGTACCAATCGTGCAGGCCCATCCCATAGCCATTCTTGGTGGTCCAGTAGTCGGCCTCGAAGAAATCGAATTCGACGTTGTGCTGGTAGCCGGCCGCTTGACCCGGCCATTGGTTGGTGCCGTAGACTCCGATCGACTCGACAGGAAGCGACCAGAATGCCGGTGTACCGGGGTGTGCCCCGGTATTCGCCGCCGCCACTTGGGCATAATTGAAGTTAAACACCGCCTCGATGTAGAAGCCGCCACCGAACGCGGTGCCCACAAATGTGTTCGTGCCACGATAGGGTGACATGGTGGCCAGCGAGCCGGCTACGCCTGGCTTGTCGCCGACCAGCGTTGCCGAGGCATCCGAATTGAGCTTGACCCCCAACGCTGAAGCCTGAAGGCCGAAAAGGTCCACGAGATACCACTTGTAGCCTTTGTCCAGGGTGCGGTTCATGTCCACCGTCTTGGTGGTGAACGTCGACTCGTAAGTGATCGTGTCGTATCCATACTCGGACGCGGGGGCCGGCGTGCTGGCAAAAGCTGCAAGTGGCAGCGCCAGTGACGACGCGAGCGATACCAGGCCGCGGAGTAGCGTTCGTTGGACGTTTGCGATCGCGTTCATTGACAACCTCTGAAGTGGGAAAATCCGACTGCGGACGAGATCATGCGGAACGGCGCGGGAGACATCGACGTCCCGCGCGCTCACGGTGATCACAGGTAGGTGTAATTCCAGTTAAGGAACGTCACTTCCGTGGGCTCCGCGACCGTCAAAGCCGGCGGTCCATTGGTGACTCCCATGAACTCACCCGCGCCCTCAAACTTGATGGTAACACCGGCGGGGACGGCAATACTCTTCGTCGCCGCCGTTCCGGTATGCAAACGCACGGGGCAATTCACCAGCAGAATGAAGGCGTTATTGGCCGCCGCTTGCAGGGCCGCCGCGAGTTGGGCGCTCTCGTCGATGGTTTCACTGCAGCTGACCCAATCACTGATCGGCTTGGTGGGCTCAGTCTTGCTGGTGCCGCCCTCGATATTGACCAGCGCGCTCGTATGCGCACCCAGCAACGTGCCGGGGCCCGGCGTCAACCGTACCGCAAAATCCTTCGTGCCCGTGAAAGCGGGGCTCGTGATCAGCGGGATCGTAAACGTTTTGACCGCCGTGTCGCCGTTCGACCACGTCAGAGTACCGGTGACCGCCTTGTACTGCTTTCCGGCAACAGCAGATTCCGGCGCTGTCGTGTAAGTTACGCTGACCTCGCCGCTCTTACCACCACTGCGCTGTGCGCTGATCGTGACCGAACCATCGGCTTGCGTCGCGGTGAAACTCGATGCGGTCAAGCCAACATCGCCGTTGACGATCACGGTCGCGGCGCTGCTCATTGCAACCGGCATCGTGGCAAAAACCGTACTCAGCGCGATCTGAGCGGACATAGCAGCGATGGCGAATTTTCTCAAAGTAGTTTCCTCAAAGCTTTAGGTGACACCGTTAAGTGTGTTCGCGACGTAGGGAATATCTTGTTAGGCCAGAAACCGACATGCTCTCGAGCCCGCGTCCCACATCGGCGATATGTATACCGGAGTAAGAGCGATCGGAAAATGTGTCGTCATTTGCAGACGGTGGTCGAGATGAAGGCAAGGCAAAACTGACGCAGCGTTGTTAGAGAACGCTGCGTCAGCCGCCGTGAGTCGTGTCTGGATACGACTTAGATAGCGCCGCTAGGCAGAATCAGTGGACGAGGTTTCCCGAAGCGTCCTTCTGATACACCGTGACGGACTTCACGTTGAAGGGCTGACCTAAGGCCGACCCGAGGATGAAGAACATGTGCTGTTGGTCGATCCGGCCGAAGGCCCAAGTCTGGCCGGTCGGAGTCGGTGCCTGGTTGGTGTACTGGGTGTACGTATGCTCGTGCCCGATCAGCACGCCATCGAAGTACGCATCGACGCGTCCCGGCGTGGTGGCGGTCGCGGGTACCCAAAGCGTGCCATACGTGTGGTACTGGGTGAAATCAGTGCCGGCCGGCACGATACGCGAGCCGCTCGGATTCATGAATCCCATCCCACACAGTCCGGGCGAGCAAGTCTTGCCCGGAATGCCGTACCAATCGTGCATACCCATGCCGTAGCCATTCTTGGTGCCCCAGTAGTCTGCTTCGAAGAAGTCGAATTCGACATTATGAACGTAGCCTGCCGCCTGACCCGGCCATTGATTGGTGCCGTAGACTCCGATGGATTCCACCGGAAGCGACCAGAATGCCGGCGTGCCGGGGTGAGCCCCCGTATTCGCTGCCGCAACTTGAGCATAGTCGAAGCTATACACGGCCTCGATGTAGAAGCCGCCGCCGAACGCGGTGCCCACGAAGGTGTTCGTGCCGCGATACGGAGCCATGCTCGACAGCGAACCGGCCACGCCGGGCTTGTCGCCAAGCAGCGTTACCGAACCATCTGCATTCAGCCGCACCCCGGCCGCCGACGCCTGATAGCTGAACAGGTCCACCAGATACCAGTCGTAGCCCTTGTTGAGGGTGCGGTTCATGTCAACCGTCGCAGGAGTGAAGTTGGATGAATAGGTCACGGTGTCGTACCCTACTGCTGCTGCAGGTGCCGGCGTCGCCGCTTCGGCTGCCAACGGCAGAGCGAGGGTCAACGCCAGCGATGCCAGGCCATGGGACAACGTGCGTTGCACGTTTTCAATAGAACTCATAAAGGAACCTCTCGAATTAAAAAAATTGGGGATTGTTCTGATCGGCGCAGGAGGCATGAGCCTCCCGCGCACTCGAAGGGATCACAGGTAGGTGTAGGTCCAGTTGATGAACGTCACCTGCGAAGGGTCGGCAACCGTCAACGCCGGCGGACCGTTGCTCACGGCCAAGAATTCGCCCGCGCCCTCGAACTGGATGGTCACACCGTCGGGAACGGCGATACTCCTCGTTGCCGCGGTACCGGTATGCAAACGCACCGGGCAGTCGATGATCAGCGTGAAGGCATTATTGGCCGCCGCTTGTAAGGCCGCCGCGAGCTGCGCGCTCTCGTCGATGGTTTCGCTGCAGCTGACCCAACCGCTGATCGACTTGGTGATCACTGGCTTGGTGCCGCCAACGATATTGACTATCGCGCTGGTATGCGCACCCAGCAACGTGCCGGCGCCGGCCGTCAGCCGCACTGCAAAAAACCTGGTGCCGGTGAAAGCGGTGTCGGTGCTCAGAGGAATTGTGAAAGTCTTGACCGTCGCATCGCCGTCTGCCCACGTGAGCGTACCGGTCTGGGCCGTGAAGTCGATACCCGCATGAGCCGATTCCGTAACTGTCGTGTAGGTCACGGTCAGAGGTCCGGTCGTCCCGCCGCTGCGCTGCGCGGTGAGCGTAGCCGAACCGGTGTACTGATTCACGGTGAAGGAGGCCGCGGACATTCCAATGTCGCCATTGGCTGCGACCGTAGCGGCAATGGCCATGGCAAGCGGGTTGGTGGCAAAAACGGCACCCAGCGCGATCTGCGCGGACAGGGTGATGGTGGCAAATTTTCGATGATTGCTCAAAATGGGTACCTCAGGCTTAAGTTAAAGTCGGGGTTAGCGACCTGTAAAAAGTTTGAGCTTCCCAATGCTCGGGTCGGCGTACGACAAGTGGCGGTAGGTATACGGGGGCGGCGCGGACGCGCACATGTGTCGTCTTTTAAAGACGCGTCGCCATTCGCAGACGGTTTGGGGCTGGAGAGGCGCGCTCAATCACAGTTGGCGTGGGCAGTCTGACCGGCTTGGGTGCGCAGACGGGATCGGCGGGCGCGATATGTTACATTCGGCTCCTAACGAAGGTTTACGATGACGCTGCGAGTCCCCCTCGAATCCGAAGTTGACGCGATTCCTACATCAGATCCGCTGGCAGGCTGCCAAAAGCTCGACGAGTTCAAGCTACCGGCGAACTTTCGTGGCCGATCAGGGTTGGTGGTGCAGCTGTGGTGGCTCGTGCAGAGCTCGGTATTTCGATGGTCCCCGCAAGTTCTGTACGGTTTTCGTCGCTGGCTGCTGCGTCTGTTCGGAGCACGCGTCGGCAAAGGCGTGCTGGTCAGGCCCACTGCAACGTTTACTTATCCTTGGAAAATTACCCTGGGAGATCATGCGTGGATTGGAGACGATGTTGTACTCTACAGCCTGGGGGAAATAACGGTCGGCACCCACGCCGTCATCTCGCAGAGGAGCTATCTTTGTGCCGGCACCCACGACTACCGCAGCCGATGCTTCGATATCTCGAGCCCTCCGATCACCATTGGCGATAAGGCTTGGCTTGCGGCAGATGTTTTCGTCGCGCCCGGCGTCAGTATCGGGAGGGGCAGTATCGTCGGTGCGCGTAGCTCGGTCTTCAGCGACTTACCTGAAATGATGGTGTGCAAGGGCAGCCCGGCAAGCCCCAGTCATCCCCGCTTTTGAGTCCTCGCCCGGATGCCTTCTAGCGCTGTATCGACTGCCAAGCAACTGCTCCGCCCAATCGCGAAATATCGCTTTTTGATCGAACGCGCGAAGTACCTTGGCACCCCTGTCGCCGATGCTGAGACCGGCAATGATTATCTCAGGGACTGCCTGGCTACGAACCGGCCGCTCGCCGCCGGCAAGATCGGCGAGGTGGAACTCGGCGCTCTGCTGCACCGTATGTCGCGAGCGCAAGCCACGGTGGTCGATTGGGGACGCCATACCGATCGACTTTACCTCAACGCCGGAGTGTTCCCACCCACCGCGGAGGCGATCTCGCGTTTCTGTGATGCCTACGGACGCTCGCTGCGTTATCTAGACGTTCTCGCCGTTTGGTTTCGCTTTGGCGAGAACCGTGTGAGAAAAGCGTATGCGCCAGACGCGAGAGCGGTTCAATTACGCGCGCTCGAGCCATACTTTTATGCGCAGCCATGGAGTGCTGCGCTGGCTGACAAGCGCGTGCTGGTCATTACTCCATTTGCGGATACAGTCCGTGCCCAATACGCGCGCCGCGAACATATCTGGCCCAACAACCCGGCAGTCCTTCCAAAATTTCATTTAGACACGCTGCGCTGCCCCTTGAGTGCGGCCCTCACCGCGCCGAGATTTGCCGACTGGACCGAGGCACTCGAGGCCATGCAGGCCGAGATGTCGCGACGCGAATTCGACGTGGTGTTAGTTGGTGCGGGCGCTTGGGGTCTGCCACTGGTGGCGCACGCGAAGAGACTCGGTCGTTCCGGCCTTCATCTTGGCGGCAGCACGCAGATACTCTTCGGGATCCGCGGTGCGCGTTGGGACATGCACCCCGCCTTCCAGAGTTTTTTCAACGATGCGTGGGTGCGTCCGGAGGCCTCGGATCGCCCCGAGAATTTTCTGAAGATCGAAAACGGCTGTTACTGGTAAGGGAAACTCATTCGGAGAGGCGAGCTCAATCGCGCGTCACGCTGGCCGAAATTCGGTGAGGACTTGTGAAATGGAGGCGGCCACTTCCTGAACGTACGGCTGATTGATCAAGGAGAAGTGATCGCAGGGAACGACATGACAACGGAAGTTTTTCGCGAGCGACCTCCAAAGCGGCAAGGCATCGTACAGAGGAGGATTCCTGTGCAAAGCCCGAATCAGAAGCATCGAGTTCACGGGAGAACGGGGAAGATAAAGGCTCATCGCACGAAGCGCCGCCTGCCTCACTTGAGTTATGTGATCCGGCCTATGGTTTACGGTGTCGGTGTCGGTGTCGGCGGTGGTGCTCCCGGTGCTCCCGAGAATGGTTCCGCGCAACTGTATCCTCTGCCGCATCGCGCCAACGCGGGCGATGAAATACGAAGGCCAGGACTTGATGGAGAGCCTGCCCAACGAAGTGACCGTCTTGCCTGCACGTAATGCCATGACCTTGAGCCAGACCGGCAGCGGCCAATAGCGCTCACCCACGGTGGTGTCCAACATCACGAGCATCGCGACATCCCCGGATTGCCGTTCGAGCAGTGTACTCATCTCGTATGCAATCAGGCCTCCGAAGGAGTGGCCACAGAACAAGTAGGGACCTGAGGGCTGAATCTCGCGTACCGCACGAAGATAGGTTTCGGCCATTTCTTGGATCGAATGCAGCGGACGGGTCTTACCATCCAGTCCCCGGGCCCTGATGGCATAGACCGGTCCGTCATGCAGGATCATGCGGCCCAACGTGAACAATTCCATGACATCGCCGCCGAGTCCGTGAACCAGGTATAAAGGCTGTTTGCCGACTCCTGGCTTGACGAGCACCAGATCCGATGTCGGCAGGCTTTTCGAGTCTCCGAGCAATTCCGCCATGCGAGCGATGGTGCGCGCTTCGTACATCATCGTGAGCGGCAGTTCGGTTCCCGTAAACTCATCCAGAGCACGCAACATCGCCAAGGCGATGGTGGAATTTCCTCCGATATCGAAGAAGTCATCGTGCCGGTCGATGGGTCGGATATTGAGCATCGATTCCCATAGTTCCGTGATCCAATCTTCGGACGGAACCCGGAGCACAGCCGGTGTCCCGGATGCGGGCGCGACATCCGATTGAAGGGTCAGCGCAATCGCCGGGTGACTGGCGATCTCCGTCAAACATTCCGGGTTTCGCAGCCCCGCGTGACTTGTCAGAGTGTTGCCGTTGACCGCATCTCGCGCACTGCGTTCCGATCGCTTCCCGGTGTGCGTCGTCGGCAAAGCGGCTACCTGAGCAATGACCGCCGGGACGTGCGAGGCCGACGTGCGCGTCGCGATGGCCCTCGTCATCCGGCTTTTCAATTCCTCCGTCAAGCCGTGCGGTGGCTTCAATACGACCAGCAAGACGATGCGTGCATGGCCCAATTCTGCGGGCACTCTCTGCTCGACCGCCATGGCCTCATCGATTTCCGTAAAATCCTTGAGGACGTGGTAGATGTCCGCCGGCCCGATGCGGACACCTCGGATATTGAGGATGCCATCCGATCGGCCGTGCATGCGGATCCGACCCTCCTGCGTAAACTCCACCAGATCGCCCTGGGTCCAATAGCCCGGATGCTGAGCGAAGTAGGAATCGTAAAAGCGCTTCCCCTCGGCGTCATTGAGGAGTCCAATCGGACGCGATGGGAAGGGCTTGGCGCAGACGAGTTCGCCGATGCCAGGATGCGACGCGCTTTCGACGGGCAGGGACCTGAGATCGAAGCCCAATCCTTTGCACTGCGGTTCACCGGCGTAGCCGGGAAGATCGGGATTGCCCATGACGAAACAACCGAAAAGATCCGTTCCGCCGCTGATCGATTGAATCGGAAGTTCCTTGATGTGACGGCTGAACCATTCCTGCTGCTGCGGATAGAGAATCGACCCGGTCGACATCACGGCTCGCAATTTGGAGAAATCCAGTTTCGCCAGTACGTCGGCGTCGATGCGTTCGCTCAACTGCAGGTAGGCAGGGCTGGTACCGAATACCGTGATCTGCATGCTACCTACCAAGGTCCACAGCGTCTCGGGTGCGACCACAGCTCCGTCGTAAACCACGATTTCGGTGCCGGAGGCCAGAGCGGTCAATGCCCACGGCCACATCATCCATGCGGTGGAACTGAAAAACAGCATCCGATCGCCCGGCTGCAGGTCGCAGTGCAATCGGTGTTCCTTCACCTGCTCGAGCAGTGTTCCCCCAGCCCCGTGTACCAAAGCTTTGGGATCTCCGGTCGTTCCCGACGTGAACAAAATATAGAGCGGGTGATTGAAATCCAGCTGCGGCCAGCGGAACGGCTCGGCGACGGCGGCGAGCTCGGCGATCGTGTAATGGGGCAATGAAACACCGGCAGGCGGCGGCGTCGAATCGAGGAATACGACGGCAAGCACGGAGGGAAGTGCCTGGATGATGTGATCTATCTTCGACCATTGAGCGCCGCACTCCGTTTCGTACGGGGCTCGCGCGTGACAGAACAAGATTTGTGGCGCAACCGCTCGCAATCTCGCGATGGTCGCCTCGGAGGCCACCTCCGGGCCGGCCAGGGCGATCGGTACTCCGACGGCGGCACAAGCGAGTACCGACACCACGCAGTTCACATCACTCGACGCGATGAACGCCGCGCGCTTTTTATCGTCGAAACCGAGCCGCAGCAACGAAGCAGCCGCCGCTGCCACCCGCTCCTTGAGTTCGCCGCGCGTCAGTCGTTCGGTCGATCCATTCCAGCCGAGACCCATCAAAGCGGGTGCGGAATCGGGCACCAATTTCGAGGACAACAGCGATTGCGTGAAGTTCAGGCGAGCGCTTGGAAAGAAGATCGCCTCGTGCACGACATCGCTGGTACACACGACGTCTTTATTCCCCTGCAACTCGAGCTGCGACCACTGCAGGAACAGTCGCCAAAATTGCCGATAGTGCTCCACGGAGAACCTATGCAAGTCGGCATAGGCAGGCAAGCGGGCTGCCTCGAAAGCCTCGCAATAACGCGCAAAAAGCTCCATTTGACTCGGGGTGTCGCGCGCGGGATGCGAAATCATTTGATCAATGGACAGAATCGGGGTGGGCATCATCTTTATAGTTTACATAGATATTTGTTCAAGACTGCCCGCCGTCCTTCCCTGTTTGGCATAATGCGGTGGAAACGGTCGCTGACTGGTAGTCGGTTGAAGGAATCAATATACTCCAGCGTTGACCGCACCTCCCGCCACGGTATGGCTCGTTGCCGATGTACCTCTATAAACCACGCTCCACCACGCCGCCCAAATCGTTCTCCCTGTACGGTCTCATCGTACGGGCCGTTTGCGCCCTGTGTTTGCTGACCACTTTTTGGCCGGTGCTGCGCATCCTCAGCCTCACATTGTTCGACGCCTTGGCACCACTCGCCGTCATTTGCGGGCTGATCTATCTCCCCAAGGAGCGCGGACCCTCGCTTGGCGCGCTTTCGCTAGCGCTCGCGGGGATTGGGTTGTTGGCATTTGCAGGAATCATATCTTATCCCTCCAGTAACGACCCCATGCAGCATCTGCAAAAGATCGCGTATCTGATCATCGCCCTGGGCGGCATCATCGGAGTGAGCTACGTGCTCGTCAACCGCAAGATCTTTACGACGAACGAGGCTTTGTTCTTGTTGTGCGCATCCGCGACCTGCAGCTCGCTGGTGGCTATTCTGCAGGGCCGGCTCCACATGTTCATGGGGATCATCCCCTACATTACGCGAATGGAGTCTTCGACCCGCATGACCGGACTGTGCGAGCACCCGATCGAGACCGGCATTACCGCAGCGTTTGGAGCGGTGATCGGATTCGGGCTGGCAATGCACACACGTAAGTGGCTGGTCTACTTGCCGCTGGTCGCGTTGAACGCCCTGTCCATGATCTATTCCGCGTCGCTGACCGCGGTGCTCGCCATGCTGATGGGCGGCTTCGCCTACTGCATCTACACAAAGGCCTACCGCGCACTCGTGGTAACGAGCATCATTGGTGTGGTACTCGTGGGCGGCGCACTCTCGTATACCGGCTTAGGGTTGCTCACCAGTCGATTGGAAGCACTCATGCACTCCAAAGGCAATTACGCGACCCTGCAAGCCCGCGAACTGCAATGGTCGCAAGCACTAGAGTTGGTCGAGCCCGCGACACTCGCGGTGGGTAACGGGTATTCGTCCGCGGATCTTCCCCAGGGTAAGGAGATCCATAATGGGTTGGTGGCTTCCCTGTTCCACTTCGGCCTGCTCGGATTGGCGAGCCAGCTTTTCATGTTCGCGTTCTTCGGCGTGCGCATGAGTTTCGATCAGCCCCGGAACATAAAGGCCATCCTGCTCGCCTGTATCGTCATATTCACCCTCTCGTACATGACCGGTCCCGCACTTTCTAGGCGCTCATTATGGGTGCCGCTGATCGTTCTGGGAGCTTACCTGTCGGCTCCCCGCACGGTCGCCCGCACGGTCACCCGCATCGAACCGGGCAAGTTTTCGGCGAAGATTTCTTCAGGAGTATGACCATGACACGATTGCAACCACACGCAACGATGGTGGTCGGATGCTTGTTGTTCGCGGGCTTCTCCGTGCGCAGCCACGCCGATGCCCCTCCCGCTCCGCCGATGGCAAGGGCTGTCGGCTACACGCTGAGCACCTTCGCCTCTGACTTCACGCCTGCGACAGTGGACACGAAAGTCACCAAGGCGCCGGGGTTCAAGTGGTACAACTGGGATCTATTTGGCAAGCAATCCGATCCTGATGCCGTGCAGCTCAACCCCGATGGGTCGGCGACCTTCACGGGGGAGCGGGCACAACTATTGAGCGCGGTGCACATTGGTAAAACAGGCGATTTCGTAGGCACGAGTTTCGGCGGTGGCGCCTACATCGAGGCCGAGATGAAGCTGGGCGTGGCCACCCCTGATCCCGGTGCGAAGTCGTGGCCCGCGTTCTGGGCTTTGCAGATGGAAGGCAATGTGATTCCGAACGCGAGTCAATGGGAGGGCCAGGAACCGGGCTACATCCATTCCATCGAAGTGGACTTCTTTGAGTACCAGCACAGGCCTGGGATTGAGAACCTTCCCGCAACAACCTACGGATCGGCCCTGCATGACTGGTACGGCGTTTATAACAAGACCTGCGGCCACGGCCTATGCGGCGTGGGTACGCCCTACGGCATCGGTCAGAAGCACGCTCCGCCGGGCACAGACATGCTCCAATATCATCGCTATGGGTTTCTTTGGGTGCCAGCGACCGAGCGAAGCAAGGGTTACGCGAAATATTTCTTTGACGGAGCGCAGATCGGAGCGACCCAGGAGTGGACGATGCTGAAGGATCAACCCCCGCCTCCGACCAATCAGCCCTGGCTCTTCGGGATCATGGACCGGCAGCACTTGTTCCTTATCATCAACACGGGCGCCGGGCAGCCGTTTTACGTGCGTTCGGTGAATGTCTGGCAGGCGTCAACCGCCAACAACTGGACTCGCTAGGGGCTGTGAAAGACGCCGTACGTAGCGATACGAGCTGTATATGAGCAGCATAGGAAGTACGACGCCCAGCGACACGAAAAGCACATCGAGCGCCCGTATCGCAGACAGCCACAGGCTGCCCACGGCGGCGGCGGCCGTGCCGGCAACCGCGACTATAGCCGTTCCGTAGGACACGGCACGTGCCTCCGCAACCGCGTAGAGCAGCATGGCGTAGGATTTCTGGGCAATGACCGCCGCCATGAACAGGCTGATGGCGATCACATCGATGCTATCGCCGTGCACCGACAGCTTGAACATGCGGTCGATATAGAACGGGCCGCCGACGCCAAGAATGGCGCCCACCAGAAGACCGTATCCGCATCCCAAGAGCAGGAATAGTTTGTGTAAGCGAATCTTTCTCTCGACCGCCAGCTGTTGCCAGCGCATGGACACATACGTCGCAACTGGGAAGAGCGCGAGCACCGCCGGAGACAGGAAGGTGAAAAACAGTCGCACCATGGTTCCCTCCCAGGCCGCGTAACCCGTGCTACCCGCGACACTCAGATAATACACGCTCAAGTTCAGAATCAACGTGAGCGAGCCGTCGGCAAGAGTCACGCCGACGGCAGGCACCGCTACGCCGACGACGTTGCCCACGCGTCCTTGCAGCAGGTACGGCCTTTGCACGAGCAGCAGTGTCAAAGTGGCCATACTGGCGAGGAAATAAGGTGATTGAATCACCATGCCGGCCAGTAGCACCGCTCCGGGGGACACACCGGCCAGATAAATTCCGGTGTATACCAAGATTTGGAAGAACAGCTGGAAGAGTGCGGTGACGTAGTGTTCGTTGTAGCTCGCGCGTATGTTGTCATAAACGTTGAAGAAGCTGGCGATCACAGGCAGCAAGGCGACCGCGATGAAAACCGGCCGCGTCCATGAGTGGCCTGTGGCGACGATCATGATGATTGAGCCGACTACGGCGACGACCAGCACGAATAGGGAGTTCGTCGCGAAGACATTTGCCTGCTCTTGTTTGTCGCCGGCGCCGACCGCGGTTCCGAGCATCCTGCGGCACACTGCGTTGATGCCGCCAAATGGAAGACCGAACGATGAGCCGAGCGAAAGTGCGGACAGCAATTCGCCGTAATCAGAAGTCCCGAGACCGTGGCTGATCAATGGCAACACCACGAATACGGCGGCGATGCCTGGCACCTTCGCCACGAAATTGAAGAACAACGAGGCCAGCAGCCGGCGTCGCTCCCGGCTCAACTTTGCGAACAAAAATCCCTCGCCGCGCCCGCATCGGCGCCATCGACCGAAACATGGAGAAGCGGTGTCTGCGCAGCCGACGGCTTTTCCTCGCGGACCAGTTTTTTTACCCAGATCGAGGGCATATCACCCAAAAACGCCGCCCATCTGGAATAGGTGGAGTTCGAACCGACCAGTATGGAAGCCGACGACAGCGCCAGCAGATCCTGGATGTCGGACCCCGACCGATAGGGCTTCGCACCCAAATTCAACAGAGGCGCGAGTTCCTCATCCTTGCCATCCGAGAATATGTAGACAACGCGGGATGGATTCGCCGCGCGCAGCTCGCGCACTACTTTTACGTACCAGTCGAGCGGAATGCGCACATTCGCCTTTCCGCTCAAAAGGCTCTTGCTATCGAGCGTCGAAGCGAAGTCCCCGAGACGCACGTGGACCGCGACGAATCCGCCGCGGCCCCAGGTATGATCCGCGGGAATGCGATCATTGATGACGGAGAGCAATCGCTCGCGGATCATCGTCCGGAAAGGATGCAGGCCTTCAAAGGTGAATTCGCGGCTCCTGACGAGATTCAACACTCCAGGTTGAATTGCCCCGCGCCCAGACTTGTCAATCTCGACGACCACGCGACGCCCGCCTATGTTCAGTAACGCGCTCAACTTGCGCACCCCATGCAGCTCGTCCCTGAACGGCTTGAATGTACGCCAGTAGGTGCGCGTGCTGCGTTCGCCGCGCAGCAGCGGCCCGATGCGCAGAGCCCGCCAGGTTGGATAAATCATGCGTGCACCGCTCTGATGCGCCATTACCACGGCATGAAAATAGGTGTAGAACGAATTGCCGAGCCCGTCACCCGACAGGCGCACCAGCCCCGTGTCCAAGTTCGCGGCAAAGCTGGGATAAATGGTCGTCAGCCCGCTGGCGACCGCCGTGTCTTGGCCCATGTCCGCCTTCTAGAACCTGAACGTGCCGCTCGCCCTTAGGAGGCGCTCGTGGTAGTTGAGCTGCTCGATGGTGGAACCACGCCTCTCCAACCCGCACGTAAGAACCAGCGTGAGAAACCGCACGGGGTCGTAAGAAATATTCGCATGCTCGGTGTTGAACGTATCGTGGCGTGACTGAACGTTGACGATCGTGGGCGCTCCCGATCCTATGTAGTTTTCAGAGTGGTAGCTGCCATCGAAGGAGAGCAGAACCTTCTCGGTCGCCTGCCAACTCGGTGTAATGCTCGCGCCTGTATCGGCGAAATAGGCCAGTTCTGCGCTCTCGTAGGCGGACAGCCTGCGCCAGCTGTCCAGCACGATCTTGGTCTTCTCGGTAGGTACCCACTCCGCTGTGACGCGCCAAATGTCGCCGCCAAAATCGCGGAACGCCGGGATGGTATAGTTTCGCTTCTCGTAACCTGCGCTGGCGTTGAGCAGCAGGCGCTCGGTGAAGGCGTACTTGAAAAGCACCCGGCCGGTGTCTTCCTGAAAGTTGGTGAAGTCCGGATCGACGGAATGCGAAAAACTCGTGTCCGTGTACCGGTATTCGAATCCGATGCTGTCATTCGGATCGAATGCGTATTCCGTACCGATGTCCACCGTCCTGGCGTCGTTGTCATTCTCCTTGGATGAAATTGCCTCGAGTGTCGTGTTGGTGTTGAACACGCCACCGAAGATGGCCCAGTGCGGACCGATTTGATAACGGCCGGTGCCATAGAAGGCGGTATCGTCAAACACGTCGGGAGTGTAGTTGATCGTGTTCCCGTAGGCGGCGAGCTGTCGGTTGTATTGGCCCCCGAGCTGCCCGGAAAACATATTGCCGAGCTGCCACTGCCATTCCAGCTTGTCGTGGGTCGAAACATTGTTCAGTTCGGTATCGCGGGCGTAGCGATTATCCGCGGCTTGCGCATCGAGCGTGAACACCTGTTTGCCATAGGTTCGCTGCGCATCGATTTCGGCTGTTGCCGAGTTGATGTGATCCTCACGGCTCGCGCCGGGACCCACGAGAGCCGCGGCATCGGCACCCGCGGGGAGGCGATAAACATTGTCGTCGTAGGTGAACTGGTCCCCTAACAGAAAATAGATGTGATCGGTCGTTGCCGCCTGCTCCCCGAGGCCTGGCGCGACTGCCTTCTCGATGGAATCGCGGGTGTCGATCCCATAGACCGGGTCGTCCGCGGCTAAGGCCTGTATGGTTAACAGTCCGCTGGCCAGGACAGCGGCAGCGAGACGAAATCCGCAGCGCAGCGTCCCATTGCCGCGCACCCGCTCAGCATGCATTCATGACACTGCCTATGATGTTCACGCCGGACTGGTTGAGATTCTGCACGGCAGCATGCAGGCTGGCGA
>Ga0116231_10008610_pt1 | contig 17800 bp, 12 predicted proteins | sample S1TSphgellanicum_2_FD_89695 | JGI IMG/M metagenome (GOLD analysis project Ga0116231, IMG submission 89695) | Host-associated microbial communities from peat moss isolated from Minnesota, USA - S1T2_Fd - Sphagnum magellanicum MG | ecosystem: Host-associated > Plants > Peat moss > Unclassified...
CGTGCTGCACGGTGCTTTGGCGCCCAACGGCATGGAGCGCTTCGACGATCTACTCAGCGACAAGGAAGTCGAGGACATCCATGCTTATCTAATCGATCAAAGCTGGCAGGCCTATCGCGCGCAGCAGACGGCCGCCCAGCAGGCCGCCGCGCACTGAAGCGTTGCACGCCCCCATGCGGCCGTGCACCGCCGCGGAGCAGGCAATGCAGCGGCGACTTGCACAGCACGCAATTAGTTTGCGCTCCAGTTACTGCCGTGCTATCAACCCGGCTCCGCCGGGAGCATTTGTCCCTCGGATAGTTTTCGACCATCGGGTCGCATTTGACCGCCCTGGAGTGCAGCCGTCATGCTCAGGCCTAGCGCGCGATTTTTCGGAGATTTCATATGAGTATCCCCGCCGAAACCGCGGTGGCAGCGGCGCCCGGCGAGCAGCTCGGACTGGAACGGGACATCGACTGGACCGGCGCATTCTGGGTGGCGAGCGGCGTGCCGCCGCTCGTGCTGTTTTCGATCGGCGCGGTCGCCGCGACCGTCGGCAAGCTCTCATGGATCGTCTGGACGGCGTCGATCGCGCTCGGCTTCATCCAGTCCTTCACCTATGCGGAAATCGCCGGTTTGTTCCCTAATAAGTCGGGCGGCACTTCGATTTATGGGGCCATCGCCTGGGTCCGCTACGGCAAGCTCATCGCGCCGATCTCGGTCTGGTGCAACTGGTTCGCCTGGTCGCCCGTGCAAGCCACGGGTTCGGCCTTGGCCGCCGGCTACGTCTTGAGCGGCTTGTTCGCGCCGGACGCGGCGATCAATACCTGGCAGATCAGCTTGCTCGACCTCGGCTGGATCAAGACGGGACTGAGCCTCCGCGTCAACGCGATTTTCATTCTCGGCGCGATCATCATGTTCAGCGTCAAGTTCATTCAAGATGGCGGCATTCTCCGTTCGGCCAATACCACCAAGATTCTCGGCATCGCGGCGATGATTCCGCTGATACTGATCGGCATCGTGCCGATTCTGACCGGCGATGTCGTCAAGGCGAATTTCTTCCCGCTCGTGCCGCTCGCTCACGACGCACTCGGTCGTGTGGTCGACGGTACTTGGAACATGGCCGGAATCACCGTGTTCGCGGGCGGCATGTTCCTCGCCGCCTGGTCGACCTACGGTTTCGAGACGGCGGTTTGCTACACGTCGGAACTCAAGAACCCGAAGACGGACACGTTCAAGGCTATTTTCTATTCCGGACTGCTGTGTCTCGTCGTCTTCACGCTCGTACCCTTCGCGTTTCAGGGCTTCCTCGGCCTCGATGGAATGTTGGCCCCGGACATCTACAGCGGCATGGGCGTGGCCGCGGTCATGGCACGCATGGTGCACGTCGGCCAAGCGGGCGGTATCGTCGTCGTGGTCATGCTGATACTCGCCCTCGTCCTGTCGCTGATGACCTCGATGGCCGGCTCGTCGCGCACGCTCTATCAAGCTTCCGTCGACGGCTGGCTGCCCAAGTATCTGTCGCGTGTCAACGAGCATCGCGCGCCCTCCAACGCCATGCTCACCGATCTCGTCTTCAACCTGCTGCTGCTGCTGCTCTCGGACTCGGTCTTCGTGATCGGCGCCGCGAACGTCGGCTACATGATTTTCAACTTCTTGAACCTCAATGCCGGCTGGATCCACCGCCTCGACCGGCCACGGCAGGAGCGGCCATGGCGCGCGCCGACATGGATACTCGCGGCTGGAGCGGTGTTGTCCTTCGTCAATCTCGCGTTCATGGGTTGGGGCGCGGATGTCTACGGCGCAGGCACCTTGGGAACCGGATTGGGTTTCGTCGCCTTGATCGTACCGATCTTCGTCTATCGCCATTATGTGCAGGACAAGGGTCGGTTCCCCGAGGCAATGGCGGAAGATCTGGGCTTGTCTTCCGGCGCGATCCTCAAGCGCGCCGGCATCCGGCCCTACCTCGTTCTTGCTGTCGGCGTGATCGTCGTCGTGCTAACCCATCGCCTGGCGGTCTACTAGCCGTGCTGGTGAGCGGTATCAAGAGCAAACCCGTCTACGCGCCCTTGGGCGCCGATGCGGGCGGTCGTTACCACCTGCTGCTCGGCAGCGGTCCGGGCGCCACCCCCTTGTTGCGGGTCCTGGCGCAATTACGCAGCGATGTGCCGGACAGCCTCGCTCGTAGCCGGGTCCTGTTCTTACCCGCCACGGATGCGGGCGCCGCGCATGCGGGCGCCGCGCATGCGGGCGCCGCGCCTGCGGATCCGGGCGCCGCGACCGCCGCCGCCGCCGTTACCGAGACCTTCACCGCGGCCGGGGTTCCCGATGTGCGCAGCTTCGTCGATTCCGGCGCGCTCCTAGCCGAATTCGAATCCCTGCTAGGCACCTCGCTCATGGGTCTGCGCCTGTACGTCGCGGGACCGGAGAGCTTCATCGGGCTGGCGATGAGGATAGCGCTGCAATTCAATCTCAATACTGATGAAATCCGTGCCGAGGAATGCGGCTCGAAGGCGCGACGCGTGCGCTGCGTGCACTGCCGTGAAACGACCGAGGGCGTGCGGACCAATATCGTTCGATGTAGCGGTTGCCGCCGCTGGCTGCTCGTGCGCGATCACTATTCGCGCCGTCATGCGGCCTACATGGGCGTCATGGTCGATGCCGAGGCCCCAGGACAACTCCCGACCGTCGAGGAAATTTTCCCATGAGCGACGGCGGGAGCCTGCACGTCGAAGTGACCACGATCGAACAGCTTACGCCGCTGATCAAGCATTTTACGCTGCGTCCCGTCGATCGCGCCCCGCTGCCGGCTTTCTCGGGCGGCTCGCACGTCGTCGTCGTGATGCGCGGCGCGCACCGTGTCTACAGAAATCCATACTCGCTATTGAGTCCGCCGTTCGACCGCAGCGCCTATCAGATCGCGGTACGCCGCATGGAAGACTCGCGCGGCGGGTCGCATTTCATGCACGACCAGGTGTTCGTGGGCAGCCGGCTCGAGATCGCGCATCCGGTCAACCTCTTTCCACTCGATAAGATCGCGCGCAAGCACGTCTTGATCGCCGGCGGAATCGGAATCACGCCGTTTCTTGCGCAACTCGAGGATCTGCATGACGGCGTCATACCCTACGAGTTGCATTACGCGGTTCGATCGCCGGCGCATGCGGCCTTTGCGGACCGTTTGCGCGCGCTCGCGGCCGACAGCGTGAAGTTCTACCACGACAGCGAAGCGCAGGAGATCGACTACGATGGCCTGCTTTCCGGCCAACCACTGGGCACGCATGTGTACGTCTGCGGGCCGGCCGGCATGATCAACCGCGTGATCGCGACTGCGCGCCGCTGGGGCTGGCCCGACAGCCACGTCCATTGGGAGAAATTCAGCGCGCCGCCCGTCGGCGACGCCTTCGAGGTCTTCCTGGCGCGCGCCAAGATCGGGCTCCGCGTGCTGCCCGACCAAAGTCTGCTCGAAGCGATCGAAGCGGCCGGCGTCGAGGTACCTTATCTGTGCCGTGGGGGCGTCTGCGGCTTTTGCCGAACCACCGTGCTCGAGGCCGACGGCGAACTGCTGCATCACGATCATTACCTATCGGACGCGGACAAGGCACGGGGCAAGAGCATCATGCCCTGTGTCTCGCGTGCGATTTGCAAGAGTCTCGTACTGGATTTGTAAGGAGATTCCGATGAGCGCCGTTTTCAAGCCCGATGAAACGTTCCGCGACGACTTCAGCTTCCGTAACAGCGTGACGGCGATCCGGCGCTTCCCGATGCCGTTTCCCGCGGACGAATACATGTACTCGGTGAATCTCGAGCCGCACCTGCCCGGTCCCCCGGGTTCGATCACGGAGTTTGCATTCGACATCGACGAGCATTACGTGGCGGAGTGCCGCGAGCGAGCCATCGTGCTCGCCGCCGAACCCCTGCGCTTCCAGGCATTGCCGCACATGCTGAGTGCGCAGTGGGATTGTCTCGAATTGATCATGGAGTCGCTCGCGCGCGATTACAGCCAACATTTCTCTCTGACGCGGGAAGGCAATCGCTGGCACTGGATCAACCGCCCGCTCGAGCTCGAACAGCGCTTCACATTCGGCGATGTTTCGACCTTGCCGCAGCCCCCGCTCGAATTCATTACCCGACAGGCTCCCGGCGACTGGGTCGTGATGGACCAGCGCGACGGCGATCTTTGGACCGAAGCGGGCATGGTCACGACACCAGCCGACTGGTCCTTGGATTTCGATCTCGGCATGACGTTCAAGGAATGGCATGGACCGGTGCCGCTCGCGCACGAAATGAACGTCTTCGATCGTGCCCTCAAGTACTTGCTCAACCTGCGCTTAGGGATGCCCGTGCGGCGCCTGAACTGGACGATGACGGTGAATCCGCGGCTCGATACGGCGCCCGAACTCTATCCGTTCTGGGGTCCTGACCGCGCCATGGTGAATGCGGCGAACGCCGGCGACCGCGTGCACCTGCGCGTGGAACTGCAGGGACTCTGGCGCCTGCCGCGCAGCAACGGCGTGGTGTTCAGCATTCGCACCTACTTCATCAGCTTGCGCGAACTCGCGACCGTGCCCAAGTGGGCGCGGCGCGTACACCGGGTCATGAAGAATCTGCACCCCGCTCTCGTCGATTACAAGGGCCTCAGCCGCTATCGCGATGCCATCGTTGCATGGCTCGCGCCTTATGATGACGGCAGTCCGACGACGCCGGGTACGGCGCCGGAGTGACTGTGGTCATCGCTGTCGCGAAGGGAGAGAAACAATGGCATTGAGTTGGCGAATCTCGGCCCTGGCCGATCGGCACCGCGCTCTCGGCTCCAAGCTCGAGGACTGGAACGGCATGGGCACGGCCTGGACCTACGACAAGAGCATCGCCGAGGACCACGTCGCGATCCGTACGAAGGCGGGACTCATGGATGTCTCCGGCCTCAAGAAACTGCACCTCGTCGGACCGCACGCCTCCGCCGTGCTGAATTATGCCACGACTCGCGACGTTACGAAGATCTATCCGGGCAAGTCGGCCTATGCCTGCATGCTCAATGAGGCGGGCCTGTTCATCGAGGACTGTATTTTATATCGCACGGCGCCGAACGCATGGATGGTCGTGCATGGCAGTGGCGCGGGCCATGAGACCCTGGCGAAATACGTCCTCGGGCGCAATGCCACGATCCTCGTCGACGACGATTTGCACGATTTGTCGCTGCAGGGACCGCTGGCCGTCGACTTCCTGGCGCAGCACGTGGCGGGCATCCGCGATCTCAAGTATTTTCACCATCTGCCCACGACCCTGTTCGGCAAGCCGGTGCTCATCTCGCGCACCGGGTACACCGGTGAGCGCGGCTATGAGATCTTCTGCAAGGCCGAGGATGCCGCTCTGATCTGGGATACGATTTTGGGCGAGGGCAGGAGCCTCGGCATCGTTCCGACCTGCTTCACGACGCTCGACTATCTGCGCGTGGAGAGTTCCCTGCTGTTCTATCCTTACGACATGTCGCAGATGGTTCCCTTTCCCGACGGGCCCGCGGGCGACAGCCTCTGGGAACTCGGCCTCGATTTCACCGTGAGTCCGGGCAAGACCGATTTCAACGGCGCCGAGGCCCATTACCGGCTCAAGGGCCGGGAACGCTTCAAGATCTTCGGTTTGCTGATCGATGCTCCGGAGGCCGCCGATATGGGCGACGCGGTCTACGCCGGCGAAGAGAAGGTCGGCGTCGTCACCTGCGCGATGTTTTCGACACTCACGCACAAGTCGATGGCGATCGTACGTTTGGCACCGGCCCATGCGGTTGCGGGCGAGGCACTTGAACTGCGCGGCAAGAAACTGCGGGCCGCGGCGACCGCGCACACGCTGCCCTTCGACGACCCGGAGAAGAAGAAGCGCATGGCGATCGGCTGAACAAGGTCAGAGTCGATGCCATGTGGAAGATATCTCCCGGGGATGGTATGACGGATTTCGCTGCGCCATCGCCGATGTGTCTTCTGCTCCATCAGCGAGTGCGCGCGCCGACTCGGCGGCCCGAGAGGACGAGCGCGGCCAGCAAACCGAAGGCCGGCACGGACAGCAGCAGCGGTAGACCCAGCCGCGGCCAGGCGTCGAGCGCTATGCCGCCGATGCTGGGTCCAAGCACGCCGCCGATGCAATAAATCATCACGAACAGCGTATTGGCACCGGCGAGACTGTCGTTGCCGAACTCTTCGCCGAGCAGTGCGATTCCCTGGCTGTAGAATGCGTAGAGCGTGCCGCCCCAAACGAACAACAGCGGCCACAGCAGCGCCGGCGACTCCAGCGCCCGCGGCAGCAGCAAGGGTCCGATGCCACTGGTCAGAGCACATATCCCAAGCAGTCGGCTGCGACCGTAGCGATCGGCGAGCACGCCGATCGGCAATTGCAGCACCATGTTGCCGGCGAGAAAGATCGTCACTAGCAGCAACGCGGCGCGTTCGTCCACGCCGGCACGCAAGCCGTACAAGGGCAATAGCGAAAGATCCGCCGATTCGACGAATCCGGCCACGGCAGCGGCCAGCATGATCACAGGAGCGGCCGGCAGAAAGCCGAACAAAGCGCGCAGCGGCTGCGGCGGCGGCACGACGCGCGCGGCACTGCTCGCGGCGGCCTGGCGCAGCAGCAGCAGCGGTAACAGCGTCAGGACGAGACACAACGCACCGAGCAGAAACGGTTCCGGCCCGCGCGTACCGGTGATCTCGAGCAGCACGGGACCCGCGACCGTGCCGGTCGAGAACACCGTGCCGTAGATCCCCATGACCGTCCCGCGTGAGGCGGCGCCGCTGACGGTATTCATCCAGATTTCGCTGGCGACCCAACTCAAACCCAGCGCACAGCCAGTGAGAACGCGCAGTACGATCCACGCCGGCACGGAGTTCCAGTAAGGCATGGCGAGAAGTATCGCCACCCCGACCCCGATCCCGCCGAGCACCGAGCGCTTCAAGCCGAAGCGGCCGATCCAGTACGGGTAGAACGGGCCCGCGAAAGTGACGGCTACCAAACTGATCGCGATCACGGTGCCGATCACGAATGCGTCGCTGCCGGCGCGGTTCAGGACGATGGCGATCAAAGGCGGCTCGAAGCCAAAAATCAAGCCGACACCGAGATTCGTCGAGAACACGGCCGCCAATACCCAATGCGCGGATCGATTCTTCATGCTCATTCCAGGGCCACAGCGGCGCGCGTGCCCGAGCGACTATCGATGCGCGCTCGCGCGACGTCAATGGACGCCTGCTTCCGGTGCGTCCAAGCTGGCCTGCCGCCCCAGGCCTGTGCAATGGCCCAGGTCTGTGCAACACGCGCCCGGCGCGTGATTGTTTCGGATCTGCAATACGCCGTTCGCATCGTGCCTGGTGCGCAATCAACTTGCGTGTGAGTAAACGCTATGTTACGTATTGCCGGCATAGAAATCGAATACCGGCCTTGGGGATGATTTGCGAACGCGCACGGCGCGTGCCTGGCGAGGGTGGAGTTCTGATGCGTCGGGACCCCGCGGTTCGCCCATTGCATTGCCGCGAGTCGCGCGCGTTGTGACGATTTTTTTACAGCTAGGGAGATCAAGTCATGAAGAAGCATTGGTCCGCTGCCGGCACCATCGCCGCGCTGATCGGCGTGATTCTGTTCGGCGTGATCGCCGACGAGCGACCCGCATCCGCCGCGGCCGCCTCGACGCCCGACACGGGCCTCGAGGAAATCGTCGTGACCGCCGAGAAGCGCGACTCCACCGTGCAGGCAACCGCGATCAGCATGACCGCGATCTCGGGCGAACAGCTCGCAGCCCAGGGCATCAAGACGGTCGAGGACATCGCCGCGAAGGTTCCGGGCATCTCGATCCGCACCGCGGGGCCCGGTCAGACCGAATATGAAATGCGCGGTCTATCGGCGGGCGGCGGCTCGGCCGCGACCGTCGGCTTCTACCTCGATGAGACTCCGCTCTCGGCCAACGCCGTCGCCTTGAACGGCCGCACGGTCATCGATCCCGACCTGTTCGACTTGAATCACGTCGAAGTGCTGCGCGGCCCGCAAGGCACGCTCTACGGCTCGGGCTCCATGGGCGGCACGATCAAGCTCGTGACCAACCAACCCGCGCTCGACAAGTGGGATGCGGCGACCGATACCTATGTGTCCGACACCTCGCACGGTAGCGCCAATGGCGGCGGCAGCCTGATGCTCAACATGCCGATCGGCGACATCGCGGCTTTCCGGCTCGTCGGCACGGCGAAATATATCAGTGGCTGGATCGACCGGATTTTCGCGCAGCCGGGCGAGTTTCCCTCGCCGACCAACCCGGCCGGCACGGCCACCGCCCCCGTGGGCTGCGTTTACTACTGCGATCGCGGCGATGTGTCGGCCATGCCCGTAGCCGGCGTCGTCAAGGGTTCGAACTTGGAGCGCTTCGCCTCCGGACGCGGTACGCTGCTGGTGAAGCCGGCGGACAATTTTTCGATCACACTCGCAGAGATGTATCAGGTGATTCGCGCCGACGGCTACAACAACTTTCAGGAGAACCCGGGCGGTCTCGCGATCGAGCAGCCTTATGACCAGCCGGAGCCCTATCACGACTATTTCGAACTCACGAGCCTCAAAATCGCCTATGACTTCGCCGGTGCGTCGCTGAGCTCCGCAACCAGTTACTGGTGGCGTAACGTGCTCCAGTCCACCGACTCGACGGAGGCGCTGCAAAACATCAACAACTTGACCAAGATCGTGAACGGCGTCGCCGTGCCGAACTTCATTCAAAGCCTCTACGAAGAGGACGATCCGACCAATCAGTTCAGCGAAGAATTGCGCCTGACCTCGACCGGATCGGGGCCCCTCGACTGGGTCGGCGGCCTGTACTTCGCCAAGCTCGAGTCCGGGTACATTACGTACAATCAAGATCCCGGATTCGCGACGACGCTGACCTGCGGCCTCGCCTCGGCGGCCAATCCCGTCGCCGGCTACTGCCCGGCGTCCTCGACCTACAATCCGAACAGCACCTACCGCTATCCGAATCCCGGCCTGCCGCAGTACCCCAGCGGCCAAGCGGCAAATCCCAACGGGATCGTGTTCAACGACAACAACCCCAACGTCCTCAAGCAGGAGGCGGTGTTCGGCGAGTTGAACTACAAGATTCAACCCGATCTGCGCCTGACCGCCGGCATCCGTTACTTCCATTTCAACGAGACCGATTTCGCCGATCAGGCCGGCCTCGGCACGGCTTCCGGCAACCAGGACCCGACTCTGCTGTCGCAAAGCGCCGGCGGCAGCGCGGTGCTGCCCAAGCTGAATCTCTCCTACGAGCCGACCGCGGACCTGACGCTGTACGGCACGATCGCCAAGGGTTCGCGGCCCGGCGGCTTCAACCTGCCGATCCCGTTGCCGAACGCGCAGACGCTCAGGGAGAACCCGAACTCCTACAACTGCGCGCCGCCCGCCAGCGGCGCTCCCGGCGTCTATGTCACTTCGCAGCCGAGTTTCGGTCCGGACTCGGTCTGGAGCTTCGAACTCGGCGAGAAGGCACGCCTCGACGATCGTCGTTTCACGCTCAATGCGGACGTCTACTACATCGAGTGGAAAAACATCCAACAGGTGCTGTCGCTGACCTGCGGCTATCCGTACAACACGAATGCGGGCAATGCCAAGAGCTATGGCCCGGAAGCGGAGTTCTCGGCCGTAATCGTCCAAGGCCTGACCTTCGATCTTTCGGGTGCCTACACGCAGGCCTACATCAGCGACCCCACGGCCGCGGCGATCGGTTCCGGGATCACGCCGGGAACCCGCGTGTTGAACGTGCCGAAATACACCGCGGTCGCCGGCTTGAACTATGGCGCCCCCATCGCGGCGGGGTTGAACGGGTTGTTCCACCTGGCCAGCTCGCTCGTGGGACCGACCGAAGACCAAGCTGCGGTGCGTCAGACGTTGCCTTCGTATAATCTCGTCGATGCGCGCACGGGCGTGGCGGCCGATCACTGGGGCGCCTACCTGTTCGCGACCAACCTGACCAACAAGGTGGCGTATCAGACGATCAACAACACCGTGTTCGCCTGGCAGACCTATGCGATCACGCGCGTGTCGACGAATCAGCCGCGCACGATCGGCGTCGATTTTCAATATAAGTTTTGAAGGAGAGCGGCTTTGACGAGTGAGGCTTCCGGCAAGAGTGTCGATCAAGACGCCGAGACGCTGCGCGCGCTCGGCTACGAGTCGAATTTCGATCGCACCATGTCGAAATGGGAGAATTTTTCCTTGGGCTTCACCTATCTCTCGCCGGTCGTCGGTGTTTACACGATCTTCGCGAGCGCTTTCGTCGCCGGCGGCCCGCCGATGTGGTGGACCTACATCGGCGTGGGTCTCGGGCAACTGCTCGTCTGTCTGATCTTCGGCGAGATCGTCTCGCAGTTTCCGATCTCCGGCGGCCTGTACCCTTGGGCGCGTCGTCTCATGGGCAAGCGGTGGGCGTGGACCGCGGGTTGGGTCTATGCCTGGGCGCTGTGCTGCACGATGGCGGGTGCCGCCACGGGCGTCGCGCCATTTCTCGCGCAACTGTTCGGCGCCGACAGCACGCCGGCCGCGACCACGGAGATCGCGCTCGTCTTGATCGGGGTATCGACGGCGCTGAACCTCAGCGGTACCCGGCTGCTCGCGCGCGTGGCGATGTTCGGCTTCATATGCGAACTCGTCGGTGCGATCGTCGTCGGCGGCTATTTGCTGTTGTTCGCCCGCCACCAGCCGCTGCGGGTTCTGCTCGACACTTCGGTGGTGCCCACCGACGGCAATTACCTGCCGGCGTTTCTCGCCTCCTCGCTCGCCGCGATGTTCTGCTACTACGGCTTCGAAGCCTGCGGCGACGTTGCCGAGGAGACTCCCGACGCGAGCCGGATGATTCCGAAGGCGATGCGCATGACGATCTATATCGGCGGCGCCGCGGCTTCCTGGGTCTGCCTCGCCTTCGTGCTGTCGATCGACGACATGCATGCGGTCGTAACCGGCGTGGACAAGGATCCGATCGTGACCCTTCTCAAAGCCGCGATGGGCGAAAACGGCTTTCGCGCCGTGATCGCCGTCGTGCTCGTATCCTTCGTATCCTGCCTGCTCAGCCTGCAAGCGGCGGCGAGCCGGCTGATCTTCGCCTACGCCCGCGATCAGATGATCTTCGGCAGTAAGTTCCTGAGCCGTATGTCAGCGGGTCGGCACGTGCCGGCGAACGCCCTGCTGCTCATGGGCGCAATCCCGGCGGCAATCGCGCTGACGGCGCTCTGGCTGCAGGATGCGATCCAGACGATCATCAGCTTCGCCGCGGTCGGCATCTACATCTCGTTCCAGATGATCGTGCTCGGTGCGCTGATCGCGCGGCATCGCGGCTGGCGGCCCGCGGGGCCTTTCACTCTGGGTGGCTGGGGCTACCTCGTCAACGTGCTCGCCCTCGCCTACGGCGTGAGTGCGATCATCAACATCCTGTGGCCGCGAGGGCTGCCTACCGATCCTTGGTATCTCAACTGGGGCATGCTCTTGACCACGGCCGGCGTGATGGGCATCGGCGCCATCTATATGGTGCTGGCGCGCCCCTACGAACGCGGCAACGCACCGGCCGGGGATGCGCATCTGATCACGCGCGCGGCCGCCGCGGGCAACGGCCGGGCGACCGCCGCCGACGCGACGGCCGGTTGACGCCGGCTCGCCGAAGATTCACGCCAGGGCTAGGGATACGGCCCCGCGGTGGCATCGTTGCCGCCGTCGACGGTGAGGCTCGCGCCGGTCACGTAGCTGGCGAGGTCGGAGGCCAGGAATTGCACACAGCGCGCGACCTCGATGGGGCGTGCGAGTCGCCGCATCGGAATGCCGGCGGCGAGCGTGCGCAAGTTCTGCGCCGGGTCCCCCGGCTTGGCCGCAAGGATTTCATCGACCATGCGGGTGTGGATTTCCCCGGGGCAGACGGCATTGACACGGATGTTGTCGACCGCGTGATCGAGCGCCATGCAACGCGTGATCTGCAGCACGGCGCCCTTGCTCGCACAATAGGCAACATGCCTCGGTTCGCCATTCAATCCCCACTCGGACGCGACGTTGACGATCGCGCCCCCGCCCGCATGGCGCATGAACCTGACCGCGCAGCGACTCAGATAAAACACCGCGTTGACATTGACCGCCATGGTGTCCAGCCATTGTTCGTCGCTGGTTTCGAGTGCGTCAGCCGTGTAGAGGATGCCCGCATTGTTCACGAGCACGTTCAAGCCGCCGAATTTCGCGATCGCCGCGGCGACGAGCGAATCACAGGCGCCGGCGGCGCGCAGATCCGCCGCCATGAACTCGGCCCGGCCGCCGGCGGCGCGGATGGCGGCGGCGACCGCCTGCCCGCGCTCGGCGTCCCGTCCCGATACCATGACGGCGGCACCGGCCGCGGCGAAGGCACGTGCGCATGCCTCGCCGATGCCGGTCGTCGACCCGGTCACCAGGACGATTTTTCCCGTGAAATCCACGTAGACAGACTCCGCCGATGGGGGCCATCGAAGCCCGCGGATCAGTATAATCCTTGCGACTTGGGTCGCGAACGCATCCACCTCGAGGACTCATCATGAACCAACCCTATCCCCCCGTGGACGCCACGGTCGACCTCGCGCCCTCCGCGACTGCGCGCAACGAGCTCAGCCGCTCGCTGCAGCGCCGTCACCTGACGATGATCTCGATCGGCGGCATCATCGGCGCCGGACTGTTCGTCGGCAGCAGCACGGCCGTGGTCGCCGCCGGGCCGGCCTCGTTCTTGAGCTATGCGCTCGCGGGCGTGCTGATCTTGCTGGTGATGCGGTCGCTGGCCGAAATGGCCACCGCGCTGCCGCAGGTGCGCACCTTCACCGAGTTCGCCCGGGCCGGCCTCGGTGACGGCATGGGCTTCATCGTGGGCTGGCTCTATTGGTATTTCTGGGTGTTGGTCGTGCCGGTGGAGGCGATCGCCGGCGCCAAGATTCTGCATCTGTGGATACCCGGCACGCCGCTCGAGATCGGCCTCGCGCTGATGACCATCATGACGGTGGTCAACTTGATGTCAGCGCGCTCCTATGCGGAATTCGAGTTCTGGTTCGCCTCGATCAAGGTCGGCGCGATCCTCGCCTTCATCGCGGTCGCGGCCTCGTTCGCCTTCGGCTGGACCTCGCCGAACGGCTCGACGTTCCAGAACCTCACCGCGTTCGGCGGCTTCGCGCCCAAGGGCTGGCTCGCGGTCCTCGCGACCGTGCCGGTGGTGTTCTTCGCGATGACGGGTGCCGAGGTCACGATGATCGCCGCCGCCGAGTCCGCGCATCCCGGTGTCGCGGTCGCCCGCATGGGATCCGCGGTCATCGGGCGCATCCTGTTGTTCTACGTCGGCTCGATTTTTTTCATCATGTGCGTCGTCCCCTGGAATCTCGTGCGCTCCGGGGAATCGCCGTTCACGCTCGCGCTCAACATCATGCACGTCCCCGCCGCCGGCATGATCATGAGCGTGATCATCCTGACCGCGGTCCTCTCGTGCATGAGTTCGGCGTTCTATGTGAGTTCGCGCGTGCTGTTCGTGATGGCCGACAAGGGCGACGCGCCCCTCGCCCTCGTGCGGCTGAACCGCCGCCGCGTCCCGGTCGTCTCGGTGCTCATCGGCGCGGTCGCCGGATTTCTCGGGATCATCGCGGCGACCCAGGCCCCGCAACGGGTATTCGATTTCCTCGTCAGTTCCTCGGGAACCCTGGGCGTCATCGTCTACATGGTGATCATCGTCGCGCAGATCGTCCTGCGGCGGCGGCGCGAGGCGCACGGTGAGCCGCCGGCGCCGGTCAACATGTGGCTCTTTCCCTGGCTGAGCATCCTCGCCGTGCTCGGTATGGCGACGGTCTTGCTGGCGATGGCCTTTACGCCGAGCATGCAGACCGATTTCAAGGCGAGCTGCGTCACGGTGCTGCTCAGCATCGTCGCTTATGGCTTCGTGCGTTGGCAGCGAGGCGCCCGCGCGCCGTGAAGTCGCCTTGCGGACGAGCGCGCATTCTCCGTGTGTGCAGCCTCATCGCCCTCCTCGCCGCCACCGCCCAAGCTCAACCCGTCACCCGCACGGTCTTCCCGCCCGAGGAGTTCGCGGCGCGCCGCGCGCGCTTGTTCGAGCGCATCGGCGATGCGGTGGCGATACTCGAGGGCTCGACCGAACGGCCCGGGGAACAGCCCTTTCGCCAGGGGAACGAGTTCTATTATTTGACCGGTGTCGCCGAACCGCGCGCGATCGCCTTGCTCGACGGCCGTAGGCGGCAGACGACGCTGTTCCTACTGCCGAAACGCGACAGCGACGTCGACTCGAAATTCGGCCCGGGCGCACTCTACCCGGGCGAGGATGGCGCGCAGCTACTCGGCGTCTCGGCGGTACTGCCGCGCGACGCCCTGGCCGAGATTCTCGCGGCAATCGCCAAGGACGGCCGGACGATATTCACGCCGTTCCGCCCGGAGGTTCTCGGCAGCGCCTCGGCCTACGACACGCAAACGCTCGCGCGCCTCAACCATGAGGACCCCTGGGATGGACGTCCGAGCCGCGAGGAAGCATTTCGCCTGAAGCTGATCGAGGCGGCGCCGAAATCGGAGATTCGCGATCTCGACCCCATCGTCGACGACCTGCGCGCCATCAAGAGCCCGCGCGAGATCGCGGTACTGCGCACGGCCACGCATATCGCGGACGCCGGCATCTTACGCGCGATGCACGCCGCGCGTGCCGGTCTGATCGAGTATCAGCTGCAAGCCGAAGCGGAATACGAGTTCAAACGCCGGGGCGCCTACGGGGCCGCCTATTTTGCGCTGGTCGCAGCCGGCAAGAACACCTGGTATACCCATTATCATTACGATACCGCGACGCTGCAGAACGGCGAGCTGGTGCAATTCGACTATGCACCGGATTATCGCTACTACGCCTCGGACGTGACCCGGATCTTTCCGGTCGACGCCCGCTTCGATGCGCGGCAGCGCGAGATCTATACGCTTTATCTGCGTCTGTATCAGGCCCTGATGACCTCGATCCGCGTGCACGAAACACCCGAGACGATCGCCCGGCGCGCGGTGGCGAAAATGGATGCGATCGTCGCGGACCATGCGTTCAAGGATCCCGCCGTGAAACAGGCAGTGCTCACGTTCGTCGATGGGATCCGCAACCGCAAGCCGGGATTTCTCGGCCATGCCGTCGGGATGGAGGTACACGATGTCTACGGCGCCTACCAGACGCTCGAGCCCGGCATGGTGTTCACGATCGAACCCATGCTGCGCCTGCCGGAGCAGCATCTCGGGCTGCGTCTCGAGGACATGCTCTTGATCACGCCCGATGGCTACGAGAATCTATCGGCGGAACTGCCCGTCGAGATCGACGCGATCGAGAAGCTCAAGGCCGCGCCCCTGCCAGCCACACTTCGTTGATCGCCTGGTGACCCTCGAGAAGCACGCTGGACCGTGAGCGGGTGCGCGCCATCGGCTTCGGTCCGGGACCGCTTGTCGTTGCCATTCTGATCGAGGCGATCCTGCTCGCGATACCCGGCGCTCCGTTGGTGAGCGCCTTGGCCTGCGGGCGATTTGAGTGCGAGTGCCGCGCATCCATACTTTATTGATATATGGGGCGGACAAACAGTTATATGTTTCCGACAAACCGAGTGGTGTAGGCTCCGGCGGCTAAACTTACAATGAATCGAATGACGCTTTTATGCTGGCACCGGACCCGATTCTCACTCTGCATGGGCTGCGCAAGACCTTTGGCGCGACGCCCGCCCTCGGCGGCGTCGACCTGACGGTCGAGGCGGGGCGCATTCTGGCGCTCATGGGGGCAAACGGCGCCGGCAAATCGACGCTGGTGAACCTATTGTCGGGCGCCTATGCGCCCGATGCCGGCCGGATGATGCTGCGGGGTCGGATCTTCGCGCCGACGTCGCCGGCGGACGCGGCGCGCGCCGGCATCGCCACGGTGCATCAATCAACCCAGCTCGCCGGCACGCCGGGTCTGACCGTAGCCGACGCCCTCCTGCTCGATCGCTTCGTCGCCACGGACGCACCGCTGTTCATATCGCGCCGCTCGGTGCGCCGCGCGGCAGCGGCGGTCGCCGCCCGGGCCGGCTTCGAGCTGCCGCTGGACCGAGATTTCGCCGAGATCGGCCCGGCCGACCAGCAGATGGTAGCCATCGCCCGTGCGCTCTCGCGGGAGGCCGCGCTGCTGATTCTCGACGAGCCGACCGCCAGCCTGTCGGCGCAGGAGGCGGCGCGGCTGTTCAGCGTGCTGGAAGCCTTGCGCGCACGCGGTCTCGCGATGATCTATATTTCCCATCGCAGCAGCGATATTGAGCGCCTGGCCGATCGTGCGGTCGTGCTGCGAGGCGGGCGGATTGCGGCGGACCTGCCGCGTCCCATCGATCTGTCGGCTGCCCTGACCGCAATGATTGGCCGGCCGCTCGACAGCCTTGCGGCGCAGCGGCGCGAATGCGGCGCGGTCGTTCTCGAGGCCCAGGGCCTGGTGCTGGCGGCCGGTGCGCCGCCGATCGACCTGACCCTGCGGGCCGGCGAAGTGGTCGCATTGACGGGCCCGCTGGGCGCGGGCAAGAGCCGTCTGCTGGCGGCTATCGGCGGCGCGGCGCCGATCGCGGGCGGTGCTTTGCGCCTCTGCGGCGAGACGTTCCGGCCGCGCTCGCCGCGCGAGGCGATCGCCGCCGGCGTGGTTCTCGCAGGGCCGGACCGGCACCGCAGCTCCTTCGTGCCGTCGGACTGGCCCGGTGGCTCGGTGGCGGAAACCATCTCCTTGCCGCATTTGCGGCGGTGGTTTCCGCGAGGATTTCTGTGCGGCGATCGGGAGCATCACGCCGCGGTGGATGCCATCGCCCGCTTGCGCATCCGCGCGGCCGGTCCGCGAGCGCGGCTGGCCACATTGTCCGGCGGCAACCAACAGAAGGTCGTGTTGGCACGCTGGCAGGCGGAGCCGGCGCGAGTGCTGCTGCTCGACGAGCCGTTCCAGGGCGTCGATGTCGGCGCCCGGGCTGATATCGTCGCCGCTCTGCGCGCCGATCGCGCCGCTGCCACCCTGGTGGTCACCAGCGACCCGGAGGAAGCGCTGCAGCTCGCCGATCGAATCTTCGTCATGGAGCGGCACCGGCTTGTCCCCTGGACGGACCGAGACAGGTTTGCGGCGTGAACGACAAGCCGGCAAGCGAACTGGACGGGCCATCGGCGGCGCCCCGCGTGCCGGTCGTCCCGCCGCAAGCATGGTTGGCGACGACCCGACGGATCCGGCAGTCGGGACTGTTGCTGCTCCTGGCGGCGATGGTGGCAGGCTTCACGCGCGCCGAACCCTCGTTCTTGCACCTTGCCAATGTGATGAGCGTGCTGCAGTCGGTTTCGGTGGTGGCGATCCTGGGCGCGGGCGTCACCTTGACGCTGGCCGTGGGTGGTTTCGACCTGTCGATCGGCGCGGTCGCCGCCTCCAGCGTCATGGCGGCGAGCTACGCCATGGTGGTCTGGGGACTGGATGCGGTCGCGACGGTGCCGATGGTGCTCGCCTTTGGCGCCGTCGTGGGCCTGGTCAACGCCGGGCTCATCATTTGGCTGCGCATTCCGGATCTGCTCGCGACCCTCGCGATGAATTTCCTGCTGACCGGCTTGCAGCTGATCCCGACCGCCGGGCGATCGATCTCCAGCGGACTGATCTTGCCCAGCGGCGAATCTGCCGACGGGGTCTTCGACCCCCGTTTTCTGGCGATCGGACGCGCGCGGCTGGGAGGTGTGCTGCCAGTGCCAGTGCTGCTCCTGCTGATCATCGCGGTGGCACTGCATGTGCTGACTCAACACACGCGCTTCGGCCGCCTGTTCTATGCGA
>Ga0116231_10008611_pt1 | contig 17799 bp, 16 predicted proteins | sample S1TSphgellanicum_2_FD_89695 | JGI IMG/M metagenome (GOLD analysis project Ga0116231, IMG submission 89695) | Host-associated microbial communities from peat moss isolated from Minnesota, USA - S1T2_Fd - Sphagnum magellanicum MG | ecosystem: Host-associated > Plants > Peat moss > Unclassified...
AATAAACAACTAATTCTCCTAATAAAAAGTTAAGTCAATTTTACATAATGAAATAATTATAAAAATTATGAGAAAAGTCTTTTTCAAATTTGAATGTGTGCAAATTATTAATGAGTTAGTAGGCGGATATATATTTCAACAATGTTAGTATGATTTTACCTTTTGTGTCAAAAATGGATAGTTAGAAAATAGAATAATGACATTGTAGCCAAGAATGAAACCCGGGCTCCCGGGAGTGTAGGAAAGTTTGAGGGAGTGAACCCCCACACTCCAAATGAGCTCCCACTTTGGAAGTTGGATTCCCGATGGACTCCCAAATCTTCAAACATCAATTGTAGGAGGTCAAAACTCATTGGATTGAAAAGCTCTTCATACCATTGGAAAGCTCTTGAAAAGTGGATGTTTAAAATGGGTTTGCATGACCCATTTGGGTCCTTAAAACATAAGTTATGTCTAAAAAAAAGGCCGATAATCAAATTGCCAATTTGACTCCCGACCACTAAAAGTCAGGAATTGCTTAATTTACTTGTGTGTAAATGGCGTGCCACATATCTTTGGAAATTTCTTGACAAGGTTTACAAATTTTCTTTAAACTTCACATCAATCAAAAGTCTATTCAAAAAGTTATGGGCCTCTAAAGTTGCAAAAGTTTTAATTTCAAGAATTTTGGGACTCCCAACTTGGGAGTCTTGGAACAAAATGACATTTGGGTACAAGCCCCATGGCTAAGCACAAAAAAATATTATAAAGGGGAAGGTGGTGGCTTCCCCCAAATCTGGGCCGTGGTGAATCTTATGAGTTTGCGTTTGCTCATGGTTCATCCATGCACCAAAAGTGCTCCAACTATGCATTAACCAATTTGTTGTTTGGTTTATGTAGGTCCGTGTGAATAATTGACTTGCTTCTCACTCGTGTTAATCCCCATCCCGAAGCTCTAGTGCGCCCTTTTACCCCTGAAGTGTTGCGAACCAAGGAGCATACTCGTATCCTTCCACTGTTTTCACCTTGGATTCGCAGTTGAGTTTATTAAGGAGCTTGGGGGTGTGTCAACTTCCAAATTAAAAAATGACATCAATTACATTAAATACAAGTTTTCACATAAATTTGGGAAAGTTTGTACGGGATTGAACATGTTTTATTCCAAGGTTAGAATAATAATATTTTTTTAAATAACACCCAAGTCCATTCGAATCATTTTAAGGAATCTCACATGGATTTGTAAGGAATGTAATTTCTACTAATATTGAACCATTGTAGCTTGCATCTACCTAGATGTCTCGTTCAACTTTTTTTAGTTATCCTCCTATCATGTTTCAAGAACTTTGTCCACCTCTAGATGTTCCAAGGCATGCTTGCCCCCTTTTCCCTCTTGGGTTGATTTAGAAGAATAAATAACAAGGAATCAACATCCTTGGACTCCTTCAATGAATGCAAATCCATATGCACTAGCTCTTCACTCAATTTAGGAATTTTTTACTTCCCCTTGTTTTTTTTCAAATCCATGAAAAACCTCTTCACCAACGAATTTATGTTTACCTTAGTTGTTCCTTTATTTTGGGCGACGGGGGAAAAAGTCATTTCTTGGGCTAACACTTTGTTCGACCCAACCTTGTTTTTCTCCTTTGTCTTCTATTTTTTGTTTTGTGAAGAAGAGCCATTATGGCTTCCTCTTCCACCATTTCTATTAAGCTTTACGTTTATTTTTTATGCAATTCATTTTCTATTGTGGCCTTCTTTAAGGTGGCCAATTCTTCAAAAGCTACATCTTTCTCTTTCTCCTTTTTAATCTTGTACTTTCTCTTGGCCTTGGGCTCCACTACCGCTGTCATGTTTAGTATGGCTTCCTCCAAGGCCATATGCCCTTTTTATGTTTCAAAGTTTTCCCCAAAGACTCTAAAAGCTTGTTTTGATACCATTTGTTGTACCCAGATCCACCTTGGCATTCCCTGCACTCTCACCTTGGTTCGCACACCTTGTTAAACACCTACATTACCTACACATGGCAAACCATGCACCAATGAGCTTCGGCATTTAAATTCAACTCATAATCTAGGCCTAACTTTAACCTTTAGATGGGTGGGATTAAACTTGTTGCAAACTTCCCAAGTGATCCAAAGCTTTGATACTTGAAATTACCATCTCCCATTTTCCAACTTAATCGCAAACTTGTTTAGTTCGGGACTTTAGACATTGCCGACATTTCGTTGGCCTCCTTCCTTAAGCCCTCATTCATCAACACCTATGTGGTTCATAAGTGTTGTCAACCAAAAGTCAAACCTAGCCCAACATTTAGACTCATAACCCAAGCCATCGCAAGGGCCGCCCATTGTTGTCCAGACTTGGGCCCCAATGATGCAAATCCTCTCACTTGAAGATCCACCTAAAGAGGCACGTCACTTCCCCTCCTCTAAGAAAGTTTACTTCCCAAAGAAAAGTTTTCCTTACCCATCAAGAGAACGAGGAAACTCCCCAACCTAGTTGTGTTCTAAGATACACATATTTTCACACTATATTTATTCCAATCACCATAGATTTCAAGGTTTAAAGTTTCATCCAAGATTTCATTATTGCATTATTGATAGGGTATTCATCACAAAGTTTGCCTTCCCTAAACATCATTGTCTCAATGTTGACCCCTAGATGTCTTCTTCAAACCATTTAACTATTTTGGGAAACATAGGCATGAAATTCATCCATTCATTTGGGAAGAAATGAAATTATAATAATAACCCAATCCTATCATTATAATTGTTCCAAATTTTGATGGCAACATCAAATCATTCTCTCCCCCTTGATCGTTAGAGGAAATTTGCACCTTGGTAAAAAAGCTCAATCCTTCTAAATTCAAACCCATTTCTATTTTTTTGCATGCTACACTTTGTTCCTTGTCACACCTCTAAGATTGTTACTTGCTTTCTTACATCTATCACTTACACAATTGCATTCCTTGCAATCATGGTTTGAATTCTTGCACTCCTCATATTCATTAAGAACGTAACCATGATCAACTACAAAATCAACACCAAAGATATTGAATGCATAGTAAGTTGCTAAATCTAGCATTTGTGCACAAAGACATTTGGGGTCCAAGATTGCACTTATTATGTGGTGCAAAAAATTTAAATTGCAAATCTCTATGAATGGCTTCCCAAGATTAAGATCAATGCATAGGCCAAAAAGACAGGTGTAAAAAATTCACCTTCCAAACCAAGTTTCAGATCATGATCAGAACATAGAAATTAAAAATTATCTATGAAACGCATCCATAGCTATTACAACAATCATTAATTATATATTATCATCCAAAACTTTTAAATCTTCCTTTTGAATGGTCTTCACAAAAACAAAAAAACGGATTTAATTTTTTAGTGGTTATAAGTTGTAGAAAATTAATAGGGTGAAGGGAGGAAAAACGCTCCCGTTAGAATTTTCTCATTCGTGTGTTCTGCAGATAGATAAAGTTTAAATAAATATTTTTCTTACTTGCAACTTGTAAAGTTGACATGGCCGAGTTGGTCTAAGGCGCCAGATTAAGGTTCTGGTCCGAAAGGGCGTGGGTTCGAATCCCACTGTCAACACCCTTAGAAATCCCACTGTCCTTTTGTATTTCGCCGGATCGAAATTGGACGAGGAACCCAGATGCCACGATATCAACACGTCCCAAGTCCCAAGTTCAGAGTGCATAAAATTTGTATCCTCGATTTCTTTGAATGCACTCCGGAATGAGGTACCCAAATGCCACAAGGACAGACCCCAACCGAGGGGTCGTCAAGTTAGGTAACGTCAAGCTATTGGTCGAGAGGTAAGGAAGGTTTTGGAAAGGGAGGAAACCTCCTTCGTCTCTCGAGTCTCTCCTAGGCTATCGCGAACCTTCGTGATCTGTGCTCTCGCGGGACCGCGTGGCTTTGGATTGCGGTGCAACAAGCAGCGCGCATTCTTGTATTGCAGCAGCAGGTAGCGGAACTTACGACATCTTTCCATTAGGCTGCTCTGATCGCAGCAGGGTTTCATTATTTTTTTCCAACTATTCACAGATATCTCAGTGCTCTACAGGTGCTTGACCAATTGCAGGAACTGTTTGTCAAACTGTGACCAACCATCAAATGACATCTGAGAATATGTGTTCCCAAAGTTCCTAACATGATTAGCCCAACTACATTTTTTCAGCGCACTTGCAGCTCTCCAATGGACAGCGATTGTTCCGGCAGCAAGAAACCAGTTCCTATGTCGGGCTTTCCATTAGGCTGCTGTGATCACGGAAGGCTCTTGTGTGCTGTGATCACAGCAGCCAAATGGAAAGAGACCCTTATTGTTATGGTGTCTGGTTATCTGCAGTTACTGCAATTTTCATGGTTATGTTGGATTATGTGCGCACTATCATGGTTTGGCTAGATTGTGGCGTAAGGTGCAAGCCGATACTTTACGTTGTCATCAGCGAGGAGCTTCAGGTACGGATTTGCTTAGGTTTTTTGTCGCTCACTTGTTGTGCACAAGAAGTCAGAATACCGTGTTCGGCACAGAGAAAAAATTGCACGATTTGATTTGCTGCATCTAAGGTGTTGCTGGGGTTTGCTTATGTGTCTGACGAGGTTTTGGGGATGGTGGAAATGATGCAATTATATGGTGAATGGCATTGGTTCATGTCCCTGGTGAAAACCTGGAGAAAGTGTTTGATATATGGTTTGACGAATATTTGTTTGAACAGGCAACTCATAAGTGGTTGATGAATATTGTTTGAGAAATCCAACCTACTTTTGTTCAGAAAGCTCTACAAGAACCTCTTCCAGAAAACCTTGAGAAAGCTTGCATAATTTGTTAGCATGTCTCTCCAGACATCCTTATCTGATTCACCATCATTGTCAATGGGAACACATATCATTTGCCAATGCTCTGCACAAGAAAGCTAACACATGAAACTAGATTGGCATCAATTATTAAATGAAACTTAGAATTCAAAATGGTGTTTGTTCTTACAGGGATTAGTACTGATGGGAATCGGCAGTGTTGTTTTCTCAATTGCTAGATCGAGTTCTTTTGCTTGTAGCCATGTCAACTCACTTTTATTTCAATACTGTATCTGGAAGTTCAGATTGTGGTTGCAGTTCAGACTTCAGACCCTGCATAAGCATGAAAGAAGCCAAAGTACAGCTGACCTATATTGTTTCAATCTTTTCTGTTAACAACAATGATTGGCAACACAATTCACTCTGTTTTCAGGATTTGTCATAGTTGTTTTGGGCAGCATTGTGTTGTTCTTACTTGAAAAAAATACTTGATTTGAAAATTTAATTTGTGTTGGTTCCTCTTGGATGTGGGACTGTGTCAGCTCACCAAATAAACCAAGAAACTCGTTGTCATTTTCATTTTCATTTTCATTTCCATTTCCATGTATCTGTGGAAGATTTAGCTGCCCATGAGATTGAGATTGTTTGTCATGAGTGCACAAAAGTTGGATTGAAACAATTGTAACATCTAATCAGTTTCTGCAGCAAATTTGCTGAATGGTTTTTTCCCACAATGACCAACTCTGTACTTCAAACAAATGAGTATGAGTGTAAGCATTAGGATGGCAATGGGTGGCATTTGAAATAGAAGATGATAATTGCTAAAGGTTGAAACCATCTCAAATGGACTGCTGAAGAGAAGCCCAAGTCCTCTGAGTGGAAAGTATTTTACTTCTGGAAATTTCACCCTGGTTGATGTCATCCATCTTTACCATTGTGTAATGAATTGGTAACAAATTGGATAAAACAAAAATCACCTAACTAAGAGCTGAACCTCTCCTTTCCTGGAAGGAAACAAACATTCCTAAGCTTGAAACCATTAAGCTGGAAGGTTCATACTGCAAAAACAATTCCAATTACCCTTGATGGGCTTAGCACACAGCAGAAGCTCAAAGCTTCCCCTAGTGTGATGGGGCAGAAAACCCATTCACAGAAGAAGATGTGCACAGCTGAAAAAGGGTTTTGAAAGGGTCTAACAAAGTGGTGGAAACTAGGGTACATAGTTAGGCATACCATGAGAACTGCCCAATTGATAAAGCTCCAACTTTGCAATAGCGTCCATTAGAAGTGGTCGAATCTCCTCATGCTTTGCAAGGAGCTGGGAGCGACTGAAAGTGAGCAATGTTGGCAGTGTTGCAGCTCTTCCGAGAGCATCACTATCAGCAGCATTGAGTGACAAGTAACAAAGTAGTCGCAGTGCATGAATCTGCACATATGGCTCTCCAAAATCAACAAGTTGAACCAAGTGGTCCGTTGCACCCTCTTCAAGTATGGTTTTCGAATGCTGCATGTGCAAGTAGTTATTGTCATCAGCAAACTTGCAGAGTGCAATTGCACCTTCTGCTGCTACCTTGGGATCCTCACTTCCAAGTGCTTTCGTCAGTGCTGTGATCTGAGGTTTGGCTGGTGCTGGAAATATGTGTGCCAAGCTGCCTAGAGCTTTTGCACATGGTGCCTGTACAGTCAAGAGAGAAAATTAACAAATGAAATGAGTGTCCACAAATTACAGGCTTCTAGCATGCTAGCATGAGAGAACTACTGAAATTTTCTTCAGGAAGAACAGAAGTTCTGAGATACACAGGGTTTTACATACCTGTAGATCAGGCTCATTTGCCTCCCTTTCAAGTACATGCAGAAGACTCTCAACCACAGCCTTAACTGCTGCCGAGTTTGTCTTGAAGGCTGCTCTTCTGAGCTCTTTGTCTCGCTCTGCTTCTGCTGCAATCTCCATGATGGCCATAATAGAGTTGTACTTCACCGTTCTGTCCCCTGTTTCAACCAGTTTTGCAAAACACAGGAGTGCGCGGGTGTCTGTGATGAGCTTGCTGTTCTTGACGTTGTTGGCAGCAAGCTTGCACAATGCATGTGCTGCCCAGCTTTGAGCATGAGTTTGACTGTGGGGTCAATCTCTGTGTCTTGATGATGCCAGCTTCCTTGATGAACTGCGGATGCTTGTCTACTAGAATACCCCACATTCTGACTGCAAGTTGAGCTGCTTACATGCGTGAAAACAGATCCAGGTTTCAGTCCTAACTCCGCAGTTTCTAGATTTGTGTCCAAGTCATCCCCTGCCTGATGAGTAAGGACATCTTTCATGCTTGCTTGTCCTCCCCAAGCTCTGCCTCCTGCTACAACTTTTTGTTCACCCATAGTCTTCACAATGGAGTGAATGCTTGTACTTTTGTTGCTAAGCTTGAATGAGATTGTGTCCTCAATAAGATCATGTGCCAATAATGCAACAAGCAATCTGATTGCACCCAGTGATGCTAACTCCTTTTGTGCTTCCTCATCCTGAGAAGCAAACTGTGAAATCGCCCGTGCCACTTCACTCTGCCAAGGGCCAAAAAGCAATGTAACAAAGCTATCAGAGCTCTCTCTCTCACACATACAAAGACTGTGGAATTGCAAATCACAGAGTTTCTCACACACACAGAGGGGGCAGAGACAGAGTAGATTGTAGTAAACACCAACCTGAACTTTCATAGAGGCAACATGATTGCCAAGAATATGTACAAAAACGGCAGATGAACCTTCCTGTCTCATGGCTTTTATTCGTTCTTGGTCTCTGGCCAGTAGGCCAAGAGCTCGAGCAGCTGCTTCTTGTCCTGAAACAGTCCCTTCTTTCAGCAAGCGCAGTAGAGGAGGCACACCACCTTCCTCAATGATGATCTTCACATTCCTTTCATTGTCCTTGGCCAATGAACTAAGATTAGCCGCAGCCTCAGCTTTCTCCTCTGGAGTTCCAACATGCACAATTGAGACTTGTTCCCATACTAAGGCAAGAACAGGATCTGTGGATGCAATGGGAGGCAGTCCTGAATATTCAGATCGATCCTCGCCACTTGCAGAGATGTTGAGAAGCCAAGTAACATCACCGATGGAATTCTCTAGCAACAAATTGGCTTTCTTGAAATCTGTGGTGTTGGTGATGGTCATGACCCTTTTCAGGATGCCACTCCTCTTGCATTTCTTCACCAGCACCAGCGCTCTCTCCAGCGATTTGGTGACCTCGGGCATGATGCGTCTGGTGGGTCGTTCGTAAAGCCCCGCTGAGTTGGCGCTGGAGAAACGAGCTGCTTGTCGCAGTAGCTGTACTACTCTTTCTACTTTCTTGTTCATATCTATGCATTCTTGTTTGAAAGAGTCGGCTTCTTCTACTCCTTTTCTCACTTGCTCCGATATCTGCATCGGAAACGAGAGCAGATCCTCTATCCTTAGTTCCATGTGCTCTAGCTTGTAAGCATCCATTTTGGCCTCCATTTCCGAAATTCTGATCACGCTCAGAAAAAAAACCTCGGACGCAGAAAGGAAGACGCACAGATGCAACAAACAAAACACAAACGCACACAGCTGTTGTTGCTGTTTCCTCGCCTTCACACTTCGATGGTACGCACTCGCAAGTATTGACCCAGCCGACACTGCACCCGCCTCTATCTTCTCGCCTTGCTCAAATTTCCTACTGCAAATCCCAGTCGCGTCTCCAGCCCATGGAGTGTCTCTCTCACATCAGAACCATTCTACACATCATCGCAAAACCCTGCGAAAAACCCGCCCACTCCCGCTCCCCCCCCATCCTCTTCGCCCCCCCTCTCACTCTCCTCCTCTAGCTCGCCTCTTCCTCAAGGATTGAACTTAAATTACGACATCTCCAGCACAGGTCCAGCTACTACTCTACTCTAACAAAATTCTCCCACCATCTTCTTCAAAACCCTTGAAGACCCCGACGACGACTCCAAACCTGCTGTCTCCCTCTGCAGCAATCCGGCTGTTCTCATCCCTCATCGACGAGTTCCTTCCTTTCACGATGCATACATTACAGAATTTTTGGAGCTCCTGAATCGTGAGGAACTCAAAGAAAGAAAGTCTACGAGAAGAAGAAGAAGAAGAAGAAGAGAGAGAGAGAGAGAGAGAGAGAGAGAGAGATTCAATCTTTCGGCATTTCCTTTTCTCCCCAAACCATACACCAAGCCTCAACTTAGTCCGCAGACCTGGCGGTCGCTCGAGCATCTTTCTGTAGTCGCGATTCGCGCGTCCGGCCAACAGCGGCGCACACACGCAATCGGCGCCATCGCCTGCGGAGAGTGTAAAACCCAGAAAAAGTTACACTGTATGACCGCGGGCAGGGTTTCATACTGACCGCAATCACTGACCCCCCAAACCAACAAAAACGAAATAGCTAGCCTCCCTCTTCACTTTAATAATAGCATATCCGGAAAAGCGTTTTTCTGGTGCTAAAATTCGCCAAAATGCGATAAATTAATAAATAAAGGAGATAATATTCTGTCTCAATATTCTTTTTTTTAAAAACAGCCATATATCGAAAATAAAAAAATAAATCTTCACATTTGACCTGTGATTTTAGTTTGGTAGCATGTTTTTAACTAGTTTTTTTACTATTTAGACAGGCTCTAAAAACCTATGACCATTTAATGCTAATTATCTCTTGGCATGCTACCCAATGGCACAACATCAAAAACTTGAAAAAAAATATCACTGACCCAGAAATACAAGAATTGGATGGCTAATTTTCTTTGATTTACCTATTATGGGGGTAAAAGTAAAATAAAATTTCAAGATTCATATTAACCAAAATAAAGGTACATAAATGTTTGTAACAATTTCCATTTAGAGGAGATATATATATATATATACTTTGCAAATTTACCAATATGAGTATAGTTGAATGTAAATGACCAAACTTTACATTTTGCATTACCTACTCATAGAAGGGTCATATCTATAACATGTACCTTTTGCATATACTTGGATAGGCTTGCGCATGATCCTTCTAACTCATGCCAAAAACTCTAGTGGTCCTTCGAATGTCAGTCGTGTATTGTAGTAGGAACACCTAAATTGACTCAAAGTGATGGGGATCACCCCCTTTCTGGTTGTTTGCGTGTTAAAAGTCAATAAAGTTTTAAAATGTTCTAAATTGACAATAGTTGTATTTTCTCTTTTGAAATATTTAGAAGGTAGGTCATTTGTAACTGGAAATTTATTCAACTTATGATTGTTTGACTTAGGTTAGCACAGAATGTATAAGCTTTGTAATAGATTGTAGTTTTTTTGGAAAACCAATGTATATTTGTGTCAAACTCTAACATGAGAGACTTGAAACTGTATTAAACCCTATTTATCAAAGAACTGGTTCCAATATATAACCATGGTTCTACAATTTTTTGACAAAAGGCAAATATCCACCACAAAACCTGTGGTTCTTTGCTATTATTTCATGAAAACTGCCAAGCTTTTTTAGGTTAATATATCATGTATGAAACACCATACATGTCAACTATTACTCTTGAGAATTATTTTTGCAATTTTTTCAATTTTTTCTGATAGAAGGCAAATCTCAGTCAAGTCCTTTAGTTTGAAGAGGGGAGGAGGGGGGGGGGTGTCACGGACGTAGGGCAGCACAAATTCATGGCATGTGCCCAAACTGCTTGAACAATGGCTAACCTTTAGTAAGGACATTTTAAATGCACCTGGGTTGTTCAAAGAGTCCAACAAGGAAAAACTATTAGTCAAAGGCTACAATTAGATCTCAAGGAATATCTAATTTATCAAATATCTAATAATATCCCCCTCCTTATGCATCCAATCCCCACCATTTTTTTCAGCATTTTCAAACGCAGGCACACATGGGTGAAGCTGATGAGGTTGGTTTCAAACCATATGTCAACCCATTGAATTTGTCAGATGGGAAGGAGGTCAAAATAATTTCTGCCTGCCCTCACCATCCCCACCGACCCCAAATGCAACCCAATACTATCATGCAATGGATTATGTGATCAAGCACCCAGCAGTGCACCATCCATTGGAAACCCATCATAAGCCAGTTGTGGATGAACTGTCTTACCACGGTTTCACCTTGGTAATCTATGTGGTAAACCCTCCTTCCCCTCACACTACCTATGTAGGTGGTTAAATGTCAATGGTAAGTAGCTAAGGCATGTTAGTTGTTCTTATATAAGTAGGTAAGTAGGGGGGCAGGGGGGGGCACTTGGTGGCTACTGAGTGCACAGATGCAGGTGGACGGTTAATAGTTAGCACATAGCTCACCACTGTGGTCAGCTATGGGGACAGGAATACAACCAAAAAGTGTTTCCTGTTCACACACCATCCATCCTACATGGTGCACCAGTTGGTGCCAGTTCATTTTGGCCCATATCAAACTTAAATGGTTGTATATTTTTCATCATTCTACTTACATTATGTAAGTGTACTCATCCATTCAAAAGGTTTACTAAAGTCGTGAAGTTGAGCTGAGCAGTTTGACAAAACCCAGAAGTCAAAAAAGGCAATTCTCTCCTTCCTTTAACTAGAGAAAGTATGTACATTAAAAGTCAAGTTCAAGACCTCAACTTCGTAGGCTCTTCAACCCAACAGACACATAAAAGTCAAAAAGGCAAACACCAGTAAATCAGTGTTGGGCAGGTACCTACCAGGTTGGAAGTTGGAACCCTGATCGAACCCTGGTCTGGAGACCAGTACTTCAAGCCCTGCTATCAAGGAACTAACCAGACTGGTATGACCTGAGGCAATACCAGCCTCTTCCCGTACCTGTCTGGTAGGCACTTGAGGTAATATCAGTTTAATACCACTGAGGGCTATATCAATGTCAATACCAGATATGTATATACACTTGCCAAATACCAGCCAAAGATCGGCCTTGGATCCCTGATACCCGGACCAGGCCGGTATGAAAGTTTTCTTTAATCCAATCCCAGGTTGGTATGAAGTTTTTGAAAAGAGTCAATACCAGTACCAACTGGTAGGTTCAAAAGTTGATACCCACCCAACACTGGTTGAAAGCTTGAATCCCTTTTGGAGCAGATTGTCCACAGGTGGTAGAGACTGGAGACACAAATACACATGATAAGGATACTCATCACTGCACACTACCCCATCATCAATCAACAAAATAGTGTAGTGGGCACGAATGTAGGAGCATGGCCCCCCAATGCCCATAATCCTGAATTTTTCCCCCATGTCTGGATGTCCAGTCAATGGTCGGATTAAGTCCAGTTTGATTTTTGGTGTGAGTTTTGGTGTATATTCATGCATTGCAAATGGTGTGCGCTGCTCCATAGTAAGGCCACAATGTTTATTCTTGTCAGCTGCATATGTAAAAGTGGGCAAATTGTTCCCTATTTCTGCAGATTGCTCATAAGCATATGGGCAAGTGTGGGAAAAGGCAACACTCTAAATTTCCATTTTTGCAGGCCAATCAATAGGACATTGTGGAAATTCATAGTTATTAGGTCATTGGAAGAATGGGCAGAGAATTTCCTTTGGTAATTTAAGGCCATCATTATCAAATGAACCCTATAAGCTACTAAGTATCTTACATGTGAAATAGGGTTTTCTATAGCATTTCAAGCATTCCATAGCGATGGAGCTCTCTATGGCCATATTAAAGCAAATTTGGTATTTTTCTTTTTTCGACATATAACCAAGTTTTCTTGAGAGCTCTAGCCAAGCAATGTAGGATCTCTCATTAGTTATGTAGTTTATTAATGTCTTTAGTGATTCTCCTTCTTCTTGATTTTGGGTTTTTGCAATGGTGGAATCTCCTTGAGCAACTGTGGTTGTCATTTTAGTTCTTTCTTTTTTGCCTCCTTGTTTTTAAATTCCATTTTTTGGTTCCTTCAAGTTTGTTCTTGTCTCATTATTGTATCTTCTAGTGGATTAACTATTTCTAGAGGATCTTCCAAGGTCCTTAGTCATAGCCTAGTTGGACAATGGCATGGAGACCATTCATGTAACAAGCAAGCTCCTCAAACTTTTGAGTTCCAACTACCACCCCTTGTTGCTCATTTAAACCACACTACGCAAAACGTTCCCTCTTTCCCATCGTTTCATCTTGAAAGCTTCAATGTTAAACTTCAAAAAAAAGAACATCAATGTGTTATACAAATAAACTTTTACAAATTTGAGTACACACAATAGGACACAATTTTCCTACTTTGAATTGGGAAATACTTATCATCTTAACTATAGAAGCAAAAGTAAAGGTGGGCCCCAAAGCTCTTTTCCTTTTCCTTTTTACTTTTTTATTCAATTATAGCCTTCTCAAATTACAAAGATCAAAGGTCTCAGGCACAATCTTGTTTGAAAACTTGTAAGCTTGAATGTTCATTCTTGGGTTAAAAGCATGCAAAGATTCTAATCTAGGTTTTAAATCAAGGATTTCTAGAAGCACCAAGCATGACTAGTTCCCATTCCAACCTATTACTTCTTGACTTTAAAAAGGAACTTGGCACTTTCATGAAGCAACACTCTATCACAACACATGCACTTCCAAAAGCCTCAATACATCCATACTTAGTTATGATCAAGAAATACACCATTTGAAACCTCCCAAGAACATGTGATTCCATTGCCCTTGATATCACAAAAATTGACACAATATTCAAGCAATTACATGATTTCTTGGCCTTAAAACATGGCAAAATTTCTTCAAGTTGTCATAGTAGGTGAATGCATGGTTGAATGGTTCATTTTTAATGTCACAATGGTCATTTCTATAGGGTGCATTATGTTTAAATGCTTGTAATGAATAACATAATTTAGGAATTATCATCGAAAATTGGTAATACATTTACATGATGATTATGAACACATTTGTAAAATTATGTTTTGAAAATAATATATTCATTATCAATAATGGATTTTTAAAGTTCAAAAATATGGTCTAATCTATTGACTAGATTATTAATAAATTGAATTTTTCATATTAAATTTCATTCCAAAATGTTTATAGTGACTAAGTATGCTTTGAAGGAAAAAATAATAAAATTAGGTGTGAAATCTTTTTTTTTAAATCTTTACCAAATGGTAGTTACGAAATTTTGAAAGGTCAATTTGGATCATATGGATTTTACGATTTTCTTTTAGGATTTCCAAGTGGCATCCACCATGATAGATGACATTAATGACTTTTAATATAGGTTTTGACCTAGATTTTAAAGGTTTCATAAACAAGTGAACATTTTGTAATGAATATTACAATATTGAAATTTAAAAAATTAACAACAATGTCCATTTGATCACTTATTAAAAACTTGTTATGGACTTGTATGGAGTTTCTATTTGGCAAAAATGAGCTCCTCAACCATGCATTCACCTTGGTGCGTGATGGCAGAGCCCATGAAGAGGTTTAGCTCCCCAAGCAATATGTGGCCTCCTATCATCATTAAGTAGACAAGTAATTAGTAGTTCTAACGAATGTTGAAGTCTCACATTTTCCATCCCCAAGAAGTTAACACTATCAACTTTTATATATGAACAAAAAAGGTGCCCCCCCCCCAATGGATGTCCTATCGGTCACTTTGGATGGAGGTTGCAAAACCTCCTCCATTCATCCATAAGCCACCTCCTAGCCTCGCCTAATGTTCCTCCACTCCTATTGACACATGGTAATTTCCCAATCGAATAAGTGAGCATAAGCTCCCACGCCCATAAATAGGAAACTAATTCACTAACTACTTAACTAAAATTAATTAAATAGGCATTAACTAATTTTCTACCTACCTACCCACTTACAAACCTACTTATAGTTACCTACTATTCCTTAATTATTTAATTTAGAACTAACCTTCATTTTTACTTCACACTTTCTACTAATTAATTAATTCATAACCATAATTCATCAACAATACGTAATTATTTTATGAAATTAATTATTTAATATATGGTTTATTAATTAATGAAATTTTAATTTTCAATCTAATTACTTAATTATTAGTAATTGGTGCTGACTATCTTATTTAATAAATTCTTAAATAATATGAAATACCAAATATTCAATATAAACTATTAAATTCTGAATTCATTTATTTATTTAGTTGATAAATATCATTTAAAAAGATAATCACTTTTATTTAATAATTAATATTAAGTAAATATTATGGTCATTAATATTTAATACCTCACTAAATATTAATTAGTTTAATATTTATTAACCATGACTCTTGATTGGTAAATTATGAAATAATTCATTTAATATTAGTTAAATTACTAATTGAATTATTAATAAATTCCTAACCAATTAATAAAAATTAATTATTAATTCTGAACTTATGAACTAGATAGGAAATAAATTTAATTAATCATTAATAATAACTAGATAATTGAATTTGTGAATGTTTAATTAATATTTTTCTACTTTAAAATACTAATTAATTAAATTTATCATAGCTTTTGATTAGTAAATATGAATCATCAAATTACTAATTGAATATTAATTAAATTATTAATTGAAGTATTAATGAAACTTTCAACCAATTAATAAACATTAATTATCAATTTGGAGCTTATGAACTAAATAGGAAATCTATTTAAACTGATCATTAATAATAATTTGATAATTGAATTTGTGTTATTATTTATGTAAGCTAAAAATAATAATTAATTAATATTTATTATCCATTTACCATAACTCTTGACTAATAAATATTAATGATTGGATAATTAAATGAAAATTAATTAATTGATTTTTTTCATTTTTATCAATTACTATTAGTAATAATTAATCATAACATATAACAAATATATGTTATTTAGAAATTTTTTTAAATTAATTATTATTCCATAGTTTACATTATTTAATCAATTCATTGATACTACTATTTTATGAATAATTAATATTGGTTTAACATGAAGAATATGTGATCTTAATATGACCTTGCCACTATAATTTAATTATGCATTAAATTAGACATGGTATATTTGTAAAAACCCATAATATAAAATCAAAATGAAAAAATTGATTATTTTAATATGTTCATAATATGAAATAATATGTGTTTAATATGCATTGAACATAAGTTAAACACATTTAAATTTGTTAAACATGTTTTAATATATGCTTCATATACCTTGACTAAATGTTAAATATATTCTTAATGTAGTTCAAAAACACCTTAATGTACATAAAATGTATAAGCACACCAGAAAAAGTAACCAAATTACAACTAAATTTGCAACTAAAGAACATAAGGTCCTATTCTTGGGTGAAAAACCAAGAAGTTAGTCAATATGAAAGGATGTACAAATTAATAATTGCACCATAGTCGCAAAAATAGTAAGAAATTTTTTTAAATGGTTATTAGTTATAAAAAATATAAAACATAGTTGCAAATGATGAATAGTTGCATGTAATTGCAAACTAGATGGTTACATAATATATTATTTCTAATAGTGATGAAATATGTGGAATCTAACATGTTATTTTGCATCCTTGTGAAGGTCATGGTATAAAGGATTTCATGAATGAAGATTTTCAAATCTTTGATCAATCCTACCAACTTGGTTGTAGTTTGATTTGCCATCTTCAACTTATAAAGGTCTAGTTTGGGTTGTGATAATCCCAACTTCCACAGTAATTCTTCAATATTGATGTTTATAGTGGACCTTCCATCCGATAAGACATCCTCCATAATGTTTTTTCCTACTTGGACTTGAATTATTGCCATGTGGTGGTCAATGGCAATTGCAACCATAATAGAAGTAAATAATTACAATATTTCCACCTACTTGATGGGGGTTGATCCTATCTTCATTACTAGAATTCTTGGTTTCTCAAATAGTCCATGTTAACTAATTGGTCTTTCTTAACTAGTGAACATGTACGTTTTGATTAGGGGCTAGTGGTTTGAATGACATGTGTGTCTTTGGACTAGTCGACTTGCTTGAAATGACCTATTTGACTATTTGTCACTTGGACATTTAATCAAATTAGATAAGAAATTGACCACTTTGGTCAAAATGGCCAATGACGTTTAGTCAAATGGAACATGTAGTAAAGTTGGACAAAAACAAATGACACTTTTGGTCAAAATGGCCAAAGGGGTTTTAATCAAATAAAACAATTAGTCGATATGGCCAATGTTATTATAGTCAAATGGGGCATCTTACCTACCTATCTACCATGTTTTACAACATACTTACCTATTGACCTAGGTAGCTTCTAAGTACTACCTACTTGCCATGATATTATAACCTACTTACATAATTACCTAATTACCTACTTACATATCAACCTAGGTAGCCTTTTCTAAATATTATATACATACTTACATATCAACCTAAATAACCTCCTCTAGTACTAACTACCTACCACCCTAGGCCTACAACCTAATTACTTATAATTACCTAACCTTCCTAATGTTTACCAACCTTTGTATTTACCAACCTACCTACTAGCATACCCACATGCCCACCTATTAATTATTACCTACTTATTTGCCTAATTACCCACCCACTTACTTACTTACTTACCTACCCACCCACCCACCTACTTCCTACAACATACCTACCTATGTACCTCATAGTCTTGTGATGATGTGTCGAAATAAATATGTCAATAAAAATTGAACACCTTTTGATGGTGTGGTCCATTGGTTAAAGACTTGGTTAATTATTGGGGATGTCATGACGGGTTCAATTCTTAATACTTGTAACCTATGTACATGCTTGGATGGTCAGGTAGGTAGGTTAAGCTAAGGTAGGTTACAACCTACCTACCTACTTAATGTCTACAATTTATTTTTGTTAACAAATAGGAGATCTACTCAAGTGCAAACATAATTATTTATTCAAAGGAAATTACAACATGATGTTCACAACACGAAACATAACATCAAGAACACTTCAAGGTTCTTGCCACATGAAATACACAAACTTGTGTAATGAAGAAAAGAGAACCAAACCATCAACACCAAGGTATTTAACTAAAAGACCAAACCACAAATAACCAAACTAATATAAGTAAAGAAAGTAATTCAAC
>Ga0116231_10008612_pt1 | contig 17797 bp, 15 predicted proteins | sample S1TSphgellanicum_2_FD_89695 | JGI IMG/M metagenome (GOLD analysis project Ga0116231, IMG submission 89695) | Host-associated microbial communities from peat moss isolated from Minnesota, USA - S1T2_Fd - Sphagnum magellanicum MG | ecosystem: Host-associated > Plants > Peat moss > Unclassified...
CGAGCAGTTCGCGCCCGTCGACCAATACCTGCTGCAGTGTGAACAGGCGGCAGCGATCTTTCGCGACGAAGCACAGCAGGAATTTCCGATCGAGGATGCGATCGCCAACATGCGCGTCATCGATGCCTTGTATCGCTCGGGTGCCTCGGCACGCTGGGAAGCCGTTTGAACGGCCGCCGCCGGTCCGGGGTACCGATTTGGGCGATGGGACTGTGCAACGCCCTGTTCGGGATGTACGGCGGCATCTTGGTGATCTCCGTGCCACAGCTGCTGAGCGCACGCCACGTCGCCGAGGCGACCATCGCGTCGATGACGGCGGTGATGATCTCGCCGGGATTCTGGACCTTTCTGTTCAGTCCCGTGCTCGACGTGAAGTTCAGTCGGCGCTGGTATTCGGTCGCGACCGCGCTGATCGCGGCCGCGTTGCTGTCCTTGGCGCTGCTCAATCTCGAGCGCCCGGTCTGGGTCGAGGCGCTGCTGGTCGCGGGCTTCTTCTTCGCGAACCTTTATCAAAATGCGCTCGGCGGATGGCTCTCGAGCATCATCCGCGACGGCGAAGAGGGGGTCCTGAGCGTCTGGTCGACGATCGGCAACATCAGCGGCGGCGGCTTGATGGCGATGCTCACGGGCGAGGTGGTCACGCGCCTGCCGGAGGTCGCGGCGGCACTCTTGCTCGGCCTTGCCGTGCTCGTACCGATCGCGATCTTTCCCTGGATGGATGCGCCGGGCCCCGATCGGCGCCTCGCGCGCGAGAGTTTCGGGCGCTTCTTCGCCGAGGTCGCCGCGATTCTCAGGCGCCGCGAAGTGCTGATCGCGATCGTGCTGTTTCTCGCGCCCGCGGCGACATTTTCTCTGACCAATCTATTGGGCGGCCTCGGCGCCGATTTTCACGCCTCGACCCATTTTGTGGGCCTGGTGGGCGGCGCGGGCGTGCTGCTCGGCGGGGTCGCCGGTTGTCTCGTTTTCCCGCTGATCGACCGCTTGGCCCCCCTGCGTTACTTGTATCTGGCCATCGGTCTCGTCGGCGCGGCATTCACGCTGAGCCTGATTCTGCTGCCGCGCACACCGGCCACGTTCGCGCTCGCGCTGATCGGCGAAAACGTGTTCCAGTCGGTCGCCATCACGGCCTCGACCGCCATCACCTTCCAGACGGTCGGCCGCGACAATCCGCTGGCAGCGACCACGTATGCGCTGATGATCGCCTCGTTCAACGTTTCGAACACGTACATGCTGGTCGTCGACGGCTGGGGCTATGCGCAACTGGGGGTCATCGGGGGCTATGCCGCGGACGCCTGCGTGAGTGTTGCGGCGAGTCTGCTGCTCGCCGCGGGCCTGTACCGGCTCGCGCGTCGGCAAGCATCGCGGGCCCTGCCTGCCGGCCGATAGTCGCGGCTGCCGACCGATGCGTTCCGACAGGCGGGTCCTACGTGCACTCGGTCCACATTCCGGCGGCGGCGGCGATGCGGCTGCCGGACACTGTGTCTGACTCGGCCAAGCGCCGAAACTCGTGGAGGCAGTCATGCAGAACGATGGTTCCAGCGGCCGGCATCGCGGCGGTTCGGGCAATTTTGCCAATGATCCAGGACGGGCCAGCGCTGCTGGCCGCAAGGGCGGGCGGAATTCGGGCGGCAACTTCGCCAAGGATCCGGCGCGTGCGAGCGCGGCCGGGCGCAAGGGTGGTCAGGCTTCGAGCGGAAATTTTGCGCACGATCGGGCGCGCGCGAGCGCGGCAGGCCGCAAGGGCGGTCAGGCGAACGGGGCGCAGGGTTCCGACCTCGCCGCGGGCTCGCGTGAGGCACCTCATCGGATCGGCGTGAAGATCGCATCGAGCCGATCCGGCGTGGCGGGGATGCGCTCGAGCCGCGGGTAGCGCAGCCCGTCGTGATAGTCGATGCGCTTGGTCTCGAAGCGATCGGCTTGCTGGAGCAGCAGTTCGATCGGCTGCGGCCCGCTCTTGGCCGCGGTGATCGCCGCGCGCAGGCGTTCCGGCGTATAGCCGTGGCCATCGACCGCGAGCAGCGTGTAGCCCTGGGTGAGGCCGGCGCGAAATGCCGGGCCGTTCCATACGACGTTGGCAATGCGTCCCGTCTTGTCGATCGAGAAGCCTAGCGAGTACGAGAAATCGAGCAGCTTGCGATAGGTCTCCACGTCGGCGAAGAAGGGGGTCGGCTGCTCCGTGTAGACGAGCGTCCATCCGGACCGCGCCAAGCCGTCGAGCGGCGCGCCGGGCCCATGGCCGTCGAGCCGGCTGCGCAGGAACGCTGCCCAGTCGTAGGGCTGCACGTCGTTCAGCGCTTGCACCACGTCTGCGAAGGTGTAGGTCAGCGGCGTGTGCCGGCCATCCTCGACGCCGAAGAAGCGTCGAGCGAAGTCGTCCAGCGAACGGCGATCCTTGGACAGTTCGCGAATCTTGGTGTCGGCGTCGAACCAGATCAGCTCGCCCTCACTGTAGTAATCCTCGGCTCGCTGCCATGAAACCCAGCCCAAGGGACTGCGGCGATTGATGATCGGATCGTTGGTCGTGTCTTGCAGCGAGCGCCACAGGCGGCCGGCTCGCTGTAGGTCATAGAGCGCGGCGGTCGCCGCCAAGGCCTCGCGCATCTGACTGGTGTCGACGAGTCCCGAGCGCGCGCCGAGCACGTGCCCCCAATAACTCGTACCGCCTTCGTAGACCCACAGCAGGGAATCTTGCATGGGGAGGTTGAAGTTCGCCGTCAACTGGTCCGCCGGACGGCGGAATTTGCCGTCCCAGGAATGGATGAATTCGTGCGAGACCAGGCCCGAACGCCAGGATTGCTGATGATCCCAGTCGGAGAAATAGCTCGTCCTCACGCCGTTTTCACTCGACTGATGGTGCTCGAGGCCGGCAAAGCTGAACTCGTCGCTGAGCGCCATGAGAAAGTCGTAGTGCGCGAAGTGGTGCGAGCCGAACAGCTTGTAGGCCTGTTGCACGAGCCGGCGATGCGCTTCCAGTTGTGCCGGGCTGGCCGACAGATTTTCCGGGGCATCGGCCACCATGTCGAGAAACACCGGGACCTTCGCCCCCGGATCAAGATCGACGCGCTGAAAATAGCGGCCGGCATAGATCGGGGAATCGACGAGTTCCTCGCTGTTGACGGGCTTGAATTCGACGCTGTCACCGTCGCGCGTGGCAAGCTCGAGCGCGCCGGCGAACTGCCAATCCTCGGGCAGGGTGAGGCTCGGCTTGACGAGGATGCCGTGCGCATAGAAGCCGGCCGGATAGAGCAGCAGTGCCTCCCAGTGCACGGCCAACATGACCGGCGTCGCGAGTATCGCCCCCTGATCGCGCTCGGTCGGTGAGAGGAATTGAAACTCCGCCTCGAGCGTCGTCACGCCGGCGGGTACGTCGACATGGAAGGCATACATGTTGAGCGGATCCCGGGTCCACTGCAGGCGCCGGCCGTTGCCCGTGAGCTCGAGTCCGGCGAGCTGGGCGAGCAGCGGACCCGAGGGCGCATGGGTGCCCAAATGCCATTGCGGATAGAGCAGAGTCAGCGCTCCGGGCTCGACCGGAATGCGCTCGTGCGCCGCAAAGATCTTTTGTGCCACGTTGCGTGCATCGACGTGCAGCTCGAGCGTCCCGGGATAGGGCGTATCGACGGGTGCCGGCACGTCGGCAGCGGCGGCAGAGCCCAGGACCGCGACGGTAGCGGCGGCAATCAGCGTGGCTAGCCGCCCCGGGAGGGTTTCACTCACTCGCATCGTCTCTCCGTCGCAGGGGAATCGGCGAGCATAAACGGTAAACAACGCGAACGGTAAGGCCCATGCGCTCGTGCGCGGCCGCAGCCCTCAGGCGTCACCCAAGGTCGGTGCACCCGGCGCGCTTTGCGCGGCATAGACTCTACGCACCGAGTCCATCGTGTCCGCGTCTGTGGCGAGCTTGTCATCGCGATAGCGTTTGACGCGCGCGAGGCGCAGCGCCAAGCCGCCGGGATAGCGCACGCTGGCTTGCTGCGCGGGCACTGCCGCGCTCGCGGCAGGTTCGCGCGCGAGGTGGCGACGTTGAGCTTGCGCCCGAAACGTTTCATGGTGATCTGAAACGGCTGCGGGCGCCGTCCATCTTCCATTCGAACGCCGCAAAGTCTGCAATCGCGCTCAGCGCTTCGTCCACGTCGCTCGCTACTTGCGCGAGCATGGGCGTCACCGGAGAGAACAGCTGCAGCTGAAATTCGGCCAGCGCCGCGCTGCCTCCCCGCAGAGCCGCGCCGGCCACGATGCCGAGATTGCTCGAAACCATGGCTGCGCGCCGGATTTCATCCGAGGGCAGGGAGCTCGCCGTGGCAAAGGTCATGCGCGCACGCAGGCCCGCGCTTCGATGGTCAGGGCGAGGACCGCCCCACGGCTCAAGTCTTTGTGCGCAGCCGTTGCGCTATCCACCAGAGATGGCCCTCCGGGTCGACAGCACCGTAGCTCCGATCGGACCAGTAGTCGGCGCCGTAATCTTGGGTCGTCGGTTCCTGCACGATCTTGGCGCCGAATCGGCGAGCCTGTGCACAATGTGCGTCCACATCGTCGACGTAAATCATCACGTGTTGGTTCACACGGCCGCCGGTTTGCCCCGGACTGCGCAACAGGCTGCGCCAGCCGGCGGCCGCCGGATCCCCTTCCTGCGCGATCATGATCACGCCGTCGCCGTAAACAAGCTCGCAGTGCGCGACCTTTCCGACCGCGTCGTCGACCCGCAGGCGGACTTCGAAGGCGAAGGCATTGCAAAGCCAGGTGATCGCAGCGGCCGCGTCGGCGTAGACGACGCCGCTCGTGAAACGTGGCCAATCCGGAGGCGTCGGCTTCATGAGAAACTCGCTGAACGGGTCTTGGTAAGACCTCTTATACTGCGACTAGAGCTGATGTCAATCTGTACCAGCCGGCCAGGGCGCGGCGAAGCCGGTCGGAGCGCGGCGTGCTTGGACTTTGGCCTGGGAGCCTCTAGGCTGTAGCTCCATGGGATTTGCAAGAACGGCTGCGGGATTCGCGCTCTATTTCTCTCTGGGCATTCCGGTCTCAGCGCAGGAAACGCCGACCGAGATCGGCGTGGCGCGACAAATGTTGGCCGAGCGCGCCGAGATGGAGCGCGCGCTCGACGTCCCGAAGCTGGTGGCCGAGGTGACGGCGCCCGAGCAGGCATGTACGCGCCCTTGCTTGTTGTCGAAGCATGCACGCTCCTGCAGCGGAAACACCGGCTGGTGCCAGACGGAGGGATCGATATGGATGCCGAAGGAACCGTTGCAGTAGAACGCGACGAAGTCTTCCGGCTTCACGTCGTCGCCCGGCGGGGCGAGCAGCTCCACGAAGGGCGCATGGTTTTGTGGGGCGAAGATTTGCCCGCCATCGGGGTGATAATTCGCCTCGTGCGTGTACAGGCGGCTGCAGTCGAGCGCCGCGCGTGTCGTCGACGCGGTGGCCGGATCGGCGAACCAGCCCGTGAGGTAATGGCGGCCGACCGCGCGATTGACCGCATGCAGCACTTCACCGTGCCGTTCCATCACGAAGCACTCTTCGACGGTGCCGCGACCGAGGGGACCGGCAGTGCCCGCGCGAGCGCCGGGACGAGATCGGCGACACTGTCGATCACCAGGTCGGCGCCAGCGGCATAGAGCGCCTCGCCGGCGGCGGCGATACGGGCGCTGCGCTCGACGGTGGGCAGCGCCGCTAGCGCGGCAGCCGAGAGTCCCACGCCGTTACCCGAGGCGGCGACGCCGACGGTGTAACAGCCCGCGGCGCGCCCCTCGGCGACACCGGCCTGCGCGTCATCGACCTTGACGACCCGGGACAGCGGCCAGACGCCGAGATCGACGCAGGCCTTGTAGATCATCAGCGGCGAGGGGCGTCCGAACAAGGTTTCGCCGGAACAAACCAAATGGTCGGGGGCGTAACCCTGCTCGGCAGCCCGGCGCAGTACGGGTTCCATCATCTCGCGCGTATAGCCGGTCGAGGACGCGATCTTGAGGCCCGCCGCGCGCAAGGTATCGACGGCCGCGCGTGCGCCGTCGATCAAGCCGGCCGCGAGCGCCGCCTGATCGCGCATCAGCGGTCCCAACTCGGTAATCAAGGTTTCACAATCCGCCGCGCTCGGCGCACGGCCGGTCGCGGTCGCCCAAGCGTCCGCGATCTTAGGATCGTCGAGCAGGGCGCGGACGTGGTCCTTTTTTGCCTTGCCCATGTCGCGCCGCGCCTCGGCTTCGCTCAATACGACGCCGTGCCGATGAAACGCCTCGAGCAGTGCATGGACCGGGGCGGCGCAGCCATGGTCGACCACCGTGCCCGCCCAATCGAAGATCACGAGGTCGAAACGGTCGCGCAAATTCATCCTGAAGAACCTCTTCGCCTCATAGGGGTTACGCCGGTGGGTCGATGCCGCGCCCGTCGCGACGCCCGCTTGGCCGCCACGGCACGAGCTTGGAATGATAAGCTGTTCGCTCCCCTCCGGCACATGGTTTGTGCCCGTTCGTCGCGTCTGTAATCGTTTGTCGGTAATGGCGCCGCTCGAGGACCCGCCCGTGACCCGGACCTTCCGCCGTCTGCTCGAACGCTCGAACGCACTGGTCTTCACGCTCGTCGCGGGATTCGCCGGCTTCAGCGCCTATTTCGCGATGTATGCGTTCCGCAAGCCTTTCTCCGCCGCGAGCTTCGCACTCGTCCCCGGTTGGCACTTCGCGCTCGATTACAAGATCGCGCTCGTGATCGCTCAGACCTTGGGCTATGCGGTATCGAAATTGATAGGCATCAAGGTCATTTCCGAACTCGATCCGCGCCGCCGCGCGGTGGCGATTCTGGCATTGATCGCATGCGCATGGTTCGCCTTGTTGCTGTTCGCGGTGGTGCCGGCGCCCTGGAACGTCGCGGCGATGTTCTTGAATGGGCTGCCGCTCGGCATGATTTGGGGTCTCGTGTTCGGTTTCATGGAGGGTCGGCGCGTCTCGGAAGTGCTCGGCGCCGTCGTCTGCGCGAGCTTCATCGTCTCCTCGGGCGCGGTCAAGACCGTCGGCAAGCTGGTCATGGCCGACTGGCAGATCACGCCCTCGTGGATGCCGGCGGTCGCCGGCGCACTGTTCTTCCCGCTGCTTTTTCTGTCGGTCTGGATGCTGTCCGCGCTGCCGCCTCCCGACGCGCGGGACGAGGCGGCGCGCGTGCGGCGTGCGCCCATGGACGGGGCGGCGCGCCTCGCTTTCGCTGCGGAATATGGCGTCGGGCTCGGCCTGCTGATCGTCGCCTACGTGCTCACGACCGCGCTGCGCGACTTCCGCGATAACTTCGCCGCGGAGTTATGGCGCGGCCTTGGGTTCGGCAACGGCGCGGCGATCTTCACCGCCAGCGAGCTGCCGGTTGCCGTGCTCGCGTTGATCGCGCTCGGACTCATCATGATGGTGCGCGAGAACCGGCGCGCGCTCGCCGTGATCCATCTCGTCATCATGGCGGGCCTCGTCCTGCTGGGCGGTTCGACGCTGGCATTCCAGGCGGGTTCCATCGGGCCCGTCGTGTGGATGATCTTGAGCGGCGCCGGACTGTACATGGCCTATACACCGTTCAACGCCATGCTGTTCGATCGCATGATCGCCGTGAGCGGCCGCATCGGTACTGCTGGGTTTCTGATCTACCTGGCCGATTCGGCCGGCTATGTCGGCAGCTGCGCGCTGCTGCTGTGGCGCAATTTCGGCTTGATCGAACTCGATTGGCTGCAGGTTTTCACGGCGAGCATCTATGCGACCAGCCTGATCGGCACCGTGCTCGTGCTGCTGTCGGCGGCCTTTTTCTGGGCCAAGGGATCGCGCGCCGCAGCCGCGGCCGCGCCCGACGAAGGCGCGGCGGGCGCATCAGTCCCGGTAGCGGACCAGCGCGTCACCGAGCGCCTGCTCGAGCGGCCCTAGCCAGGGGGCGAAGTTCTGCCACTGATCGAGGCCCTCGCGAAAAATGGGCCGGCGCACTTGTTCGGAACTCGCGGTGCGGATGCTGCGCTCGGTTTTGTGGAATTCCACGCAGGCGGGTTCGAACTCCAGTCCGCAGAAGTCGAGAACGCGCCGCACGTTGCCCTCGAGATCGTCGACGACGTCTTCGTGCTGCACGCGCAGAATGCGTCCGGGCAGCACGGTATCCCAATGCCGCATCAAGTCCAAATAGGTCCGGTAGTAGCGTGCGATGTCCGGAACGCTGTAGGTGAACTCCTGGCCCGAAGCGAACAGCTGTTTGAAGTTGCTGAAACAGCAGGCCATCGGCTCGCGCCGCGCGTCGATGATCTTGGCGTTCGGCAGCATCAAATGGATGAGCCCGAGGTGGCGGAAGTTGTTCGGCATCTTGTCGATGAAGAACTCGCGGTCGCGGCGGTAGATGCGTGTATCGTGCAGATACCGCTCGCCCAAGCGGGCGAACTCCTCGGGTGCCAGATCGGCGAGCACGCCGGGATAGCGCGGGTTGTCGAGATCCGGGTCCCGCCCCTGCAGCCCCTGCGCCACGCGTGGAATGTCGGCGAGCTCCTGAGTGCCCTCGACGCGGCTGTGGGAGGCGAGGATTTGCTCGAGCAGCGTCGAGCCGGAGCGCGGCAGACCGACGATGAAAATGGGGTCGGGCGCCGCCGCCCCGACGCCGCGGCGTCGCGCGAAGAAATCCGCCGTGCAGGTCGCGATCTGCAGCCGTGTGTTGGTCTCGAGGATTTCAGGGCGATAACGGCTCTCCGAGCGTTTCAGTGCGTTGCCGCGCTCGTAGTAGGTCCATGAGTTCGCGAAGTCGCGCTCGTCCTCCAGCGCCTTGCCGAGCGCAAAGCACAGATGGTATCGGTCGGGCAATGAGATGCCGGGCGCGGCTTCCTCGGCGCGCATGGCGGCGATCTCCTCGGCCGTGAAACGGTAGGTCTTGAGATTGGCGAGGCTCCAGTAGGTCTCGCCGTAGTTCGGGCGGATCGCCGCCGCGGTCCGATAGGCGGCGATCGACTCCTCGCGGCGCCCGAGCGTCTTCAGCGCATGGGCGAGGGACAGATGCAGCTCCTCGGCGCGCGGCGCCGCGTCGAGCAGCTTGCGATACAGGCCAATCGCTTCCTCGTGTTCGCCGACCCCGACGCACGCTGTCGCATAGAGCGTGAGGTATTGCCGGTTCCCGGGTTCGAGCGCGATCAGTTTGGCGAGTTCCTCGCGTGCCCGCTGATGCTTGTGTCGCTCGAGCAGGGCGCGCGCATAGTCATGCCGCGCCGCGCGGTACTCCGGCGCGAGTTCGAGTACCGCCGCGAGCAGCAACTCCGCGTCGTCGTAGATCTCGCGGGCGATGCCGATACGCGCGAGGAGGCGCATCGCTTCGACCTGGTTGCCGTGTTTCAGTAGATACGCGCGAATCATGTTCTCGGCGAGACTCAAGTCGCCGTCCGAGAACAGCGCGGTCGCCGTCACCACTTCCGGTGGCAGACGCTTGATCGTCGCCACGTGTGCGGCGGCGGTGCGCGCGTTGGCCGCGTCGCCGATCACTTTGTAGAGGCCCTCGAGCATGCTCCAGCTCGCGGGCAGCGCCGGATTGATGTTGACACCGGTCAGCAAGGCCTCGATCGCCCGCGGCGCATCCTTCTCGGCGACGTAGCAAAACCCGCGCTCCTGATACAGCCGGCTGAAACCGGGATGCAAGGCTTCGAGCCGGTCGAGCGTCGCCAGGGCCGCTGGAATCTGCTGCAGGCAGCGCTGACTCAGGGCGACCATGTAGAGCACGTCGCGGTTCTCGGGAACCTGGCCGAGCAGCGCTTCGCCGGCCGCGAGGCTTTCCGCATGCTCCCCGCGCTGGATCAAGCCGCGGATGCGCTGCACCTCGCGCTCGATCGGCGAGGGCTGCAAACTCTCGGGCTGCGCGGCCACGGTGGCATTCATGGGCGGATTCTACGTTAGCCGCCCCGGTTCCAGAAGTTCGCGTAGTGCACCGAGGTGGCGCTCATAATGACGCCAGCGGCCGATCGAAGCCGCATGGATCTTTTGCCGTACCTGCCATTTGCTGGTCGTGATCACGACCCGGTGCGTGTGCTGAAAATCGAGGCAGCGCGGATCCCACGGCAGACCGAGGAACTCCAGCATGCGGCGGGTCCAGCCCTCTTGGTCGGCGACCAGAACTTCGTAGGGAACGTCGAGCCAGTTCTTGGCCGGCAGGACATTGCGCCAGTGCGCCACGAGGCGTCGATACTGGGCGTAATAATGAGCCAGGGTCTCGAGGTCGTTCGCATACGGGTGGTTGTTCGCGAAATACTGAAAGTAAATCGACAAGCAGGTGTCCACCGGGTGTCGTTGCATGTGCAGGAAGCGTGCCTGCGGCAAGGCGGCGTGGATCAAGCCGACGTTCATGAAGTTCGCCGGCATCTTGTCGATGACGCGCTCGGCATCGGGCGCTAGCGCTGCCAGCCGCTCGCGGAAATCGGCGGCCAGTTGCGCCAATGGCAGGGCGCCCGCGTCCGTGGCGGCATCGAGTCGTGCGCTCGCCGCCTCCCAATAAGTCAATTCGCCCGCGCCGAACACCGCCGGGTGGGAGGCAAGGATCTGCTCGGTCAGGCTCGTGCCCGAGCGTGGCATGCCGATGACGAACACGGCGCGTTCGGCCGGCGCGCAGTGCCCGGGCTGCGCTTCGTTCAGCGCGCGCACTGCATGCCGGGCGATGAGGCCGTCGACGCGGGCTTCGAGCCGCGCCGCCTCGTAACGCGCGCCGTAACGCTTCGTGAGCTCGTTGGCCTGCCGGTATTCCGCGAAGGCGGCGTCGTACTCCCCGACGTCATCGAAAAACTTGCCGCGTGCGTAACGCAGACTGATCGCGTGACGCAGGGGCAGGGGCTTGGCGACCAATCGCTCGCTGGCCGCGCGCCAGTCCGCGTCCGCGGCGCTCATCTTGCGGTGCGTCGCAAGGCCGAACCAAGCCGGGGTGGCGTCGGGATTACGAGCGATCGCCTGTCGGAACAGCGCCTCCGCCGCCGCGAAGTCGCCGCGATCGGCGACCAGCTCGCCCAAGAAAGCGAGCGTTTCCGCCGAGTCCGGCCGCAGCCCCAGCGCCGCGCGGCACTGGGTCTCGGCCTCCGCTGGGCGTCCGAGACGGCGCAAGACCATGGCGAGCGCCAGCGCCGCGCCCGCGTGGTCGGCTTGGGCGGCGAGGGCGCGCCGATAACAAGTGGCGGCCTCGTCGAGCCGCCCGAGATCGAAAAGGACATTGCCGAGATGATGGTGCAGGTCGGCGCGATGCGGCGCCAAGCGCAAGGCACGCGCGCAACTCGCGAACGCCTCGCGCAATTCGCCGCGATCGCGCTGCGCATTGCCGAGGTTGCTCCAGGCATCCGCATCGCGCGGGTTCAAGCGCAGGGCTTGCGTGTAGCTCGCGACCGCGGCCGCGAAATCGCCCTGTGCCGCGAGCGCGATGCCGTGATTATTGTGCGCGGCGCCCAAGTTGGGCGCCAAGCTCAGGGCACGCCGGCTGGACGCGATCGCCTCGTCGTTGCGGCCCAGTCCGCGCAAGGCATTGCTCAGATTGCTGTGCACCTCGGCGTCGCGCGGTGTACTCGCCAGCACGCGCTCGAAAGCCCGCACGGCATCGGTATACCGGCCGAGTGCCGCATAGACATTGCCGAGATTATTGCGGGCCGCATGCCAGTCAGGAGCGAGCTGCAAGGTCCGCTCATAGGCGCTCGCCGCCTCGGCCCATAGTCCTCGTTCCTGCAAGGCCGCGGCGAACATCCCTTGCGCCTCCACGTCCACCGGGAACAGCCCGACCCGCCTGCGCAGGGCAGCAAGCGGGTCGGGTTCGGTCACGGTGGTCGCCGGCGGCAGCGAAGCCTAGGTCAGAACTTGTAGCCGAAGCCGAGCGTCAAGACGCGCGGCCGCAGCGGCACTTCCGACTTGATGAACTGCGCGGAGCTCGTGAACGTGCTCGCGTCGGAGTTCGTCAAGTTGCTGCCCGAGAGTTGCACGTTCCATTTGTCCTTCGCCACGGCGATCGCCGCGTCGTAGGTCGTGTAGGCGGGCATGTCGTAGCGCAGCAGGGTCGTGGTCGGCTGGGCCGCTTCGTTCTGCGGGCTCGTTTCGTTGCCCGACTGGTAGGTCGCCGGCTCGTTGTACATATGCGCCGTGTGGCTCGCACCGACCCAGGCGAAGGCCTTGTAGTCCAGCCAGCTCCAGTCGTACCGCGCCCGCAGGTTGAACTGCAGCGGCGGCGAGTAGGCGGGCCGCGTGTCGACGGCTCCGAACGGATTCTCGAACGCGATACCCTTGACCGAGGTGATGCACTGGCCGTAGCTCGGGCTGCCCGGGATGTTGCTGATCAAGCATGGCGAGGTCGTCTGGTTCGCGCTGTTCCAGGAGCTCGATCCTTGCACCGACAGGCCGTCGGTGATGCGTGCGACCGCCTGCAACTCGACGCCCTTGATCTTGTAATCCGGGCCGTTGACGCCGAAGGTCGTGTTGCCGAGCGCGGTCGGATTGAAGAACGACAGCTGCACGTCCTTCCAGTCCATGATGTAGGCCGAGACGTTGACCTGCAGCCGGTGGTCCAGCCACTCGCTCTTCAAGCCGATCTCGTTGTTGATCAAAGAATCGGGGGCATAGCCCGAGGGCTTCTCGAACTGGGGCTCCTTGCTGCCGGCCGCGTTCGGGGTCGCGAGATAATCGGCCACGCCGCCTTCGGTGCGGTTGAACGCGCCCGGACGGAAGCCTTGCGACCAGGTGTAATAGGCCATGATATCCGGCGTGATGTGGGCGGTCAGGTTCGCCCGGCTGCGCCAGCCGCTGTAGCTGATGTGCTTGTTGATCGGCGTGCCCGTGCAGCCGCCGTTCGGCACGTCGACGCAGCCCTCGGACGTATAGAACTCGGAACCGGTTTCGAACTCGCTGTAGTCGTAGTGCCGCGTGCCGGCCGTGATCGTGAGTATCTTCGGGATGATGTCATAGTCGGCCGAGCCGAAGAAGGCGATCTGCGAGTAGCCACGCTGCGCGTCCTCGCCGAAGGCCGTGTTCGAGGAGCGCAGGCCTGGATCGACCGCGGGCGTGCCGGGCACGGGGCCGACCGCCGAGACGCAGTCCGGGCCGCCACCATCCGCGATCGCGAGGTTCGTGGCCGTGCACTGCGGGTCGTCGAGATAATTGAAATTCATCTGGTCGTCGATCACGAACTTCTCGTAATAGGTGCCGATGATGCCGCGCACGTCCTTGTCCTCGGGCGTGCTCAAACGGATTTCGTGGCTCTGGTGCGTGTTCTCGACCGTGTCGTTCCAAGAGCCGTTCGGCGTGTAACAGGTGAGCGGTTTCGTCGCGCTGCCGATGCCGATGCCGCCGCCGGTACAGGCGTAGTAGAGGCCGCCCCCGGTCTTGAGGTAATTGGTGTAGTCCTGTTGTTGCTGAATGTGGCGATCGAGGTAGCTGCCGGTATAGACGAGCTTGAAATCGTCGATCTTGCCGTTGACCGTCCAGGCCGTGTTCTCGTAGCGATCCTTGTCGTAGGCCGGTTGGAACGCGGTGATCTGGTCGGACCCCAGCGTCTGGCCGTCGGAGGCGATTGGATAGTCGGCGAAATAGCCGTCGGCCTCCATGTTCTGGTAGCTCTGCGTGACCAGCAAGTTCCAGTTATCGTTGATCTGCCACAGGGCGCCGAGCCGGAAGCCGCTGTAGGTCACCGGGTTGGTCGCATTCGCGACCAGGCTGTTGTTGTTGATGCTCGGACCGTTCGGTACCGGTAGCGTGAACGTTCCGGGCACGTTGTTAATGTAGCCGCCGCGGCGGTCGTCGAAGATGGTCGCACGCACGGCGAGCACGCCCTCGATGACCGGCACGTTCAAGGTTGCGACCCCCGAGGCATTCGGGTCGCCGCCGGCGGTCGTGCCGTAGGTGACGTTGACGTTGCCCTCGGTGACGTCGATTTTCGGCTTGTTCGTGATGTAGCGGATCGCACCGGCTTCGGCGCCGCCGCCGAACAGCGTGCCCTGCGGACCTTCGAGGACTTCGACGCGCTCCATGTCGGCCATGTAGACGTCGACGTTGCGACCGGGGAATTGCATCGATTGGTCGTCGAGATAGACGGCGACGTTCGGGAACGGTGCGGTCGTCGCGGCGGACTGGTTTCCGGCGTTGGTGGCGGCCAAGCCGCGCATGTAAATCTGCCCGGCCCCGGGGCCGTTGGATGCGTAAGTCACGTTCGGCGTGTATTTGAGCAGGTCGTCGAACGTCGCCACATTGAGTTGCGCCAACTGTTCGGTCGTCAACGCCTGGATCGTGATCGGCACGTCCTGGATGGATTCATTGCGTCGCTGCGCGGTGACGACGATTTCCTGGATACCGGAGGAATCGGCATCGGTCGCGTCGGCGGCGAATACGCCGTTCGTGCCCGCGGCCGAGCCAAGCACGGCGGCTATGGCCAAGCCAAGCTTTCGGTTGGTGTTCAAGAAACTCTCCCTGAGGCGTTAGTGGTAATAAAGAAACAAGCCGTCGTCATTCAACAAGCAAGCGTCGCATCTGCACAGCGATCGATCTGGCGCCGTAGCCCCCAAACGCGACGTCGCAGGGGTGCGAGAGGGTCTTGCCGCAAGTTCGAGCGTTGCTTTTTACTTACAAGAAATGTCAAGTTCACTATAAGAGTGTTACAAATTTATGACAAGGAGATTGTCGAGCCAGCTGCGCGCGCGATTGGATGCGGCACAACAGGATGTGGCACAACGGCTCGAATGGTGGCCCAGCAAGCGGTCGGCGCGGGTTGCGCCGACGGGTGGAACCGGGCTAATCTGCGCCGCTCTTTCCGGTATTCGTTGCGTCGCAACAACAGCAAGAACACATGCAAATCTCCCGCCTCACTCCCGCGCTCGGCGCGATCGTCGCCGGTGTGAACTTGGCTGAAGATTTGCCGCAGGCGACCATCGACCGGCTCGGCGAGATGCTCGTCCAGCACCAGGTCTTGTTCTTCCGCAACCAGCCGCTGACGCCGCAGCAACAATGCCGCTTCGCCGCCCGTTTCGGCCAACTGCACATCCATCCGATCTACCCGCTGCTGGCGGACTTGCCCGAGATCATGGTCATCGACACCCACGAGAATTTCCGGCCCGATAACGACAATTGGCATACCGACGTGACCTTCAGCGAGACGCCGCCGCTGGCCGGCATCCTTGCCGCGAAACAACTGCCGAGCGTCGGCGGCGACACCCTGTGGTCGAGCAATCGCGCCGCCTACGAGGCCTTGTCGACGCCGCTGCGGCAACTGCTCGATGGCCTCACCGCCGAACACTCGGTGGTCAAGTCGTTTCCGGCGGATCGCTGGGGAGCCGATACGGCCTTCAAGGAGCGTTACGAGCGTGCAGTCGCCAAGCATCCGCCCGTGACTCATCCGGTCGTGCGCACGCATCCGGTCACCGGTGCAAAGGGTTTGTTCGTTAACGACGGTTTCACGACGCGCATTCATGAGTTGGCAGCGCGCGAGAGCGAGGCCTTGCTCGCTTTCCTGTTCGCCCACGCGGCGAAACCTGAGTTCACGATTCGCTGGCAATGGCAGCTCGATGACGTCGCCTTCTGGGACAATCGCGTCACGCAGCATTATGCCGTTGCGGACTACCTGCCCGAGCGGCGGATCATGCACCGGGCGACCGTGATCGGCGACCGGCCGTATTGACGGCCGCCGCGGCGCAAGCTGTGCGAGCCGCTGCCGACCGCCGCTGTCAACTCTCCATGTCGTGCTGAATCGAAATCAGCGTTTGCGGTGACTTGAACTTGAGCACGGCGAACCACAGCGCGCCGATCAGTGCATAGGCGAGGAACACATAAGGCAGCCGATTGAAGGGATACTCCGGTTCCGGATAGATGCTGCCGAAGAGCACGAAGCTCATGAGCAATGCCCCCAAGACGCCGAGCAGCACATGGTGTGCGCGCATCTCGCCGCGCTTGCGCAAGTCGAGCGGCGCCGCCGCGCACACCGCGAGATAGACGACCACGAAGCCGAAGCTCGCCAGCGTGCCGGCGTAGCCGAAGGCGTTCAGAAATCCGAGCGGCGCCATCGCGGTGCACAGGATCGCGACCAGGGCGCCGCAGACCAGGATCGCACGGTGCGGTGTGCGATGGGTCGCGTGCACCCTGCCCATCGAGCGATGCAGGAAGCCGTACTTGCCCATCGAGTAGAGCAGGCGCGAGGCGGCATTGACGCAGGCGAGCGCGCAGGCAACGACGCTGATCATCGCGGCAAAATAGACGATCGCCGCGGTCCAGCCGAGGCCGGCCTTGACCGCCACGTCGCCGAAGGGACCCGCGCTGCGACCGAGTGCGCCGGTGTCGTCGCCGCTGCCGAAGACCATGAAATAAGCCATCGCCGTAAAGAAGATCCCCGCGAACGCGGCTCAGCCGATGACCGCGATCGGTACGTTGCGGCGCGGATTGGTGGATTCCTTGGCGAGCGTCGCCGCGCTCTCGAAGCCGACGAAGCAGAAGATCACGAACGGCAATGACGAGAAGATCGGCCCGAACTGGAAGCGCGCGAAGTCCAGCTGCGCGGGATCGACAGCCGTGCCGCGGACGCGCACGATCATCACGGTGATCGCGATGATGATGCAAATCGACACGGCTTCGAGCAGCAGCCCGACGCGCGACGACAGCTTGACGTCGCGATAGGCGCCATAGGTCACGAGCGCGACGAACGCGAGCATCGCGACGTAGGTCGGCAAGGACGTCAGTGCGAGTCCGAACTCGTGCAGGAAATCGCCCAGAAAAATCGTGAACGACAGCGACACCGAGATCGCCGTGAACAGGTAGGCGCTGATCATGGCCCAGCCCGCGAGAGCCCCCGCGAAGGGGCCGAAACTGCGGCCGACGTAAACAAAGTAGGAACCGGCCTCCGGGTGCCGCGCCGACAGCGTGCCCACGCTCGCCGCCACGATCACGACACCGACCGTGCCGATCAAGAAGGCGAGCCAGCTGCCGATCCCGGCAAGTCCCGCGACCACGCTGATATTGAGCGCCGGTGTCAGCGTCGGTGCGATCACGGCCAGGGACTGGCCGATCATCTCCACCAAGCTGAGCGAACCGGACCCAAGTTTCGGCGCGGTTCGCGCCTCGAGGTTGATCCCGCTGTTTACGCTCATGACGTGGATGGAACCCTGCCGTAGAACGATTGCGTCACGCTCATCGTCACCGGCGTTGACCCAAGGCGACGCCACCGAGTATCAATGCGCCCGCCGCGGCGACGGTCAGGCTCAGCCGTTCGCCGAGCAGCGCCCAAGCCCATAGCACGCCGAACAGCGGAATCAGATAAGTCACCGTGGTCACGCCGGCCGCACCGATACGTCTCATGATCCGGTAATAAAGAAGATAGGCCATGCCGGTACAGGCCCCACCGAGGCAGACCGCACTGACCCAGGAGGCGACCGGGATCGGTTCGGCGGGCCAGGTCCACCAGGCCAGCGGCGCGACCAGGATCGCCGAACCAAACAGCGTCGAGGCGGCGATCGCCGCCGGCGGCAGGCGCGGAATCAAGTACTGGCCGCTCAGGTTTGCCCCCGCGCCATAAAGCAGTCCGCCGCCGGTCCCGGCGCAAACGGCGGGCCAGACGCTCGCGCCGCCGGTCTTGCCGCTGGCGAGCACGACGACGCCGGCGAAGCCCGAAACCAGCCCGAGCGTGCGTCGGCCGCGGATGCGTTCACCGTACAGCAACCAGGCAAACACCGCCGTGAACAGCACGGTGGTGGAGTTCGTGATCGCAACGATACCGGCGGGCGCCCGCTGCGACGCCCACGCGAATAACAGGAAGGGCACGGCGGTGTTGACGATCGCCACTCCCGTCAGTTGCAGCCACAAGCGGGCGTCGATGCCGCGCAGCG
>Ga0116231_10008614_pt1 | contig 17797 bp, 15 predicted proteins | sample S1TSphgellanicum_2_FD_89695 | JGI IMG/M metagenome (GOLD analysis project Ga0116231, IMG submission 89695) | Host-associated microbial communities from peat moss isolated from Minnesota, USA - S1T2_Fd - Sphagnum magellanicum MG | ecosystem: Host-associated > Plants > Peat moss > Unclassified...
AAAATTAAATCAATACAATCTAAATTGTTTCAATGCCTATTTTACACGAACAAAGCACTAAACCTTGGACATCTTGTAAAAGTATTATGAAAGCACTTAAATAGCACTAATACAAAGGGGTCCCCACTTTGTGATGTAACTTGTGTTTCAGATGTCCAAATGAGCAATGCGAGCCCATTTTAGACATCTACACTTCAAGAGCTTTCCAATGACATAATGAACGTCACAAGAAATTAAGGTTTAACCCCTGCAATTGCTCTCTGAAGTTTTGGGAGTCCACCGGGACTCCATCTCCCAAAGTGGGAGTTGCTTTGGGAGTGTGAGGGCTCATTCCCTCATACTCCCTCACACTTTCTAACACTCCCAGGAGTATGTGATGTGACTCCCGGGCTTCCTTTTGCCTTGACTCCCGAGCTTCCTTTTAGCTTCACTCCCGGGCTTCCTCTTGGTTTAACTCCCGGGCTTCCTCTTGGCCCGCACCCTTGCAATTCCCTTTGCCTTGGTCGCGAGCCCAAGGCTAGGGTTGTGACAGTTAGAGGGCAAAAATGTGAAACTAGCCTTCCATGTAGTGGTTACAAACTGTTGTGAAAATCTTGTTATGAATTCCCTCATTCTCAATGTCGCCACTTGCCTTGCAATAGGATCAATGTCTACGTAAAAATACCTCTGAACCACCATCCTTGACTATAATAGGGCTTCGAGACCTGTACCAATACCATTAAAGAGCTCTAGTAATGTAATCCCTTCCTTAGGTGGTGTCCAGGTGATTAGCTGATGAAGTAATGGCTTAATCGGTTCGCCATGGCTTTCCATGCTCTCAAAATTAGACAAAGCTTTGACCAAGGGCTTGTGGGGCACTTTGAACCTTTGTAAAACCTCTGGTCCATGTTGAATGTCAGTAGGAACCACCCCCAAACTTTCAGTAGCTTGAGTGTAAACTATCTCCTCCTCATCTCCCTCTATCCATTCGTGGTTAGCTTATTGGATGTAGGAAATGGCGTGTGCTTCCTTGAGCATACAGTGATGAGCCATAGGACTATGGTTCCCATGTAAATCAAGGGGTATGTATCTGAGGTGGTGGCCATCAGTCCCCCAATCCATTTAGTAGTACACATGTTCGAACCAGTTGTCAATTGTGAAATTTGGTGGAAATAAGGCCTCTTGCCCAATGAGCATATCATAACTGGTGGCATTGGTGACTAAACACTTGACCTGTAAGCAAAGCTCCTGATCTGTACCTTCATTGAAGTTAAGTGTAATCAAATTTGAGCTTTCCCCAAGTACCTCTTCTACGTTCCCACTAGCGGTACGAATCTGCCACATAGATTTTCGTAGTTTGGAATCAAGCATGCCCATCTTCTTGGCGAATTGAACTCCAAGAATCACTGGTTGGGCAACTGTGTTAAGAAGTACCACTCTGGGTGCATGTCCTCCCACTTGGATTGCTGACCTAGTATTGTCGACAATGGTAACTCTGGTGGCGATGGAAGTTTTCTCACTAGATGCCACCTTCGAAAATGAGTGAGAGATTTTGTGGAAAGAATGGCTATCCATAACACCTTTGTTGAATAACAAATCCACAAGTGAGGTGTTCTAAACTCCCTTCTAATACGTGAATGTAGAATTTGAGGTAGGAAAGCCCACTAGTTTAGCCATGCTAGAACTAATGACCAGATTACGAACACCATCTGCAACACGTGAACCAATCAAATGTCTCTCCAAGGTGTTAGATGGGACCTCTGTACCATGTGGATCAGGGATTGGTAGAGGATCTGATGTAGTGTTCAAGGTATCCTCTAATACTACAATTATGTCCCTGGTGCTTAGCTTCAAATCTTGAAAATTAAACACTGGTGTACTCACAAGCTTTTGCGCCATTTCATGCATTTGAAGTTGGCATTCCATAAGCTGATCAGTGGAAAATTGTGTATTTTCCTGATGTACATGTACTCCTGGGACACGGGAATTTGATGCCCTAACAACTTGTGGTGTAGTAGTCTCCTCCCCCCTCGCCAACAAGGTGCATTCTTCTTCCATGTTGAGAGGACGAAAAGATTGTGGCATGACTGCTCGAGCTCTTCTAGCCTTAGTAATAGGACTTGAACCAGATGCGAGTCCATCAGTCTGAATTACCTGCCTAGTGGCATAAACTCTGAGTGCCACACTAGCTTCTTATGTCGCGACATAGTAAGGGCAAAAAGAAGTAGCAAATTCTGGTGTGAGACTAGAATTGTGTGGAGTGGAAAAAATATACTCCCCAACCATGGCATCGTGAGGGAGGCCATAGAACAACCTAGGAGGTCCCTCTCATGATCCTGAACCTTGTACAAGTTGGGCATGACTAGCTGGTTGGGAGGACTTGCCTTTTAAATTAGCAAGTTGGGCCTTTAATGATTTGAGTTCATATTGTAGAGTTTGAACTTAAATTGCATGGGCTTGAAGCACCTCCCTCTTGTCAGCATTATGCTCCTTTTTCTTAGCATTCTTGTTGGAATTACCCTTGGTGGGCAAAGCTTGAATGGAAGGTTGAGGTGCCTTGGCTTTTGGTTGAGGGATAGCAGAAGCTGCTTGCAAATTTTGCTATTGTAATCGGAGTTGCTTCCGCTTTAGGAACATGGCAAAACAGACAGATTCCTGATGTCCTTCTTTCCCACAATAATCATAAAAGAGATCCTCAGAAGGAATGTTGCACTCACTAGCTTTGTGAGTAGGACTGCCACAGTAGTTGCAAAAAGGTAGGATGGGTGTAGCCGAGTGCACCGCTTTAGTCCTTGAAGAAGAATGTGATGATCTAGTTGGCGCAGTTGGTGTAGGTTGAGACCTTGAACGTGATGGAGGCCTCATAATAACGGTCTCATAGTGCGCATGAACCAGTTCTAGCTTTTTGGAAATGTTGTACACATTTAACAAAGTGTACGAGTTTCCAAATTCTTCAAAGACTTGTTGCAAAACCTGCGCGTGGAGTGTTGGAGTACTTACTAACGAATGAAGATACTGGTGGGCAACTTCCAGGTCTGTGATGCTTTGGGTATCTTTTTTGAGTTTAAGAAACCTCCTATAAAACATCTTGAGAGTTTCATCCTTCTGCCAAAAGAAGGTGGCGAGTTGTAGAATTTTTCAAAACTTTTGACTGGAAATTCCAGCTCAAGAATTCGAAAGAATTCCCCCACTGGATTAGCAAAAGCTAGCGCATCAGTGGTGGGAGGAATGTTTGCGGTAGTAATAATGAGTTGTTGAAGAGAAAGGTTTACTTAGATAGGTACCGGGTCTGGATTATTGGGCATAGTCCCATGATGTGTAATTGCAGCTTGCAATGTAGCTTGAGAGGCGGTGGCGATGGCTATGACGTAAGTTGGATTAGGAATTTGGGTGACACCCAAAATCCTTGCAGAATGTTGCTTGTAGACATCCAATGCCTCTTAGTGCACATAATAGGCCAATTGTTTGAATGCAAATGCCTCGGTGTAATTAACACCATACTTGAGCTCCAATTCATAAACCATAGTTGAGAAAGTTGCCTTGAACTCCCTCAAAGAAATAATACCTAGCCTTTCGTTGAACTTCTCAATTCTCCCAGAGGAACTACTGACCTCCATGGTGTATATGGGTGTTGAGGTCACAACTTGCAACGGAATATACGGTGATGGTGTGAAAATAGGTACGGCAACAGGTGTACCCCATTGATGAACCCTCTAAATGGACTCTGATGTACCGTTGATGTAGTGTCACCTGAGCCTGAATTCCTGGTAGGAGTTGTACTAGATGATGATGGTGTTGTAGACATTTGATGGTACCGTCGTGAAGATCGTGAATTTAAAGAAATCAGCTCAAAGGATTGTGTGTTACTTCGTAGCTGATACCTGGGCTCTGGCTGAGCGGTAGTGCTCTCATCATTTGAGGACATGGTGTTATCCCATGCCCCAAAATTTTGTGATAGTACACAACACTAGCTACAAAATTTTAACACAACGTATAGTTTGAAGAATATAGTGCATTGTTGGGAATGACCCGTGACACACAAACATTACACGGAGGTCAAACGAACATCCAACGAAGGTCGGACAAAAATCAAACAGATGTTGGATGAAAAGGCAGGACGACAAAACAATACGCAAGACAGTAGAACGCATGATAACATGGCGTAGGACGTAGGATGGTAGGGCACAAGACGGCAGGGCGGAGGACGTAAGACGGTAGGGCACAAGATGAAAGTTCGACGAACATCGAACGGAAGTCTCTGGATGGACGGAAGTTTGGCGGATAGAACTTGAACGAATCATTCGACGAAAATCCAACGAGAATTCGACAAAAGTTGAATGGAACAAGGTCGCAATGATGGCAACATTATCGTTTGCAATGCTGCAATAATGGCTATGGCATTATTACTGTTGCAGCTCGCAACACTATTGCTATTGTAGCTCGTAGCGATGGCACTACAATGTTGTTACTACGGCGTTGCTGTTGTTACTGCTATTGTAGCTCGTAGCGATGGCGCTACAATGTTGTTACTACGACGTTGTTGTTGTTGTTGTTGCTACGGCGTTGCTATTGTTGCGTTGTTGCTGCGGCATTGTTGTTGTTGTGTTGCTGCTGCTGTTATAGCTCGTAGCGATGGTGTTACAACGTTATTGCAGCTTACAATAATGGCGCTACAACGTTGTTACTGCGATGTTGCTGTTGTTATAGTTTATAACGATAGTGCTGCAACGTTGTTGTTGCGGTGTTGCTACTGTTGTAGCTCCTTGGGGCGATGGCACTATTGCTATTGTAACTCCTCATAGCGATGGTGTTATTGTTGTTGTAGCTCCTTGCAACAATGGCGTTACAGTGTGTTACTGTGATGTTGCAACGTGTTGTTGTGGCGTTGTTGTTGTTGCAACTCCTCGCAGCGATGGCATTACAATGTGTCGTTGTGGCGTTGTCACTGTTGTAGCTCTTCGTAGTGATGGCACTATAGCGTGTTACTACGACGCTGCTGTTACGATGCAACGATGGTTACGCTATAGCGTTGCTATGGCAGTGCTACTACTTGCAACACTCTAACATTGCTATGGAAGTGTTACAACGCGATGTTGTGGTGTTGTTGTGTTGCTGTGGTAATGTTGTAACGCGGTGCTGCAACGTTACTTTGGCAGTGCTACAGCATAATGCTGGGGCGCTGTTCTGGCAGTGTTGTAGCTCACAACACGCAACACTACTACAACACGCAATGTTGCGGTGCTAGTGCAACACATGACGTTGCGGCGTTGCAACGATGGCAGTGCTCCAACTTGCATTGCAACAGCGCTACAAGCCTGCGGCGCTATAGTTCGCATTGCGATAGCCTAGTTGCTCTGCTGCTTTTGTTAGTTAGTAGAAATATAACGTAAGCTCCCTCCAACAACACCAACAGTAATACTAGTAACAACTTGCACTCCTTTAGTAGTAACAACACCAGTAGCAATAACTCAAGAACTCCAAAAACACAAGAAATCTGTCGCTTTCAACATGAAACAACAAAAAGTGTAGTTTTTCTAGAATTGAATTGGAAAAAAAGAAGAAAATGAAATGTATGTAGATGGTGGCCATGCAATGGTTGCTGTGAGCATCTAGAAATCCTAGCCTATTATGGAGGAAACTCTTTTGACAAAGGAATTCTAAAAAAATTAAAAAGAGAAAGGAAGGGCTTGGCATTTTATACTGTTGCCAACAAACTGAAACCCTATGTACCTAATATCATACAGTCGCCTAAGACCGTACATTAACCCTAAAAGCGCACATGGGCATGCCTGTAACTGGCCATCATGTATGAGGCCATGTATAGGCATGACATGCCTTCAAACAAATAAACAACTAAAGATCAAGATACATGGAAATCGAAATTACAAACTTTTGCATGGGAATCAAATATGAATTCAATGGTCAATGGAAGAAAATGCACCTACAACTCCTCAAGAAAGTGAGTAGCATGTTGTTCCCATATTTTCTTGCTAATGGGTTGTTTAACAACATCCTTTTTGTTTGGACTAACTCATTGGTCCAAAAATTCACAACTGAGTCCATTGCATCCTTTGAAAATGAATCTTTCCTCTTTGATCGAATAATAATGGCCCATTTTTTACATGATCCTTCCTCAAGCTACACTCTTTTGCCTTGTCCCCTACTCAAAATCATGGGGTTTACCCCAATTAGCTAGCCCAATGTTTTCAAGCTCAAGGTAGAATTTGATACAACCATGTTAATGAGAACATTCTTGACTCTCATGTCATCAGTAGTTTCACAACCTTTTATACCCATCCACCTTTCTTTCATATTCCCAACTATCTCATACGTTGTTTCGTATAACTTTGATTTGATCACAACATTAGGCATTGGTTCTTTCAAAATTGGTTGTTTCAGGAGCTTTTCTATGGTCAATTTTTGATATGCAAGACCTTTCATGTTAATAAGCTTATGTTGCATAGGTCTAATTTAATTTGCAAAGCTAGAGGTTGACCTTTCAATGTCACATGTGTGAGACATGTTTGCATTTGTTGATGTTCGCAGACATTCAGCAATCTACCATTACTAGAAATCTTGTCATTTGCAACCAGTCACTATGCAACTGGCATGCAACTAGTTGTCGTTTGTAACTATCTTGGTCATGTTTACAACTATAAATTTGGTAATGTATAATTTTTAAGCCATACGATTGTGTGTGCAATTAACATGCAACTAAATGTGTACAACATGGACACATGTCATAAAAATAATGGCCTAATCTTATACATACTTAAATACTATATTTAATATATCTACATAGGTTATATATAATACTATTATGTACCTCTAGTACTAAGGTTAACCCCATGTTAACTTAGGCTGGCCTAAACTAACCTAGGTTAAATAAATTAAAAAGTTAAATTAACCATGGTTAAATTAAATTAGGTTAAACTAATTATGGCTAATTTAAATTAAGTAAAATTAACCATGGTTAAATTAAGCTAAACTAAACTCATTATAGCTAAAATAAAATAAAATAGATTAAATTAAAATAAACTAACCATAATTGAATTAAGTTAAGCTAAAATAATTATGGCTAAATTAATTTAGGCTAAATTTATTAGATTAAATCGATGATGGCTAAATTAAGTTAAGCCAAATTAATTATGGCTAAATCAAGTTAGGTTTTATTATATTATATTATATTAATTATGGCTAAAATAAATTAAACTAAATTAAACTAGGCTAAAATAAATATGGCTGAATTAAGTTAGGCTATAATATTTATGGCTAAACTAAATTAAATTATATTTATTGTGGCTAAACTAAATTAAGGTAAATTAATTATGATAAAATAAATATGGTTAAATTAAATTATGTTAAAATATTTATGGCTAAACTAAATTATGTTAAATTAAGTTAAATTAAACCATGGTTTACATATGTTTGATTTTATTTTATTTTGGAATATTTTTTTCAAAAAACGTACATTTGATTAAACAAAAAATATTCAAAGTCAATTAATATGATAATATTATATTTTTATTATAAATAATCATAATTATTAATTAAATTTTTATTATAATTATAGTGATAATCAATTATATATATAATCAATAGGTATTATATATTTAAATTTTATTATTTATGTTAAAACATTAATGTAAATAGGCTACACTAATTAACCTACAAGTATACAAACGTCCTAAGCAATTATTAATTTAAATTAGATAATAATATTAAAATCATATTTTCATTAAGTAATCATAATTACTAAATATCCTATAATCACCTTTGAAGTGCAAAAGAAAAGGAGTAATGAAAAACTAAGAAGAAGAAAAAATTTTAAAATAAGCTTTCCAAGTTATAAGACTTTTGTTTTTTGTTTTTTTTCTTAAGACATGTCCCACTTTCAAAGCTCATAACTTTCTTATTTCTTATTAATTTTAAACGATTTGAAGTGCTTTAGGAGCGCCATCTGAAGTCCCACAAATCACATTAGAACTCTAATAGCAAAAAAAAACATAAAATGAACTTTTTGGGTGTTTATGAACCGGCCTCAATAGTTTCTTTTTGAGTTTTTTGACCCCCTTTACTTTGGGGGCCCATAACTTTCTCATTTTTAGTATGTTTTCAACAATTTTTAGTGTGTTAGATGTGCCAAGAGGAGGGCTTCAAGTTTTGTTTGGACACCAAAAGCAACATAACCCTCCCTTAGATGTTATACTTTAATATAGTAGTTGCATTTAATGTGCAACTAGGTTGGTTCATGAGGTTTGTAATGGAATGTTTTAACCCATATCCTTTGGCTTTCAATTCTATTTGGCTCAGTATATAACTAGGAACAATAGTTATGTTGAAACCAAATACCAAGTGCCACTGGGGATGAGTGAATGAAAAAAATTTGACCTTTATGAAATGGTCAAACCGAAAAATAAAATCGGATTATTCTAAACCTATTTATATAACCTAAACCTAGCTATTTTTTAACCTACTTACATACCTAAATAAACCTACTTACTTAATAGGGTTCAGTTATTATCTACCTACCTAGGCACCACGCGTCAACATCTTATTAACCATAAATTAGATGACTTAGATTTCATTAATTAATATTTAAAATTTTAAAAATAATTGGGCCTTGATTGCCACATGTCACCATATATTTGGTGTTAAAATATTGAACACATGTCAAATGGTCAATGAACGTTCCATGGTGTGCCACATGTCATCATCCTAGTGGCAAAAACTTTAATGATTGAAATTAATCCAATGAAATTTTAATTTTGAAAACACAAAAAAATTAAATAATGACACATGTCCACAAGCTAGTTGTCTATTTTTTTTAACATGTGTCATATTTTGATTAATTCATGTAGTTGCAAGGAAAGTTGCACATAAGGTGCAATTACATTGGATTGGTATGTATGTATGAACATGTATACTAACACCGTATATACATGTTGCATACATAGTGTTACATGCAACTGCATGTCATATGCAACTTGTCTTATGGAACTACACAAATTTGCAATTGCATGTGTCACATGCAATTGAATTTTAGTTACAAACGACAGTTGCAAAACCCAAAATTTCTAGTAGTGTACTCCCTCTTAGTAACCCTACACTTGCATTGCTTATCCCTTGCTAAAAGTCTTCGAGCTACTTCTACTTTTAACCTTCTTCTAGTACCCTTTCTAGCCTTTTGCCCATTCTTTTTATTTCCAATATTTGAATTTCTCAAAAAAACCAACTTGAACAAAAATTAAAATTGGATTGATTGAAAGAAAACTAATTATGGTGTTGAACACTTGCAACTAGAGATTCAACACCCATAGATTACCCAAGTGCAAGTAAGTCCTATTGACTATGCATGTAATGTATCACCACTAATGTTAACCTTCTCATCTTGGTTTCTGGATCATTTAATATTAAAATTCACACATATTTAAGGTTTTATATTTGATAGCTGGATTTAGATTTTAAGGTGCAAAAAACTCAACCACTAACACCCGAAAATCTTCAAATGCAAGAACTAATGACAATGCACACTATGAATAGTCATGTTGTTTTGTTCTAGGGTTAACAAAGATCTGACAATTTTTCAAAACTAGAACTTTGAATATGAATTGCATCCAACAAATGATCATATCCCACTCGTGTAAGGTGTAAACAAATTATAGGCATGACAAACAATTTGATTTCCACATTTGCATGCCATGAAACCTATCACAACAAAACAATCCAAAATTGGATTTGTAGACCCTCTCTAGCCTTCCATTTATTCTTCTTGTTTACCATATTCGAATATGTCAAACAATTCACCTTAAAAAATCAAAATTACATTGATTGGAGGAAGATTGACCACAGTGCATGTTATTGAACACCTACAACCATGATTTATGTATCAATGATGATTTATGAAATCATGATTTTACATGTCAAACTACCAAATTCAAATAGTACTAATTTTACATGTAACATATCAATAATGATTCTAACCTTTTCATCTTGTTTTCTACATCATCTAACATCAGAAAACACACATAATTGATATTTTATATTTAACAATTAAGTCTAGATTCTAAAGTGCAAAAAACTCAACCAATAGTGCCCAGAAATATTGAAGTGCAAGAACCAATGACAATAAACATTATGCATAGTCATGTTGTCTTGTTTCAAAGTTATCAGAGATATAATAGTTTTTTAGAACTATAATTTTGAATATGAACTACATCTAGTTGCAGAAGATTAAATCCCAACTTTGTGCAAGTTATAAACAAATTATAAGCATGATAGATTTAGTCTAATTTCCATGTTTGCTTGCCATGAAACCTATCACACAATAGAACAGCCAAAAATTGGATTTGTAGACCCTTTTTATAGCCTTTTACTTATTCTTTTTATTTTCCATATTTGAATATGTCAAACAACTCACCTTCAAGAATTGGAATTGGATTGATTGGAAAAGAACTGACCATGATGCATGTTATTGAACCCCTATAACTAAAGATTTAGCACCCACAGATTGTACCTAAATGCAAGTAAGAAATATTGATTCTGCATGTACAAAATATCAATGTTGAGACCTTTTCACCTTGTTTTCTTAATTATTTAACATCAAAGAGCACACACATTCTAGTTCTAGACTTTTGGGTGCAAACAAGTCAACCAATAGCACCCAAAAATCTTCCAAGAACCAATGACAATCAACACCTTGCACAAACATGTTGTGAACTATTTCAAAGTTATCAAAACCTAACCTATTACAAAATTGTAACTTGGAATGGATGCATATGAACATAGCTGCATACGAATAGAGTTGTTTTTAAAATACTAGAGTTATAGCAAAAGAACATATAGAAATCCCCACTTGTTCAAATTAACCTAAATATCAACAAACTTAAAACTTTGTTTATGTTTTTGTTTATTTGTTAGGAAACTATCAAACAATCTAACTTAAAATTCAAAAACGGACTTCAAGGTGTACAACAATGCACATTTGCAAGCAGAGAATAATCACATATCTCCCAAGTGTAGACCTAATGTTTGTCAACCATCGACCATTCCAAGTTCTTTCTTTAATATTGTTGCCATCACAATTAACAAATAAGGATCAAAAGAAGCAAAGGAATATGAAGACAAATACCTAATCAATCTTGGACAATTCTAACCCATCCAATGTCACCAAAATCCACCAACCTCTAATGACGACATAGGTATGCAACGTCTAGTCTACCTTTCTAACACATAAGGAAAAATCCTTGAAATTGCAGTCTCGGATTTCTAGAGTAACAAGAATGAAGTTAATGCCCCAAGGATGCACTCTCATGGGAACCTTATACACAATGAGGTCTCTAATATTTGGACGATTGATGCAGTATTTTCACAAAGGTTTTATCTTGAAATGAAGTGGTTGTGTTGTAACACTTTCTACATATTGTGTGTTTCTAGTGATCGACAAACTGTTAATATCCTTCACAATGTCAAATATCCTCATTTCCTTGCCCAAACCTAGAGATTTTCAAGACCACTGGTTGCACAAATAGTGTGAAAAATCAAAATAGTTTAGTACTAGGGTTAGGGTTGATGTTGTAGATAATGCGTAGCTCACGGTTACAAAGGATATCATGCATTTGAAGAAGTTTCAACTTGTTGCAGAAATTGTGCACAACACGACATGCTCATCACTATCAATGTGTGCTTCAAAGTTTGAACAACAATGTGTGCTTTAACATCCTTCCCAACGGCAACTACACACAAAACACAAAAAAACCTTGTCCAGGGCATGTGAATTTTGTTGACACCAAAAAAACAATTTTTGTGAATAGTAATTGGTTCACAAGATGGACATAAACTTGAAATCAATAGCTATGATTAATATAATAGAATACATTTTTTGCTATAACATGACTCCATGACCAGGACTCCACGACTTGGAATCCATGACCAAAGTCCTAATGATGTGTAATTCCTACTTTTTGGAACTTTATACCTAGAAATATGATTTTTACATTTATTTTACATGGGGTGATAACATTAATGATTTGAAGCTATAAGAGCCCTTAAGAACCTTTAAATGATGTATTTTCATTGTCCTATGTTTAATGGCCGGCTTTTCTAAAAAGTCCTTACACCAAGGAGTCTTTTTTTTAAAGCTTTTGATCTACCAATCCAAATAATGAAAGCTTTATGTACCATCATGTTTATTCATTATGTGAATTAAATAAAACCACCATTTATCCACATTTGCTAGTCCTTTACATCACAAATTTATAAGCTTCATGGGTTCGTTTCAAATTCGTGCGAAATCTATTATATCATGGGTTCGTATTATTTAAACATGAATATACATACAACATTTGTGTTTGAACAATACAAACATGCATATGACATTTGTGTTTAAACAATGCACATGACATCAATGTTCAAACAATACAAATAAATGAATGACATTCATGTCTATTCCATATGAACCTATGGAAAGTAATCTTGCATGACTATTATTGCCAAATTGTGACCCATGAAGTTTGTGATGTCCTAAATCCTTGGTACTACTCCTGTTACTAGTCATGTACTTTTTGTATCAGGACTCAAATGGACATTGGGTCCATTCATGATTGGGGTACCAAACAAGAATGTATAATTGAAAAAGGACTACAAAGGACAACTTTGGACTTTTGTTTATCTCACATTATTATAATTGTAGTGGATTGTTGTGTGCCAATAAATAAAATGATGTCTTTTTAAATTAATAAAAATATTATAAAATGATTTGGAGACTATGTAAATGTCATTTTGAGTCCTGTAAATTAAAGGAATCAAATGTTTAAAGTACATTTTAAAAAAGGAATCAAAAGGAATGCAGAAAGTTATACAATTGGTTTCAAACTTTTCATACAACAAAAACATGCCCCCTTCTATGAAAGTACATGTTCATTGGATGAACTTGATGAAAAACCAAATCAAACAAAAATTTCAAAATCTTGAAATTTTGAAAAAAAGGGTTATAAGGCAAAGGATTCATTTTAAAAACTATTTGATACAAAAAATATTTTCAATGGGTTCAACATGTTTAGCTTTAGATGCAAGTCACATGCGTAGGAAATAATCTTGCCAAAAAACATGTTTGGTTGTCCATTGAAATTCATTTTGGGATTTTTTGGAAATTTCTACATTTCTAACATTAAACCCAAAATATTCATACAAAATTATGTATAAATGTGGAAAATCACCATAAACACATGAATTATCTTATATTGAACTATTCAATTTTTTCCATTTAAGTTTGTTTCGTGTAAATTTCATTTGTAAAAAGTAGTTTTAAAAAATCCTTAAGTCCTTTTTTCTTTTTTTGGTACCCCAACCATGAATGGACCCCATTATATTTAAATCGCTTTTGTGATTGGTTCATAAATTTCAAATCATGTGAAGGTGTTCTTTAAAAGGCCATCTTAAAATAGAACAAATAATCAAAAAATTGAGTCTTGAAAATGTAGGGAAATACATGACCCCATGATTTTTTTGCATTCGATAGCCCTTTTGGAGGACCCAATCATGAATATACCCAACTCTATTGAGAGTCTATTAGAGAATACAAATAACTAGTTACGTGCATGTTGCCTATAATTGGTTAGTATTTAACAAGCACTACATAACAAGGGCAAGGAACTAGCTATTACAAAAGCTCATAACCTTAAACTTTAAACTCATGATAAGCATATGGTTACCAAAACCGCTAAAGTTGACAAGGCAATCAGAAAAGTTAAAACCCTACAACATGAGTACAATGAATTGAATTATTTTCATTTCAAGCGCCGTAATGATCTCAAGGTCCTACAGACTGATTATGACCAATTGATAAGAGATTATGGCAAGATGGAAGCTGTTGGTGTTCAGTAAGAAAATATTTTTGTGAATTTAAAGAATAACTATACCCAATAATGAGAACAATTGGTGGAAGCCAACATGGAGATGGAGAATCATACCCATGAGCTTTGAGTGTAGATTTAAAAGCTATGAACAAATTGAAAACACTCCACCAATCACCTATTAAATCTTCTCATACCACATACATGGATAATTGGTTGAGGGAGTTTGAGGAGTTGCTATTAAATAATGTCTTGTTCAAGGTGCAAAATCAAGTCTTGGTAGACAAAATCCAAAATGGAATGAATGGTGGTAGACCATACAAGAGATCACGAAGGAACAAATTAAAAATAATTTGGAACTTGCTTGTGCAGACGAAGAGGCGTACACTCGAACAAATTGGTCACCTACAGGTTGAAGTTCCAAGGATATACATATGACTAGTTGAGTACCAAACTGGTTGAGGTACCTATTAAAGTTTCTCAAAGGTTTTCATTTGTGCAAACAACATTTGCAACTATGAGTTTTTGAAGCAAATTAGTTGCTACAACCATGGAGGAACCATCGTAGATAAGGGGAGGAGCTAAACTTACTACTATTTTTTGCATTTTATCTTTGCCCATAAAACATGTGGAAATATTTGTTGTAGTTGTTAATACTCAAGTAGATGAGTTGGAAGTACTTGGCATTCCCAAGCTTGTACCACTAGCCATACCATAGATTGGGGTAGGTGTAGAGGTTACCTTGATTGACACTATCACACATGCATTTAAAATTTTTAAAACTCCAAGGCAATGTTGAAACATACACATGTTACTTAGAATGACGCATTCCCAAACTCCTTAATGGACTCAAATGTGAGTCCAAATTGAAAATAGCGAAAGAGCAAGGAGTCGGGGCACGCTCCTTGGCTCGCAGCACTTTAAGGGGGTAGAGGGGCATGCTAGAACTCCGGGATAGGACTAGGAAGAGTGACAAACATCAACTACTCACATGAACCTACACAAAACCAACACAAGGTGATTAGTGCATAGTTGGAGCACTTTTGGTGCTACGACGAGCCACGGGCAACCCAGACTCACAAGACTCACCACGGCCCGGACTTGGGGGAAGCCACCACCTTTCCCCTTATAATATACTTTGTGCCTCTCCACAAGGCCCACATCCAAATGACTTTTTGTCCCGGGATTCCCAAGTGGGAGTCTCGAAATTGCCAAAGTTGGGACTCTCGCGACTTTGGGGCCCCATAACTTTTTGTGCAAACCCTCTGACTATGATGAGATCTCAAACAAAGTTACAGCCCTCATTGAGAGCTTTCCAATAGTATGTCACACGCCACCTGCACACAAGGAAATTGGGTCGATTCCCGACTTTTAGTGGTCGGGAGTCAAATTGCCAATTTGACTTCCGGCCTGTCTTTTGGCCATAACTTGTGTTTAAGTTATCCAAATGGGTGATGCGAGCCCATTTTAGACATCTACGTTTCAATATATTTTTAATGGTATAAAGAATTCCTCGAACCATTGGGTTTTGACCCTTGTAATCACTTTCTGAACATTTGGGAATCCACCGGGATTCCACCTCCCAAAGTGGAAGCTCCTTTGAGAGTGTGAGGGTTCATTCCCTCACACTTTCCTTCACTTTCAGGCTTCCCTCTTGGCCCACAACCTTGCAAGCCCTTGCCTTGGTCGCGAGCCCAAGGCTAGGGTTGTGACATAGAAACCAAAACCTCAACCCATTACATGGGTTAAACCTATTGATGTATCAAGTGATAAACTTGTTGATGACTTAGTAGTAGGTTTAGAACAAGTAGCTCTTGGTGAGTAATTTCAAGGGAAAAATTTGGTTTTCAAGGGGGGGTAATGTTAACCCAATTTTTCAATTTGTGTATATTGTAACCATTTGTTACCAATTAGTAATTGGTGAGGTAATACTATTTTGAGAAATGTTTTAGCTATTATTGGATAATAGGTAACTAATCTGTTATGGTAATTGATAACAAGTCCTTAAGTTAATCGGTCTATTAAGTTAACTAATAACTAGTTTGTTATCATAATTGGTTGTTGATAGAACATGTTTATGTTAAACTTGTGACTGGTGGTTACTATAGTTTAATTTTGAGTTTGTTGAATGTTGTATTAACTAATGATTGTTTAATTTAAAACATCATTGTGTTAGGTATAAATAGGAGGATTTGAGGATGATGAAGGTGTGTTCTTGTTTTTCATGGTTTTCAAATTTGAATTAAACATACATGTTGATGTTTTTCTATAAATCAGAATTAGAAATATAGAAGTAAAAATTTGTACTTTGAAGGAATAGAAAACACCTTAACAACAACCCAAAAAAGTGGGAAGAAAAAAATCTTTTGAAAGTTCATTTTGGTAATTTTTTCATATTGGGTCACAATGTGACATAATGCAAAGGATACCAAAATGATCAGTTTAAAAATTTTATTCCATTGAAATATGAACACATGTAGAGGTCATAGAATAATGCATGTGTGCAAAATCCCAGCATGAACTAGTACCTTATTTTCAATATGTTATCATGGACTTTTGAAAAACAATTGATTTTTACCTCAAAAAAAGTCCATAACTCAATATTTTCATATGATGTGATGTAAAAACAAAAAAAAAAAAATCTTCGTTATGTTATATAATTAAAATGAAGTCTCTAATTGGTTTAAAATCCAACCTTTAACCTTAATCAAAATCAATCGCTTGAAATTTTTGTTATGTAACATTTGTAATTTCAATTTAAAAAGTTCATAACTTTGTAATTTTAATCATTTTTCATTAATAATCAATTGTATATGTACATATTCAAGTTTATAACCTAAATACGAATCCCCATTTACACATACAATAGCATGTACCAATTGCAACCACACCCATAATACAAAAACTACCACAATGACACCAAAAGTGCTCCACCCTAATATGCATGCATTCCATTGGGATAATTTGTAAATCATTTGGAGTGTAGTTTGTAACTACCCAACTTCTTGGTTTTTTAAGCATAAAATTTGTCATCCACTCATAATGATTAGACATATGTTTCATAGCTTTTGAATCAATAAACCAATCTTTTATGTTTTCTTCCAAAAATGCTTGAGTTGTCATCATGGCTATTGATTCATTAAACACGTCTTTTTCAATGTTCTTTTGATCTTCTTTTGTGATTATGATCCTTCCAAGAGTGCCTTCACAAATAATATTATAGTTTCAAGGTCCTCCACAATTCTTGTTGTGTTGTCGTCACTCTTATCTTTCTACATTTTTACCATTTCGTCCTCAACTCAACACTTTATAGGCCAAGTTTTTGGCAATTATTACATTTAGTTAGTTTGTTCAACTCCTAAATATAATCATTATCCTACTTCCTTTCAAATGTCACCTTCATGTTGTTTGTTTCCACTTGAGCCACTTGATGAAAAAAATGCATGTCCCATTCATATGTTTGATTTTCATTTTGCATCTTAATCATGTACTCATGTTTTAGTAGTTGTAATGTTTGTGTGTGCATTGTTTGCTTATATTCTAGTAAGTTATCCCATGCACATGTGATGACATTGTAGCTTAAAGATAAACTACATAACACCTTTTTAATTTACATAGACTTTGACATTACATTTCCTAAATCCCACAATTTACATGCCATGTTTTCAACTTTTGAGCAAGAATAATCTAGAGGCTCAAAGACTAGCTAAAGCTTATTGCAGTGGTGTAAAGATGGAAAGAAACTAGATTATGGCACAATATTCCAAAACTTTTAAAATAACGGACCATAAGGGATCATTGATGCCTAGTGATGACATTCTTCATTTTGCACATTAAAATTCTTTAAAATTCTTCATTTAGCACCTTGTCATAACATTCTTTACCCGTGAATGTTTACCAAATTACACTGGTTGATCTATAAAATTCTTTAAAATTCTTGCTTCTTTGGGCTTCCATAACATTCT
>Ga0116231_10008615_pt1 | contig 17796 bp, 19 predicted proteins | sample S1TSphgellanicum_2_FD_89695 | JGI IMG/M metagenome (GOLD analysis project Ga0116231, IMG submission 89695) | Host-associated microbial communities from peat moss isolated from Minnesota, USA - S1T2_Fd - Sphagnum magellanicum MG | ecosystem: Host-associated > Plants > Peat moss > Unclassified...
AAAAAAAAAAAGAAAAAAAAAAGCCCCTGCAAAGTTAGAACACCTTTAGAAAGGATTGTTGCATTTAATTAATTAATTAATTGTTGCATACACTGAAGATACATACAGCTATTCATATTGTAAATAATTATGGGTCATTGAAGAGTAACACCTAAACCCTAAATGGGGTGAGGCCATTGATGTCATAAAAATGTGGCCATAAAAATTGACCACTGTGGCTGTAAAAATGGACTCTATGTGTAATGGCAAAATAGTTACACCCTCAAGATGAGAATTTGGATGACTCTTGTGAGCCTTCTTCACAAGCTTTAATGGAAGCCCATTTTGGGAACTAGGATGATTGATTGGCCTACATGTCATTAATGCAATGCAATGAATGATGCAACCCTAAACCCACCATTGATTCAGGTCTTATTTATTGGGGGTGGGAACAACAATGCCTATTCCATAATATATTACTTATGTCCACCAAATGGATGATAAAATGATGATTACCCATTTCTAGCTTAATAGGTTCTAGTGGTTTGCCAACATGTAATAGGATTCCTAGATTTTTTATTTTTTATTTGTTTTGTAGCCAAATTTGGCTAAATGTTCTCGTGGTTGATTGCCACTTTTTGGAGCAACATGAGAAAATTGAAAAAGAAAACACTGACTCAGACATCACAACAATGCCCATATTCCATAACAAATTAATACCCACCAAATGGATGACATTTATTTAAAAAGATGATCATCCAAAGATACTAAGAAAATTCTGAGTAACAACTCTTTTGGTTGCAAATCAGCCTTTTCTTTCTTGGCAAAATTTTGCCAAAAATAAGTAAATAATAATAACTTTAAAAATGAATTGTATTTTGAAGTCTCAATTGCCAGAAATTACCCCCCCAAAAAAGCCATATAAATCACCAGATTTCTCCAGTAGCCTGAAACATAGAAGGACGATTAAAGATTTTTTGCTTCATATTTGATTTATACTCAAATTTGGCTAAATCTATGTAGGGGATGGTCCGCACTTTTTTTGCATGTTCCTATGGATGATAGCCACTTTGTCTACATCAATTAAATTTTTTTTTTTAAAAACACTAACTTGGAAGGCATATTGGCAAACGTGAAATTCCCAGCCTGGTTAATGGGGGCCTTACATTTATAGAAGGTCAAGAGTAAATTATCTCATTTATTGACCATTTAAAGAGGCCATAAATAACAAGTTAGTAGAGAGTGGAAAAAAAGAAGGCCAAGGAGATCAATTAAGTCAAACTAAGTAGGTACTTCTGACCAAAGGGACCTCCACTCTCCCCCCCCCCCCTACTTTTGCCATAATAGCCAATAATTGTTTCTGAGTTGTGCCTGAAATCATAATATGGAAGTGCCTTGGAGGATGCTGTTATAGTTATTATTATGGAAGATGCAAAATTCCACCAAAGCATGCTTTAGTGGAATTTTCATATGCATGCATGCACACATGTATACATATATGCATGTATGTATGTATGTATGTATGTAGCTTATGTATCTTATTATGTATGTGTGTATGTAGTTTTGAAACCATAAAACCTTATACCCTAGACCCTTATCATGGCCATAATTTTGGGTGCTCATCTTTCATTATGATGATGTTCCTAGTGCCTATTTGTGTGTTAAAATGTTCCACAATCATTTTCCCACTTGTTTCTCAAATTGGTAGCACCATTTTTTTATAACCCTACACTTATGTAATTTGTGTGATTTCTTTGTCAATATTATTATTATTATTGTAAAGGCTGTATATATCAATTAGGGTGGATGATTGATGGCCTAGACCTCAACTTCCTTGAGAGATTGGACCTTCTTCACAAAGTTTGGCTTAGTTTCTCAATCATGTGGACTTTGGATGCATAGGCCAATCTCCGTGGTATGTATACCGTACAACCTTGGCAACTTCGACACATGTCTATTGAATAGCTAATTAATTAATTAGTTAATTGTGAAATTTCAAAAAAAAAGTTCATAAAGATTCAATATTTTCCTTTAAAAACATTATTCTTTGAAAAAGAAATTTGAAATTTTTTAACATTTCTGGAAATAATATTTTAAATATTGAAACTGCCAAATAATGATACACATACATAAAACTTGAATGCAATGTATGATTACATATTAAAGTTATGTAGAAAAAAAATCCCCAACAAACAAAAGTTGTTGGGAAAAAAAAAACCACTCGGTTAATCACAACCTGGAATTAAAGCTACATTTTTTTTTTTTGGGTATGACCATAGCACGGGATCACTACATCATTGACCATTAACCTTGTCAATTGATGACAATATTCATTACTTAAAGATTAGTTAAGGACAAGATCTCACACTTCCATGTTCCAAATTGTGCTTCCACACTATCATGGTGTTCAAAATCGAAACCTCCATTGGGATGTCTATTGGCACTATCACTATGTTCAATTGTGAATTCATGAAATGTCATGGATACTTGCTTTAGGCTTGACATAAAACCTGGTCTTATGTTGAGATAAAACTATGAAATCTCTTATGAATAAGGGTGCACAAGAGCATTTGTAACTTGGGATGTTGAATGTTACAAAATCAATGAATTATTCTTCCCATAATTTAATTTAAAACTTTGTAATCTAGACTAATTTACAAGAACTAGCTAATAGGTATATCAATCCAAAGAAAATATAAAGAGGTTGCATTGTGCTTACCCAACTCAATAATGTAATGAAACCTTTTTTTTTACAAAATGATGTCCACCATATATTTGGGTTATTTCCATAATCAAGTCAATGTATAACAAATATAAAGATTTGAATTTCAACAATGATAAACATATCAATACTAAGGGGCCAAACATGGTTTTTTTTCCTCCAAATTTCTTGTGTAGCAAGCACTACCAAGCAGCACAAGAAGGACCAAAATATGATTTATGGAAAAATTATAGAATACTTTCATATTCTATATAGTATAATATAGAAATGTTATAAAATAAAAATTTCCATAATATAGAAAAGGTGATTCATTTCTACCTTTAATAGGTAGGTATCACCTTTTCTATCTTCTATTAAAATCAAAGGTAAAATTTCCATCAAAGGTAGAATCACCTTGTGACAAATGAATGCATAACAATCTTAAACCTAACTTGAGTTGTAAAACCCTTGCCCTAGTTAATATCGAGGCGGTCACCATCTCTAATAATTTATATTGAACACATTGTTACTCTCTCCCTTTCAACTTGGAAACAAAACTTAACAAATAACTTTAAAATCGACAACCGAAAATGCACTCCTCGTATTCCATTTCTCCTCTGACTAAACACGTAAGCATGGATTATCCGATAGTTTAAAGTGGGCCTCATGCATTGGTGTCCCACCGCCTTTAGCCACTTGACAAAAGCTGTTCAAGGAAGGAGTACAAATAAACAAACCATTACTTAATTTATGTGAAGATAGGCCTCATTGAGTGTAGGTGAGTCATAAGGGTAGGGTTAAGGCCCTAGACCTTTATCAATGAGCATTAAGACGTGTTTCAAAAAAAAAAAATCATTTTTTTTTTAATGATACTGGGCAGGTACCCATTGGGTATCATGAGAAAATTTGAGAAAAAAAAGGGGTAGAGGAGGGCCTTCATTTTTCAAAAAAAAAATTAAAACACTCCCTAATAAGCATTGGTCCCACAAGGTTAGTAGCAACATGACCTTTATAGGTATCGGTATAGAATTCGGTGTGCACATGTAGCTGAAAACTGGCACACCACCACACATGCCACCTAAAGCGGCATACTGAACGAGTCCACCCGACAACTTCCTAACACGATAATTTAATTAATGTGGCATACACATTGTAATCTTCTAATGTTGTACCCTATCTCAAACCAACATCTAAGGCCATTTAACCTAGGTTTAGCTGCTGGGTTTAGTGTCCCCCCTTATGGACGGAAGGAAGCTCACTTCGTCACTCAAATTGATTGTTTTCATTCACATACAGACTTTGCTAAGTGGAACCACTCCACGATTTTAAATGTCAATTACAACTTGTCACATAAGAAAGAGTGATCCTTGATCAGAAGCTTGTTACCATGGTCATTTGATGGTCAAGGCATTACAACTCAATTGCCCATAGGGAAGCAAGCAAATTAGACTTCAAACTAAAAAACGAAAAATTTCCACAACTAAAAGGGCCATTGTGTAATAATAATATTACCATAGCACCTTGGTAGCTTCAACACTACTAATTGGCATTATTTTCAGAAATTTTGAAATTTGATTAAAAAGAATTTCTCAAAGAAAAAAAAGTAAATCGAGTGAAGGAAAATATTGAAATCTTCAGGAATTATTCTACTCGTCAAAATGAAATTTCAAAACTAATTACATTAATCATTTAACAAACATGTGTTGAAATTTCCAAGGTACTATGGTAATCCAAATTAAGCATATAAACCCTCCAATTTAGGTACCCCTTTTTTCAAAAAAATTAGATTAAAAATTATGGAAAATTTTCTCACCAAAAAAACCCTAATTTTAGTCTAATTTATTTCAGTGTTTCTTTTGGGAGATTTTCAATGTAGCCTAAAATGGCAATCATCCATACGAAGATGTAAAAAAGAATGGTGATCCTTAGGAAGATTTAGCCAAATCTGGCTATAAACCACATATGAACTACAAATCTTTAACCAACCTTTAATCTGTATATTTATGGCTACACTCTGAAAACCATATCCAAAAATCTGGCGATTGTAAAAAATATATATCCCCCCCTCCCCTCTCACTTTAGGCAATTGAAACCCTCCAAAATCACTTCATTTTTTTGTTACCTGTTCATGACTCCGCCAGAATAAAAATAAGTCTGATTTAATTGGGCTTTTCTTGAACTAAGGAGATTTGCTTTTTCTGGGTGGGTTTGTTTCTCCAGCACTCGCTGCCCTGTGTCTTCGCTACCCATGGTCTTCTCGTTGCTGCCAGGGGGTGAAAAAGAAGCGTTACATCCCATCGGACCGATCCAATTGTTGCCGGAATGAGTTGAGGAAGAAGGCGTTGTGATGATGTTGTGGAAGCGAGGAATCTTGTGACGAAATTTTGTAATGAGGAGGAGGAGGAGGAGGAGGAAAGATGCCGAGAAAAGATGCACTAGGAGTGGAGACTAGGTGTGATGGAACTAACAACAAACTTGTTTTGCGACGGGGCAAGCCCTGGGGAATCGTTGGAACTTATCAAGCAAAAACATGCTTGAGCTTTGACAAGTGAGGGAGAGGAGCAGGACGACGACGACGACGATGATGATGTTGATGATGAGCGGTTCAACGGATCATGCTTGCAAGTTTTTCTTTTCGAGGCCTTGTTTCCGGTGGTGGTGGTTGTTAATCATGCGAGAAATTGGCGTTGTTCAACGTTGTTTGTAGTTCTGGCTTTTGGCTTCAGGAGGAAGAAGAAGAATATCTGTCTATCTATCTATCTATCTCTCTATCAGTTGTTGTTGTTGCAGCTGGAGAAAGAAAGATACGCTGGCTGAGTTTTTCCAGGTACTTACGGGAGAGCTCTTGACTTGAGAGTCTACTGAGAGTTTCATTGCTTGTGTTGTAGATGCGATAAGGAAAATGATTTATCTCCTGGAGCGCTGCTATTACCTCCATTCTTTATATTTTCTCCATGTTTGTATGTCCATTAAGATCGGCTTCATTTGCAAAATTTCCGCTCACAGACAGACAGACGCTCATGATCGCCGGCTCATCCTGACTTGAGAGTGTCAGTTGCACTGCTTTATTACTCTGGATGCGACGCACATAATATTTTCCGCTATTCCCTCCATATTTGCTCTCCGATAACAGCCTCTTAATTTGCAATTTCCGCTCAGAGATGAATGTTCATCATCAGCGGGGGCTCCGGTCTTTTCTCGCCAAAGATTCCTCCGTAGACACAAGTCGCTTGTAAAAGCTTTGCGGTGTGGTCATCGTTTGGAAACATTTGTTGCTCGATTTTCTACTCTTGTGCAGCAGACTGAGGCTTATCGATCGTTTGCAAGAAAGATTTGTTGCTTGATTCTCGATTCTTGTGCAGTCGTCTGTGGCTTATGGATTGTTTGCAATTTCATCTCAGAGATGCTCATGATCGAGCCCGCTCCGGTCTTTACAAACCAGAGATTCCTCCGTAGACAAAAGTCGCTTGTGAAGCTTTGCGGCGCGGTCATCGTTTGCAAAGATTTGTTGCTCGATTCTCGATTCTTGTGCAGTTGTCTGGGACTCATCGATTGTTTGCAAGAAATATTTGTTGCTCGATTTTCGATTCTTGTGTAGCAGTCTGCGGTTCATCGATTTCTTGCAATTTCCGCCCAGAGATGCTCATGATCGGCGGGGGCTCCAGTCTTTACTCACCAGAGATTCCTCCGTTGAGTTTGCAAAGCTTTGCGGCGTGGTCGTCGTTTGGAAACGCCTGTTGCTCGATTCTGGATTCTTGTGCAGCAGTCTGTGGCCTATCGATTGTTTGCGATTTCCGCTCAGAGGAGATGCTCGTGATCGCCGGGACTTCGGTCTTTATTCACCAGAGATTCCTCCGTCGACAAAAGTCGCTTGTAAAAAGCTTTGCGGCGTGATCATCGTTTGAAAAGAGTTTTTGCTCGATTTGCGATTCTTGGGCAGAGCAGTCTGGGGCTGATGGATTCTTTATCTTTCAGCCGCAGTCTTTCCTGTTCCTGGCAATTGTTGAGCTTCAGATTCGGACTCCTTCTGATGATTGCTGTTGCAAAAGGTTATGGTTGGAAGAGATTTCACCGAGCTTTCTTCATTTTCTTGTGCAAAATCTGTCAAGAATGAACCAGTTTCGTTCTTCGGCATGAACTCAACACCAATGATATGCAGTGAAGATCCTTGTCCGAGTCGTCATGCGGAGGGCTCAGACATCCAAGGATTGAAGTAGTTCCTCCACTGTGTGTTCCATGATTCTGAGGAAGTTCTCCGCAACTTTCTTTGTTCTGGTTGCTTGCACATTGTTCTGAATGCTGTAGCTGTCGTTTGGAAAGATTTGTTGCTCGATTTTCAGATTCTTGTGCAGCAGTCTGAGGCTTGTTCGTCCATCTTTCAATAGCATGCAAGGTACACGTAGCAATGTTTCGTGCTGCAAGCTCGAAAGACATATGATCCGCAGATGTCAAACTTAGTAGATTGCTAAAGGACTGGACAGTGATATGATGTGCTACCCATGACCGACTTGGCAGCACACTATTCACAAATCCCTCTAGATACTACTGGTTTGTGTAAATCGGTGATTGCACCGCAGTCATAGCAGTACCCTATACTTAGTACACCACTGGACAATAAGGCCTTATAGAGCAACAGGAGGTCTGAGTCCTGAGTCCTGACCTATTTTCTATGTTGTGGGTCTACAGAGAAATTACCTAGTCAACAAGAATCATCATACAGAAGGAGGCCACATTGCCATATTGCCTGTGGTGAACATCCATCAAAATGGGATCATGTCTGCAAAAGCAGGCTCCTGAGCCCAAGGCTTCTGCTGTTGTGCCATCATGGACATCTCCAACATATGAAGATGATAAAGTGCACTTATATGGGGATGTGTTGTGTCCGTATACACAAGGTGTAAGACTTGCTCTGCGGCATAAGGTGAAATTGAGCCATCCTCTTTTGACTTGAAATTTGTGGTGTGTCCATGCACAGTAGTGGTAGTATTAGTAGTACTTCATCTAGTGGTTTTACTGAGTTACACTCTACCAAGGGAGATATCTATCTACAAAGATGGTTTTTAATGTTTTGTCGATGTGTGTTGTTGTTGGCTTTCTAGGGTGTACCTGTGAAGGCCATTCTGGTGATTCCTGATGACTTGACATCTGGATCATTTGCAAACATCAGCCCAGATGGCAGGTTCCCTGTGTTTGATGATGGTACACAGAAGCTCAGTGGCTCAACTGATGCTATCCTAGAGTATATGGAGAAAACGTTTACAGGTTCACCACTAGTTCCCAGTGAGATGGTGAAGGAGGCAGAGGAGTGGGTTATGTACATTCGCAACACGTTTACACCCCTTGTCAGGCAGCTTTTGTACGATGGGAACCCTTTGATTGAGCAAGACTTGGAAGCAAAGTTGCATGATGCCTTTGCGACACTGGATAGTGGCATTGGGTTATATGAAAGGGAGGGACCTTTTTTCCTTGGCTCTCAATTTACTCTTGTTGATGTCTATGTGATTCCATTTCTGGCAATGGTTGATGTTATCACATATTTTCGTGGACTAGAGATTGATTCAACATACCCACATCTGGTTGCATACAAAGCAGCAGTGTGTGCATTTCCTCACTATAAACCTGTACAAGTAGATATAGATTTGCTGAAGACAGCTGTGGCAGAATCCTGGGTGCAAAATCCACCACTGCCAATTGTACTTATGACCATGCTGCAACACCGTAGCATCTTAGTGCACCTGGAAAGGTTTGTGCAGCTAGTAGATGGGCTTGCATCTGTGAGACCTGAGGAAATAACCAAGGATTCCTTGAAGCGAACATTGGTTGGTACTCAGTTGCGGGGACTCCCAAAGAAATTTGGCAGGCTGCTTGAGTTGATGCAAGAACATGCACAAATGGAGGAGAGGTTTATCTTTGCAGCACTTGAGACAGCAGATCCAGGTATTATATGGATTCTTTGTGTTGTCATCTCCCTGCCTGGTTCTTCTGGTTTGCGAGTCTTCACATTGCAATACTTGATCATGGTATGGCTAAGAGTGTGGCGATCATCTCTTCTTATTTGCAACTATCTCAGAGTACAAGGTCGTCTCAGTGCATGCTGCATAGAAGTCTTGTGTGGGTGCAATCATTCCTTTTAAGGATTATCAGTTTGTTGAGTACAACTTCTATGCTCTGTTGAGATGGATATCCTCCTTGTTATGTTACAGTGAATATCTTGTAGTTGATTACCTGTGATGTTGTAGGTTTGAGTGCCTCTGCCCTAAAAGATCATGCTCGAGACTTGCCAGTGATGAATGGCATCCGTGAGGACATCAAGGGGGTTGTGGCCTTGAAGCAAGGAAGCTCTGACCATGTTGAAGCACTCTCTGAACTTGCCACTCGTTTGCACACACTACAGGTGCAAAACCTGCAACATTCTATTGCTTGTCATAGGTTTTCCTGCCAAAAGTCCTAACTATGATTCATGTAATCAGTTCCAATCACCTCACAGTTTGCAAATCCTGTCAGCTTTGTAAGGACCTGCTTCAGCTGTAACAGACAGAGACACAAGTTTAGGGTCAGGGGCATGGATTCAATTATTAGGCTGCCATTATTAGGATTGTTGCACTTCCTTCTAGGATTTATATGCTGCCAACAGATATATTTTCAAAAGTCTAGATTTAGGCTTTGATCACAACTTTGGATTCAGGCTCAATGTTGATGCAAGCCAGCACCATGGAAGAAGTGAAGATGAGGATCACTCTAATGAATGAAGAAAGTGTGTATGACAAGCAGGCCTCTCTGGCCTTTTCCTGGCATTGGGTCTCTGCACAACTGGCTAAACACTAATGTTTATGCGCAGGAAAACACTGTGGAACATTACCATGAAGAAGAGAGAGAGCAACTACCATTGCTGGAGGCTGCAGGGTTTGGGACCAAGAAGCAAGATGGTTTGGTGGGTCAATGTCTAGCCGTGATGGAGACATCTCATGGACATCTATTACCCTATTTGCTTCAAGGTTTGCATCCTCATGAAATTCATCAGTACTTGGGGATACTTCAGCACTTCTCAAAACAGACAAATTCTCAAGTTCTATTGCGAGTGTCTGAGATTCTTTCAAATGCTGATGAAGAGTTTTTGGGAGTTTGGAAGGTGGCTCAGGAAAGGGTACCTGCACTTGCAATTTGAAAAGATAACCCAGCTGGAACATGAGGTTCCCTTTGTTTGTACAACCTTCAGAAAATCCTCTCCTGTTTCATGTTAGTGTGTTTCTGTCACATATATGGATATGAATTGTCTCTCAAGAGGAAATTTAGGTTCCTCTGTGAACAAGCCCTTGTCTTGTGCTCTTCCTCTCTCAACTCTCTTTTGTATCTCTCTTTCCCAGTTGGGCCAACTTGTGAGGGTTGTTTTCCCTTTGTATTCAAGGAATCCCATCAATGACTGGTTGTTGCAGGATCACATCCTCCTAGATCATTGTTCTGTAAAATAGTTCAGCAAATTCTTGAAGTGCGACATTGTCAGGGATATGAGATCTGGGCCTCTGACTATTTTGCAGATATGCCTTATGGGCAGATACCACAAATCTATTTCAGGTATTACTGTGTAGGTTGTGACTAAAGGAAGTAGAGATCATTGAACCAAAAGAGCAGTTTTAGTACCAGTAGAGCAAGCTTGGTTAATGATTCAATTTCGGTGTAACTGTTAGATTGTACACAGCCTCCAGGTATGGAATGTCTTCATGGTAGAAAGAGTGGTTTCTGAGGTATGATCGGTAAATCCAAGATCTGCTTTTGAGGATGGAGAAGCCTGGGGTGAATCCTGAATGCCACAGGAGATGACAGTTGAATCATGTAAGTTTCCTCACCAACGATCAAGTATACCGCTACCAGTAGATTTCTGAGTTTTGTGTAACACATAGGTGGAGACTATTACTACTTTCTTGCTCATTGAGGTGTTGTTATCTGGGATGGTGCTAGGTACTCTTAAGTCAATCCATGACAGGATTGATGATGGTAGCAGCAGGTGGATGCACATGGTGGTTTGAATTACATAATACAGCCAGAGTAAACCAACAGGCACCAGCATGCCCTGAGGGAGGGATGATGGGTGGACTGGAAACACACTTTTCCATCGAGTTCCAGTTCCTTAGCTAACCACAGTGGTTAGCTGAGTTGCTGTGGTTACTACCTACCAGGTTAGCTCAGTTGCTGTGTTTACTACCAACCGACTAGAAACCCACTAGCCCTTACTTGTGTACTAACCATCTACATACATCTGCTCACCTAGTTGCCACCTATAGTCTTACCTACCTACCTACCTACCTACACGGCCTGTTTTTAAAGGGTAGGTCACCAAGGTGAAACCCAATGTTAACAGAGTTGTGGTTCATCCAGAACTGAGTCATAATGGGCTTCAAATGGATGGTGCACTGGTGGCTGTTGGTTCACTCTGACCCTGTTTATATAATGTCTTATGATTAGAACCCCGCCCCCCCAACCCAAAAAGATGGACCTTGGTGTTAATTGATGATGCAGTGCTGCATTGTCTACAGTGTGTGTTTCTTCAAAGGAGAGAGGTGGTTTAATGTGTATTGGATTGCCCTGGAATCAGATACCAGGCAAAAACTCTGTTAAGATAGTAGTGTCCTGACACCTAAAGCTTTCATTCCATGGCTTTGATATGCAGGGCTGTAAGTTCACTTCAAAAATTCTCACCATGGTATGTTTCTTCATAAAGGAGAAGGGTTCCCATTTGGTGCTATCCTGCTTTCTTGACAGTAGGCCTGGGTCTCAGCTAGCATCTCAAAAGCAGGAAGGGACCAAATGAGAGGAGCCCTTTGGTTAATAAATCCTTCATCTTACAAAGTGAAGCACAGCTCCCTGCAAACAGAAACTGGTTTTAAGCCATTTATGTCAAGGACTAAAATGCTTGAGGTGCTCTTATTTGTGTATTTTCATATACTGGATTGAATGGATTGAATGGATTGGTTTAACCATTTACAGCAGTTAGCAGAATATGAAGGGTCCGAAAGTTCACTAAATAGTTTTTCTTTACATTGCATCTTCTCCAAAGCTTTTTATGTCTGAAAGGCAGAGAACCATACAATTAGGTCTTCTCTAAGGCTTTTCTGCCTGAAAGACAGAACCAGAGATTTCTTAGTCTCGACTACTGTAGTAGTACCTTGGCAACTTTGACACATTTTTGTTGAATAATTAATTTGTTTTGAAACTTTCAATTTGACAAACAGAGTATTCCTGAAGATCCAACATTTTCCCTCATAAAATTTTGTTCTTCCCAAAATAAAAAATAAATTAGAAATCCCATGCATTCCTGAAAACAATTTAACCTAGTGTGGTATAGTACTATGGTAATACCATCTTTTGTTTTCACAAATTGTTGTCTGTTTTGTGAACATTCTATGTTCATGTAAGGCTTTTTTTTCGGTATGGTTGTCAAAACACTTTGGAGATTTGGACTTCATTGATATCCATCAAGATAATCAAGTAACAATATTAGAACATCTTCAGGCGATTGATCAGGTAACAGAACAGCTCCTGGAAAATGCTTCAAGGAGAATGAAAATTGATGAGTAGTATGAGTGGGTAACAAGCTCCTGGAAAATGCTTCAAGGAGAATGAAAATTGATGAGTAGTATGAGTGGGTAACAAAATCGTTTGCCACAATCAGCACAAGAAAAAGCTTCAAGTGGACAACAGGGGCACAAGGTGTTAAATCTCTTTTGCCACAATCAGCACAAGAAAAGCTTCAAGTGGAAACTGGGGGCACAAGGTGCAACATCTTTCTTGAGTTTTATTTCAGTGTCGAGGGTTTTGATCAGAACCCATGAAAAGATGTATCCCTCAACAATTCATGGATCCTGAAAGGAAACACGATTCTAAAAAAGTACCACTAAAATCAAACTGCTGGAAGCTTTTCTTCAGGTCTCCACAGGCTGGTACTAAACATGGGTCTCAATTGAATGGATTGAAAAGGGTGAACTTCCATCAGAGGCAGCTTTACTTTCCATCTGCCTCCAAAAGACCAGTGCATCCTAGAGTGGTCCTGTCGGTTAAAGATTTCTAGTCTGCAAATGAAAAGATTAGACCAAGGGTTAACACGACAACAAGAGCCTTGAAACCTAGAACAATGATAACCAGAACTGAGGCCATGACTGTGCTGTGCAGCAGCAATGTAGGCCCAGATTTGGAGCTTGAAAGCCTCACAACCTGGCTCAAGCACAAGGACACTGGGTGGGACAAAGAATAAATTGAGTCAGAAAACGTGGACATGGATAGTACATCCAATTGATGTCTTGGTAGGTGCTGGTTTCTACAAGGGAAATAGTGGCCAAAAATGGGACTGGTTAAAGCTTCCGATTGAGGCCCTGATGGAACTCTCTCACTTGTAGCTTCCGCCCAGTCACGATCGGTGCTTTCCTGAAGAAGCAGACGGTAGCAACAAATGAGAGAATGAATGATCCCAGAGGACTTTTCACAAGGGGATAAAAAGGCTTACCTCTCTTGGAAGGGGTTAACCAAATTTCTCATAAGAGCAGAAGTACTTCAAAGTCAGAGCTCTAAGGTTAAAAATTTATTGAGATGAAGAAAAGGACATATCAAGTCCCACAATTCAACTTTATAATACACAAATGGCAACTCAATGCCAACTAATGGAAAACAAGCATTCTTCCATGTCGCACACAAACTCCTCACTAACAAATCAGCCTCCCCAAAATTAGATCCCCAATTACACACCCTGTCCCACCCCCCACTGACCCCATCCATTATCACATCAGCCCAACAAAACCCTAAGCCCCAGTCCAGCATAATTGTACAAATTAGAGATAACTAGGAAGATTCCAGACTTGTACCTTTTTGGGGTTCTAGCACCACAGCCTGAGCTCCAACACAGCCCCCACAAAAGAAGTACATGACCTCAGAAACCCATCAATGACAACAGAGCTCTGATTACTTACTGGGGGCATAGCCAAGACCTGTTCTTTATATATAGTGTTAGATGGTTCTTTGGATTGTCTTCATGGCTAGAAAAAATTTGTGGACGTCTGTTTTTTAAGCTACATGTTTTTATTTGTCAACCAGATTCAAACATATCTACCATGCCTCCACCCTTTCATTATGCTGGTCGATTGTATTTACCAATCTTCCAGATTTGGGCTTTGCTTTGGAGCTGCCACGCTTGGGCGGAATGATGATGCGATGTGAATACTGGTCATAACCCACTTTGGTATCCACAGTGGGTGCAGAACTGTGACGTTCATGGCCATTGAGGAGCACACCCCCAGAGTCACTGTCAGGCTCATCACCTTCTGAAGTCTCAGGAGCTGGAGCTCCATGCTGATCTTCCAACACTGGCTCCTGCCGATCCCTCAGTGTCCGGATGATTAGTGTCTTCAAAAGATTCATCACTTGTACCGCATGCATTAGGGCCGTCAAGGGGTCAGCCATCTGAAGATACCACAGAAACTACCGCATTAGAAAGAGTACTCACATCTCCAATACCAAAATGACCCAGAAAAAAATGCCCATACAAGATCTAAAGATCTATTGTTGAAAACAAATCCACAAAAAAACGAAGTATTTTTTTGTAGAAGTAGAGACTACAAGAAACATGGGATGACATGTGGTGCAATGCTAAGGGAAACTACAAATACCTGTGTCATGTTTGGGGCAAAGACCATGGCAATGTTGCGGGCATTCATTTTGTTGGAGGACTCTTGTTGCACAACATCAGCCATGAGGTTGACAGCCCAGTCAAGCAGGGCAGCCTGAGTAGGTGGCAACAGCCTGACAAGAGCAACACTTTCCTCCTCAGTATTGCAATCCATGACTTGATCAGCCGTGAAAACATCCAATATGCCCTGTGGCAGCTCCCTGAACCAGGCCTGTCACACAAGAAGTGAAAATAGTGTCAACTTCCAGACACATTTACATCACTACAATTTCTGTTTCATTCCACATCCACAGCTCTTGGATCTTACTGCAGAAAGAAATACCCGAACTGATCTTAGTATTTTCACATGCTTCTTCCATACACCAGAAAAAGGAATCAAAGTGTAGTGCAGCAAAAGCTTCCTCGCATTTCTAAGCTTTGCTTGGATATCCACAGCAAGATACAAAGCAAAAAAGAGGAAATGGGTAATGGGTAATGACCTTGATCAGACCAGCAAGACAGTGGACATCAATATCTGCAGGCACTATGCCCTTGTTCAGTTGATCCCGTACATGCTCCTCATGGCTGTTCTCTGCATTTATCCTGAATATGCCTTCTGCCTGCAATTGAACCATCCGTATTCTGTATTCAGTTACTGACATTCTGTCCAATAAGTTCATGGTTTCATGTTGCAGGTTGGATTTGGGTCAGGTTGCATTAGTAGAGAGACAAGCAAGCAGGCAACTCTGATAAAGAAAATGCTATAAGGAAGCTATCTCAAAACAACAATTCAATTAAGAAGATCTGGAAGCATATCCAAAACAAAAAAGAAATGACAGGCATCAGAAGATATGCAACATAGAAGTTTGATGAAATCTGAAAGGGAAAATTGGGTGCAGGAGAGAGACTGTCCCTGAGAGACTCTGTACAAGAAAAAGAAATGAAAGCAGTCCATAACTAGTGTTCTTAAGAGAGGAGAAACACAAACGTCAGAGAGAGACAATCTCAGGAAAAATGTGGAAATGATGAAGACCTTCAAGCCACCTTCGTGATAAAGACGCTCTTGCATTAACAGGAGAATCATTGGAACACTGTTCCCTTTTGAGTCAAAAGCACATTGCATCGACTCAGCTGACACTCCAAACACATTTTGGCTGCCATCAGAGAAGAATTCATCAGCCATTTTTATTTATCAAGTCTCTCAAGGGCCAACACCATGACAATATCACAAGATGCCAAGCACTTTTGTCTTCTTGAAAGCACCAAAGATGCAGGATGAAAGGGGTATTTTTTGATAGTACCTGGCACTGGGTGCACGAGGTGGAACCTCGACGACAAATTCTTCAGGCAGACCAAGGAACCCATTGTAGCGGTCAAATGTAACATGAGCAACATGTTGGACATCAGTGGGCCATCCAATTTCGAGTGTTTCTGTGGCATCTTCTTCCACAGCTTGACAAGAAGCCATGAGAGATCTTCTTACTGTATCCAGAAGCATGGCAACAATGGAGAGCTGAGCTCTTTCTCTCTCCTGCTCCTCCTCATGCTCTTCATGTGTACTACTGTGCCTAGTCTCACATCCTGCTGGCTCTCCCCTGCACCTGCCCCTGTGGCTGCTGCTGTAGTCATTAGGGCCAGTGGTGCTGCTGGACATATTATCTCTGCCATTTCTTGTGCCACTGAAAAGCCCACTAGTAGTTCTTGAACATGACCCAGCTCCAGGGCTGGGAGCTCCAGGGATAAGGATCAAAGGAGAAGCTGCATTGGGACTGTAGCTGCTCTCGTTGTCAGTGTCGGAAATGCTTAGAAGAGTTGAGGCGTCATGGGTATAGCCCGAGAGGCTACTTGTTGGAAGAACTGCTGTCATTGTGGACAAATGGAAACTGGGTGTCTTCGAGAGTCCGCCCAGGCTAGAGTCTCAAGAGTAGTAAGATCTGTTGACTGCCTCTGTTGAAGACTTGTTGTCGATGGTTAATGTTCTGCTCTTGTGAAGATTCCTGCTGACGACTGTCAAGTCGCCGAAGCCCAATCATTTGCGCTTCCGAGCCAGCTAATCAGTGCAAGCTGCAAACCTCCATAGAATTCCAGCCCGTCAGTGCTTCTTCTACTCTCAGCAAACAACAAGGGCTCAACTGGACTGGGATTTCATGAGCTTTAGAAGCGCACGTTCCTGCGGTTTTCAATCTTCACAGTCACGTCTTCAAAGCTTTCTCAAGAGAAATGATAGCTAAGATGGATACTCAGGGCTTTGCTAGACAAACTGACAAACAACCATTTGCATGATGGGACTTCTGCAGAAGTGGAAAAAGCTCAAAATGCGATCTCCAACTCGCTGAGGATCGAGTATCGCAGAAGACTCAAAGAGAGCTTCAGAAAGACGAAAGAAGACTTTTCAACATACATTTGACTCACCTGGTGCTGCGGCAGCCACGGACTCAAGCAGTACCAAATAGGAACAACAGCAGAAGAAGCTCCAAACAGACACAGTTCAAACAAGTCCAAAACAGCTCAACTATTTCCCTCGCAGCAGCATTAGCAGCAGCAGAGCCCTCTATAATGCTTCAACACCACTTGAGCTTCTCTACACTCCTGCATGAAGGAAGAGCTTCCTGATAGACCCACTAATCAATCCAGTTTGCGACACCCAAACCCCCCACCCAAAACTCTGAGAAACCCCACAAGAAGCAAACAGGAACAGCAACAACAAGAGAGAGGCTGTGTTTATGACCACAAGGGTTTAGTACATGTTGATATAAGAAAAGAGATAACAAAAGGGATCCAGTCAGAGATGGAAAGATTGGCAGAGACAGCCAAAGAAACAACAAAAGGGGTAACAACAACAACAACAACAACAACAACAAAAGCTAGGGGACCAGAAACAGCGTAGTAGACGGAAGGCAGTCTTTCTTTCTAGGAAAGGATTCAAACAAGACAAGTGCTACAGGAAACTACAGTGCTGATTGTGAACAACGCGGGCATCACTATTATAAAACTGTTACTGCACTCCGAAGGAAAAAAAGCATTCTCTCTCTCTCTCTCTCTCTCTCTCTCTCTCTCGCTGTCTCTCCCCCTCTTTCTCGCGCGCTCGCGCTCTCTCTCTCTCTTCCCTTCCTCGCACGTCATCTTCGCGTCCTCGTCTCCCCCCTCTTGGAACGCAGAGCTTTCTCCCCCCCCCCCAAACCTAACCACGCTAACTGCACCACCGGTTGTGTTTTAACCAGTGTTGGACGGTTCTTGACTTTCGTCCCATCAACCACCTCCGGTTCTTAGAACCTGAAAGCAGTAGAACTGTTCCGGTTCCACACCAACATGGACCCTGAAATCCGGTTCCAGGTCCCCGTCATCCCCCCCCCCCCCCCCCCCAAAAAGGTCCCACTCTTTGTTTTTAAAAACCCACCCCGGTTGCGGCGGAACCCCGGGCGGGAAAGGGCGGTTATAACAACATTTGTTTTTTCCCCCCCCTCCC
>Ga0116231_10008616_pt1 | contig 17789 bp, 19 predicted proteins | sample S1TSphgellanicum_2_FD_89695 | JGI IMG/M metagenome (GOLD analysis project Ga0116231, IMG submission 89695) | Host-associated microbial communities from peat moss isolated from Minnesota, USA - S1T2_Fd - Sphagnum magellanicum MG | ecosystem: Host-associated > Plants > Peat moss > Unclassified...
AAAAATGTGTTTAACAATTTTCAAGATACTATTCTAACACTGGGCACAATTGCATTAGTGGCCAACATTGTTGCAAAAGGTGTCATGATGAAGGAAAAACCTAATGCAATTTCTCATGACTCAAAGTTTTTTGTCTCAATTGTTGAATCATTGTTTATCAACCTTTGTGATTCTTCTAACAAAAATGGCCATTCCTTTCCTAACATCGTTGTCCATGTTTTTGTGAATTCACGAACTGCTAAAAAGTAGCCTCTATGGATGGATGTGCCGTAAATGTCTATTTTTTCCAACATTGTTGAATTACTAAAGGCCATTTTGTGACCCCGCATGCTTGTTCTAAATTGAAATTCCTTGACTACAGTGCCATCATAATTGAGTTTGTGAATTGTCTTCCCACAAAATTCAATGGTGATATATTATTTGAGCTTTTTCATGTTCATCATCCATTGGGACATTTTAGACAATTGCAAGGTATGGATAGAAAGTACAATGGTCATGCTTGGTGTAAGTTGTAGACCAATAACTTCAAGAATTCACTTCGATTAAGCTTTAAAATGATGAAATGCCTTGGACATTTGTGTTGTTAAAATGATTCTTGTTCTCCACTTCAACATTTTTCTGCACGTAATGAAGTTACTTGGAATGGTGATTGTTCACAACTTCCAATGTCTAGGTAGCGTCTTGTGAAATCCCCAATCCTTACCATTAACTATAAGTTCTGTGATTTTTTGCCTACTTGTTTACAAACTTGCAGTTGCAAAATGTATTTCGTTGTTCATAAATTTCCAAATCTTTCAAGAGTTGTGATCCACTTGGGCACCCATGCCCATCTAGTTGGAAACGAAAAGTGTAGAGAATTCTTCCAGGAGATGAAGAACACAGTTGTTGATGAGTCTATCACACATTAATTGCTACGACTTTGGCTATTGCTTTGTCTACAAGTAAGACATTTCTTTTTTGTCACTTGTCCAACGAGGATGGAAAAGGTCCTTTGGAGCTTTTTGAAGGTGAAAAACTAGATCAAACGTTGTTAAAGTTCGCCCCTTTGTGCTCCCTTGGCATATGTAATGGAATTGCTTCACTAAAACATCATCTTGATTATTCGAACTTTGTTGATTATATCCTGAAATTGAAGGCAAAATCTACTTATGATTATATTCAAGACAATTGCTTTCCTAGTCAAAATGTTATGCAAAAGGTTTATTTGTTCAAAATGTCCGTTGATGGAGCTACATCCAAGTTTGATTTGGTCCGATGAATGCAACTGGGTGATGATCTGCAAAATGCATGGATGATGTTCGATCATGTAAAGTGTGTTCAAGGATGGACGACCACGACATGTCATGTTTATGACCCAATTTATTATAAGGTGAGGACAATTGTGGTTTGTGACATGCAATCCGAGGACATGAAAGTTCAATGCATTTTATGGAAGAAGCTAAACGCAATTGTTAAGAAGAAAGGGTTGGGTACATTTGTTTTCAAGGGGTTCATGGCAAATAGTGCACAAGCAAACTAGACTGTTATTCATATTGTTTATGGGATTGGAGATCCTATAGTCAAGATGGTTGACAAAGAGTAGATGTGCGTTTTCCATTGGATTAAATCTCTTTCAAGACACACCAAGCAATTAATCACACTAGAGTTCCATGATTAACATAAAGCCTTTTCTTATGAATACAAAAAAACCATGTCCATGGAGGAAGATAACCTTTAATATGCTACCATTCAATCTTCTAATACTTATTAAGAACTTCCAGCAGGGTGCCATTCACAAATTCAAAAATTGGCTCAGCTTCTAGCACTTTTGTGTGTGACAATGGGGAGGTTTCATGTTGGATGTAAACTTTTCTTAAATATTCTATTCAAATTTTATTTCCAATATATATTCGTCTTAAATTTTAACTTCATTCCTTTTATGTGCTTGTAGAAATTTTCTTTAGAAGAGGAAGTTGACATGCCGACTTATAATTAATCTAAGATAGTCCATGACATTTGGTTCCAACAATTTGGCAAGAGGGGTACTTGCCTCTTTGTTACAGCCTTTGATGATTACATGCAAACATTTAAGCAATTTTCATTGTATTATGCCTTCTTACAAGGAAGTGCATCTAGGATTGGTCCGGACAAGAATGAATTGTGCTTGTGTAGGGCTTTAGCCCAATTAGTTTAAAGACCCAGCCCAAATTGTTGTTGTAGTTGCCAAACACACCTAAAGTTTTGGTCTTTCCGCTAGAATATTGCATTCAAAAGGTGAAGAAATGTTTGGATCAACCAAATGCAAGGTAGACCTTCCACTTGGGTCAGAAAGAAATTCACATTAACATGATCAATTGAACTTTTTTTGTCCAAAAATGGCCAATGTAACAGCTCTAATCATCCAATTGTCAGTTGTGGATGTGGCAGAGACTAGTAGCCATGTTTTCGTTATCACCCACAATGGTGCGGAAGTCCTTGAGTGCCTTTGTGGGGACAACATTTGGCAAATTGAATGTTACCCTCCGAAATTAAACACTCGTTGCTTGGTGTTGCAAAAAGACACTGAGCACTATTGCAAAGCTAAAATCATTTCAAAACAAATAGATCATGGTATTCTTGTTATGTGTTATGTTGGTTACTAGTTTATAGTCAAAGGTGTATCAATTGAGCTACATAAATTTTGGTTTTGTCATGATGACCTTATTCGTTGTGTGGGAAGGACAAGCATGAAATATGCACTTGATAGGCCAGCCCTGCCTTCATTCTGGCCTATGCAAGCAGGGACAAATTTCACTCAAATTAAAGTGGTGGCATTGGAGGAGGCTAGTTTCTTACTTTCGAAGAAGTTAAGATGTCCCTTCGTTAATCAAGTTGAGGACGACATATTTGCACCCATATACTAACTGTTCACATGTGCCCCTTGGAATCTCTTTAGTGATGGTCCTTCTACCCATTTTATAAACCATTGGATCTAAATTCTTGGCCCAAATCAAGGAATGGGGAGAAGATTCATTGTCCCAACACATTCAAACTATCCATTATCTTTATAAAAAAGTGGGAGGTGGGATGAACTTTTGAAGACACTATTAACTTCTTCAAACATTCCTCCTTCAAGATATGGACAAATTTACCACTTGCTTTTAAGACTGCCAGAAAACCGTAAGCAATATGAGGTAACAATTAGTGATTACTTGGCTTGTAGTTGCATGGATTTTTCTGTGTCCCTCAACTAGTAGGGGTCGTGGGTGCAATGTAAACATTTGTATTACACTTTGCAATATGCTATGTATTTTGGGATTAAAAAACCATTCATTCACTATCCATCCTAGAGTTGGAATGAGGTTCATAGATTATTAGCACGTGCCAAAATCTTTGAGGCAAAGTAGGTTGCAATGTCATTAAATAGTTGTTAAATAGGACTATTATGGGTTCTCTTGTTAGAGAATGCATTCTATTGTAAAAATTTTAAAAATCTTCAGCATGATGTGTGTAATGCATTATTCATTAATTTTTCAAGCATTTTCCCATTCCATCATTATGTGGACTTCCTACCCTTGACTTATTGAGTGATTTGACTTAACTTAACTTACACAAATTATTGTTTCACTCTTTTTCATTATAATGTAACTCCTTCGAGTTTCACCTTTGACACCCTTTTTCACGAATGAAATTTCACATGAAAATTATGTGAGTCCAATAATTTCCCTTCGTCATAATTGTTTTGGAATTACTTTCATCCATACATTCAACTAGTCAAAAGTTTTATCCAAAAAAATAACTACTTCCAACTATCGTCCAAAAGTTCATTCATGCTACACATTCATCCACATATTTCATCCATGTACATGTGGTTTTTTCCTAGTGTAATTGTTTTGGAATTAGTTTCATCCGTACATTTCAACTTGTTAAACCTTTCATCCAAACAATTTGTCTACTTAAAATTATCATCCAAAGAATTCATTGTTGTTCAACTTTCATCCATGTACATGTGGAAAAAATATTTTCTATGTCATTCCTATGTGGCATAAAAATATTTAAGAATATTTTATCCTCATCGAAATATCTCAAAATATATTCATTCCTACTTATAGACTCATGCTCACAAGCTCATGTTCACATGTTCACTTTGTAATGTTGTTGGAAGTTTTTGGATATTAGGGCTCAAGTTTTTGACAAGGGACCAATTCAAAAAATAGTTAAGGTTTAAGGTTATCAAGTAGATTGTCAAGAGAAGTAAATTTGGTTCCCAAAATAAAATTTCCAACTATTATTTCTATTTCTTGTTTTAGTAGTGCAAGTGCATGCATTCATTTAAGTGCACCCCTAAGTTATGATAGAACTACCAAAAGGGAAAACCCCTTTAAGTCACTTCCTTGGAGGTCTAGGTTCATGTCAAAACAAGATTTTCTTCATTTACATTGTGAAATTTTTGGACTTAAAACGAGTGCAAATCTCAAGCCATTTCTTTACATGAGACAAAAGAAAAACTCAAATAAACAAGAAGAGGACACATGCCGTGCTAAAAAAAAGTTGAAGAACCAAGCAGAGTTAAGGTTGTGAGGAGGTTCTTGTAAAACATGACAACAATGATGGGAATGACAAGGGTGCACATGAGCAAAGAGAGACAATGTGAGATCTGATTGTTCTTGAAGGTGACAGTGAAAGCCGAAAATTCAAGGGCAATGGAAAGTGATACATTAAATCCTTGAATAAACCACAAAGCTTAAAAAACTAAAACCTTGTTGGAGAAAAATAAAATCTATTGGGAATGATTCTAGGCAAAAAAACACAAACATTGATTGTTTGGTTATGGGTTCAAATTTTGATCCTGTAAATAACTGATCCTGGGTTATGGTTTAAACCCAGTTGTTGAGTCATGGATTAGGTCAAGTTTAAGTTAACTTTACCTTTACTTAGAACTTTCTAGGTACTACCATGAGTTTCAAAGAACTACATAACATTACTAATATCCAACCCCACCTGAACTACCTCACAATTATTTGTGTACATTGTACACCTTTCATGTCTTGTTTCATTGCCACTAGAAGCTCAGCTGTTCACAACTTTGGTTCTTTTTTTTTCCCTTATGTGTTTCTTCTCTGTTGCAGAAAGCTAAGTTCCCTGTGACTTTATTTTTTCATTTTTAGGTCATGACAATTCAACTTTGGGCAAACCCAATGGATACACTATGGTCATCTTAGTCCCTGTTAGGGTTTTGTCTATGGTCATGTTGGGTGCATGATACATCACCAAACAGAAAGAAAAAAGAGATTGTCTCATAACCTTTTGGTTTAATCCCAAGATAAAACTCTACCTATTTTGTAGGTTTAACTCAATGAATCACCATTAGATCAATAAAGCAACATCTATGAGTTCCACCCTTGGAGATTCATTTGTAAACTCCTAAATAACAAACAACAGAATCAGACTCCCAAACACCCCCCTTCCGCTCCCAAAAAAAGAAAAAAATTATAATTCAATGCCTCTTCAATGCCTCCATATTGTCTCCTTAGCTCTCAAGATTTCTATATCCTAACTATGTTCCTCCCAAATTTAGTCCCACACTATTTCCTACACTGATACCTCACTCCACAAGTGTGGGAACCTATATAGGCTAGTTATTAATTTTAGTTGGGTCAAATGTAGACTAAACTGAACCAAATAACAAATTGAACCAAGCTCCACAGGGAAGTCTCCAAAACCTGAAGGTTTTATAAATTACAAAAACCATTCTCAAAACTGCACTGGAGGTTCTATCACACAAAATCAAAGGTTCCTTTAAAAATCAAGAAGTGGACAACAATGGTCCCTACCCCCTAAGAAGATATTAATAAAGATAACTTGGTGTTAAATGCCATTACCTTCAAATGTCCACAAGTTGAAACCTCCATTGAGCTAGACAATGCTCAAATGTGAACCACTTGTGTAAATGTGGATCCAATGTTGTATCCTTCACATACCTTTGACTCAGAAGAAAACTGGTCAATCTTTCAAAGGTTAAAGCCAGCAATAACTTTGAGAGGCATGTTGTAAACATCAGATAGGGACAAACTTCAACACTATTTTTGGGTAAATTTGAAGGTATCAAAGTCTCAGCTATTTGCTAACTTTCTTGAGAGGGAGGCTTGAAGTAGGATCTTCAATTGGGCCAAAAGAGAAGGGAAAAACAAAATCATGAGCAAAGACTACCAGAACTGCATGGGAGGAAGATGAATGCAGAGCTGAATGACTACAAGGAACAGAAGGATACACCTACTATTGCCCCTAAGTGGGTGTTCCAACATGTGGTTCAGTGGACTTAATGAGCTGGAATGCACCATAGGGCGCCATGAATAGGCCTCTCATTTTGATTATGTGTTGGATTTATGAGAGTCACTAAGCTGGGCTGCTTCAGCAACAACCTAGTTTCATGAAGTCACATGCCAACCAAGCTCAAGCTCTCTAAATTCAATGTACAGCACATAACCATAAACTCCTCTCATGTAGCTCTCTAAATTTGGATCAAGGAACATAATCAGAAATTCCTTCCATGTAGGTTAACTGACTTACATTTTTTCTTACATGTGAGTTGTCAGATTTCATTTGGAGGATGAATGTCTTGCTCTTGCTCTGGCCCCCATCATTCTGGAGTTCTGCTCCAAACCTTCTGTATTGCTGTCTTCAGTATCTGCAGTAACACTCACAATGTTGTCTCCACTCCTTCACCTGCACTATCTGGCCAGACTTCCTTGGAGCTGAACAGGCCAAGCTGAATCCCAACAGTTTACATTTGATGGGTATAACACTCACTAAGGACTCAATTTAAAGCTCCAATGGTAAAAATATTCACTCAAAGGGCTCAATCTATACAGCATCAATCGACCTTTCCCTATCATGTATGCAGAAATACAACTAACAATTCTGTTGGACTCATTGTGATGAGTTACTCACTCTTCAACAACTTAACATCGTATCTGGATGCAAAAATGCAATTAGGGATACATTTTGGACTAATTGTGATAAGCAACTTGCACTTACCTGACTTACAAACATACCTGAATGCTTGTGCATCTCACTGCTTTTTGACTATCTGAAACACTGAGCTTACAACTTCAACACTTTCCTCTGAATTCATAACAACCTAAACTACTGAATGCCAAGGCAAGGCCAGCCAATAACATCAAATAGAAATCCTTAATGTCTCTGCAAGACAGGATGTAGCCCTGGAACCTGCCAAATGAGACACAACTGCATTCTCAAACTACTCCGGATATTGTTGATGAATCAATGCAATTATGTACAAAACAAATCCCAACTACCTTGAGGTACAGTTCACCTGCCAAGTTGAACAGGCAGCCTAATATAACCAAGCTGTGTCAATGAGAAACTGAGGTTCCTGTCTTTCTCACCAGTCACTTGAGAAACCCTCAACTGGTTCAGTGATCCTGTGACAGCACTCCCAGTTGGTTCACAATCAGCACTGCAATGGCATAACTTTCATGCCATTGTCAAGAATTTCAGCTGCAATCACCAATACTAACCCACACCTAAGTACTGTACAATTTTGCCTGGCCATATGTACACATCTATTTCAGTAGATATGAAGAGGACCTATATCTCATGTCTAGACCCCCATTTTTATACTAATCCCCAAAACCTAGGACTCCTACAGTTCATCCTGATGGGCTCCACCAGATGCAGCTGCAGTGCACTGATGCTGGCGAGCAGTTACTGCATCAGCATAGCGGCGCAGACGGTGCCTGTCCATTGGAGAGAGCAACAGTGGGGGTTGGATAGGTAAATATGCTGCCTCCACAACCAGGAAGTAAAGAAGTGATGCTGCCTTGGAATATGCCACAGCTGCATTTGAGGAATTGCCCATCAGCTCGTCCACCTAGCCAAACACTTTTCCCCTTGGTCAGATACATCCTGCAATGACTTTGTATCCATCTCCACAAGTACCACAAGACCCACACCATTCCATAAACATGGTCAAGAAAGGAGACTTACTGCCCCTGCTCTTGCCACTGCAAGTGCTGTTTGGAAGATGAGCTCCATTGCATCCGGCATTGCTGCACCAGCTGCCATCCAGACACCATTTCCCTTCCATTGTTTGGGTCATAAGGACCTTCTTATGCTGGTTTATAATCTACATGGAAATCACTCCCCCTGGACGCTCAAAGCCAAACATCCAAAATTCATTTCTACAACAAGAAATGCCTAAAGCCAATATTGCAGATTTCTTCTAGAACTCAGATATGGATTATTCAACCCAGAAGTAACACAGAGAGTATGTGAAAGCAAAGAGATGGAAGATGGAGAAACCATCAATGGTGCTGAGATGTAATGCCAGAAACTCAGCACGCTCAACAGCAGATGTAAATTCCCGCTCCATGAGAGAGCAAGCATTCACTGCTGAGACCTCATCACTGCCAACCTCACTCACACCAAAGTTCCTCCCACCTTCACCAACAGCCTCTGCCCAGGCCTGGCACACCCGCAGAGCTTCCTTCCATATGGCCAGGCAGACCAGTTGTATTGAGACTGATTCCAGAACATGCCTGGCCTCAAACTGCACCCTTTCACCATCATATATTAGTTCTCACTAGATGAAAAAAGGTTCATTCCTCCATTTCCCTTCAGAAAATATATGAGATTCAGGAAAAACTCCACAATAACACTTTGAATGCAAGGTTATGAGTGTCAATCACAAAGTATCAAATTATCGCCTTCACCATGAACAACAGCAATTAGCTGCCATAACTCCCCACTGAATTCATCAGCTTCCACAGTGGGTGAATGTCAACACAATAATCTGCCCAAACTGTTGGGCAAAACATTATACAAAAATCTGTGTCCAGAGTTTCTGTTGCATTTCCAGGAGTTACAAGAAGACTCACTAATGATGTTGACTAGCAGTTGAGAGATATAGCTAATAAGAAAAGTAAGTAGTAGCATTATCCAGTACTATCCTTATTCAAGCTGCAACAAGATGATGAGGGTAAGCTTCAATTCATTTTACCTTGCCCCTATTTAAGGAACCATCCAAGCACAAGGAATAGAGAGTTTTACAACAAGGTTAGTGATTGGGGCCTCCTGAACACATCCTTTAAGCACATCACTTGCAACTACTTTGGTGCAGTACATCCCTGGAAAACATATCTACCAGATCACAAAGAAAACTCACTGTAACACTGTAAAGATACCTGTCAGTTCCAGCAAAGGCAAAACTATCATCACAAATAGATAGCAATGACTAGCTGCCATGACTTCTGGCTGACTTCATCAACTCTTGACTGTAGGTGTAGACAAGTATATACTAATCTGCTTAATTTTGGGCAAACAAACATACAACAATCTGCCACATTCCCATGAGCAACTTTAAGACTCAGTCACGATGTTGGCTAGAACTCAAGAGACATAGCTTCTGAAATCAGAATGTACAGATCACATGACCCAACTAGTCACACATTAATTCACATGGGACCAAAATTAGCTGGGATGTGGCTGTGTGCATGGTGTGGCTGTGAATTAGCTGGGATGAAAGCACATGAGAGCATGGAAAACACCAAACCTTGTCATTGGCCACATCGCTGATGAGTTGGGCACATCGCTTCAAGGAGGAGAGACGGGTAGGTGGATGCAATGATGGCCCTTCTAAACGATCTCCAACAGAGTCCTGTGAGCTATGTGATGGGACTGAGGCATTGCTGCCCCCACTTCCAACCCCACCTCCTGATCCTGTTGTGGCCATATATGGACTATTTGCTATTTTTTGGGGAGACCCACCAGTCTCTTTTCCTGGATACTGACCAACACCAGATGCACTGAGTGACATCATCAGATTATCTGCTGTAACTACCACATACTCCCGTTCTAATGTCTCAATCGAGTCCACCAATGCTCCTGTCAAAAAAGTATACACTACATTCAGGGCAGGAATCACTTTCAGGCAACACAGACCTCCAAAGCAAAGATGTGATAGCCCTCCCAGTATCTCAAACACAAGAGAGGTCTACCTTTATTGCAAGATCCTGGCTGCCCACAGCCATAGAATATACTGCACAGCACTTTCTTCAAGTTCTGGAATTTTACCCTTTGATTTGTCGTCACAGTGGTCCCTGGAGGCAAGGCCAAGCCTGGAGGGAGGCGAGGTGCCAAGGGAAGTCCTGGACCTCCCTGTAGGAGGAAGCAGTAAGCTGCTGGATGGTGATGCTGAAAATAATGGTGGCTTTGACAATGATGCTGCACCATCTACAACACCTTGCTGCACATCATCCAGCAGAAATGGAAAGAACTCCTCCTGGGAGTTCTCACTTGCATCACCAGTAGCTGCAGAGTTGCTGCTTGTTGTCTGTAAATCATTGCTTCTCCCTGACTTGGGCCTGAAGTGAAAATTCAGGCCAGTCAGCAAGAATTTTGTGAGAGCCAGTTCTCTGTGGGTCACATACAAACATAAAGAAAAGAAAATGACACAGAACATGGTGTGCAGCTGACACAAATCAATTAGATGCAAAGAAGAAAAGACTTGCCTCAATGATTCCATGAAGCTGTGGCTGAAAAACTCCTCAAAAGATAAGCGTTCGACTGTCCAGCATCCACGCAATATCGCCAATCATCTCAACCCTCCTGGCCACTGATGACTCTGGACAAAGAGCAGTAAACTGAACTCTGACCTCCACTCTTTATTGCAAAATACCTGTGGAAACTACCGCTGGAACATGTGACCACTTATACCCAAGCAAAGCAGAAGTACCTGGATTTGGACGCAACAATTTGCGACACATGTCAATGCAGTCAGGATGTAGTTCAGCCATCAGAGGTTCTGGGAACTGCACCTCATTTGCTTTCATAATATTTTGCAAGAGCTGCATGTCAACAATGAGGATCATACACATGTTATAACCTCTGTCCTTGCAAAGCTGTTTTGAGGAACCCAGACTAAAGATAAGTGATTAACTGTTCTAATAATGTTTCCACCCTACTGTCCCAAAACATTGTAGAGTAAGAGGAGACAAGTGCAAGCAATCAACATAAATGAAGATGCAGAAAGGAACATGGAAATTGACCACCTGAAGATGGTTGTTTCCACTGAATGGAGGACGGCCTGTCACCAACTGATACAAAATGGCTCCCACACTCCACAGATCTGCCTGAATCATCAATATTGACCCCATCACATCCCATGCCTTGAGACTGAACATGGCCATTTCCCTACTCAGCAAGGCATCAGCAGCTTCACCTACATGAACACAGGAATATAGAGGATACCTATCTATGAGATTGCAGAGAAAACTCCACAATAATACTTTGAAGGTAACTGTTCTGTCAGTTCAAGTCAAACAAAAACAAACACAATGAGAATGAGTGCAATCAGAACCTTATGAGTGTCACTCACAAAGTATCAGACCATCACCTCCATCATGGATGGCAGTGATTAGCTGCCATGACTCCCCACATCAGCCAATGAAGTCATGGCAGCTTGTGAGGATAAGCTTCATTTCATTCTAGTTTGCCCCTGTACTAATAGTTGGGGGTTTCTGCACCCTGAACATACCCTTTCATCACAACACTGGTGACTAGTTGGTTGCAGTACTTCTGCCTTTCATCACTGGAAAACATATATATGAGAGTGTAGAGAAAACTGATAACTCTCATGAGAATCAAGAAATCTCCATACTCATGATTAAGAAAGCCAGAACAAGGTTAAAAAATTTCCTTGAAGTCAAAGAAAGACTTCCAAATAAGGATTTTCAGAACCAGGAGGAAGGAACAACACAGAAGGGGCAAACTATAATGAAGAAACAATAAAAATGAGCAGTATGAACAAAAGTGACAGTCTGTTACTTGTCCAGGGAACATCAATAGTAACATGTATGGTAGCAACTTATCCATCACAACTTTTCCCACTGATTTCATCAGCCCCCTACAGTGTGTATAGGTCAGTGTATCCACTGATCTGTGTACTGAGTTTCTGTTGCAAGTTCGGAAGCAACAGGAAGACTCAGCCATGATACTGGCAAGCAACTAACAACATAACAACATAGACAGGGAAAAACAAAAATGCACGCACAGTAAGAAGAAAGGACATAAAATGGCAGATAGGAGGGGTAAACAAAAGAGGACCCGTTGCAGAGAAATGTGCCAGTTCCAGCCACACCAAAACTAACATGACAAGAAGAACTGTGATCATTATCTAACAAGTATCAATCACAAGGTATCACCCCATCATGAAGCAATACATGGAATGAAGGGAATACCTTTGCATCATATTTCTTTGACTGCAATATCTCAGGAGCCATGTATAATGGTGACCCACATAGAGTTTCTGCCATTCCCTGTGGCTGCAGTAACCTGACATCCGAGCCAGTCATTGTCAATCTCAAGTTATTGCTTGATGCCTAAAATGTGTGAAGTAATTGCAAAAGCAACATGCATGATGAGAGGCACCCTATGGCAAGTGCAAATGACACTGTCAATAATACATTCTTAGTGGTCCCACTGGAACAACTCTTTGTGTTGGATGATAACCTATTCAACAAAAGGAAAATCTTCATGAGAAGGTCCTATCAAAAGTACTACCTACACATTGCTAAGAAATGCCTACAGAAGCCTGTACTTATGTCCACAAGGAAATTGACAATGTGCTAGCAAAAGTCCTTGTAAAGACTGTGGGAGACACAAACCAACTATTGAAACAGGATGCATCAGGCAGCCTTCAGCACTCAATCTTTTTATACCCTAAACTTTCCACTGGTTGCTACTCTGCCCCAATTGAGGGCAAAAGTGGACAGAACAACTCCCAACTAAAATCATTGTTGATAAGAAATGCATTTGGGGAAATGAACACTGGATTGAAAAGATGCAACAGTATTGACCTGGCAAACCCAAAATCTGCAATCTTCAGCACAGCAGTACTGTCATTGGTAGACAGAAGGAGATTCTGCACAAGTAGTGACTTTCCAAATTAGCAGCACAATTAAGAAATAGCAGGGAAGTTCAAGTCAGAGAAAGCAAGCACTTTCAGAAAAGATGGTAAAGTTGAGCTTGGCTTCATATGTATGAGCAAAAAGACAGTTTCTAGGTTCCAAGCAAGATCAGAGCTGGGCTGATGATATATGGAAAACACTCACCCCACACATGAATAGCCAATGACAAAATACTTTTTGCCCAGACCACATTAATTAACACACCTATTCTCACTTTCAGAAAAGAGGGAACAACAGATTGTAAAACCCAGAGCACCAACCTAACCTGAGGCTTGAGGTCTCGGTGTATTAAGTTGTTGTTGCGCAAAACCTGAAGCCCAGCTCCTGCACAGGTATGTAAGCCCAGCAAAGTAATTCATAATTGGGAACTACTTAAGGATGCCACTTCTATTGGAGAGAAAGATATTGAACAGACACCCAACCCAGGTCACATCAAATCACCTTGAGAGCATAGATCCAAACCTAACTTAAAACTATCCAGCTCAAAGTTAATCTCAGAGGAACAAAACATGTACTCCTCACAGCAAAACCTGTAGTTTGAGACTCCTTCTCACTCCATAGAATGAGCTCAAAATATGCATGGGGCAGGGCCAAAACATCTTTGCTAAGGTAAGAATAAATACCTAACTGTTGCATAAAGTGCCGGGCAGTTCCTTCAGAGACTTTGCCATACCGCTGGATGTATGCAGCCAAATCACCTCCAGCACAATACTCCAACACAAGGTATATCCGATTTGGAGCCTTGCAATTCCACCCCAGAGAGCCAACCCATGAATACCATACATACAAATAATTTAGCTTATTGAATTCTTGCAAAGCAGAAGACAGCACCCTATGACCTTTTATACAAGCACACTGCAAAAAGGAGGATGAAAACGATACAAGTGGAGATCAAAAGTGAGCTATGAACACCCCTAAGGGGTAGCACAGCATCCAACAAGTTAGTCTGTCTGACAAGTTAATTGGAACAGAAGAGCACAACAGTAGGAAGATATCTTCATAGGCATTGAGAACAGCACCATACTCATAGTTTTACATCAATGTGAATAGAACTCAATAGAACTGAGAGATGAACCAATAATAATATCACAGAGACTTCATATGAGACAACAAATCAGCAGACAAGCAAGCAAGAAAGAAAGAGAATACAAAAACAGAGAGAACTAACCCTGGAAAAAGAGAAAAAACTGAGGAGGAGTTTGGACAACAGCAAGAGTTGCATGCATGATCATTGACTTCCAACAGCAACATGCATGATGGTGACCAGCTACCCTAACATCCAAATAATAGCACAGCAGAAAAAAAGAGAAAAAAAGGGTAAAACCCTAAAAAGTACTAGAAACCCTAGTTCACATGATCACAGAACCCACAATGGAACTGACCCATCATCTCCTTGCAACTCTTTCATGTGTCCCAGTGTGTATGAGCATGTTGCACACCATTACAGTGACAAAACTAGTTGCAGTTCAAGGCATTGGCACAGAAACTCTGGATTTCTCCATACCAACTAAACAATAAAAGCAGCATGCCTCTTCTAGAACCATATAGTGTACAAATAGCCTAAGAATGAAAATGGGCAAGGGACCAAAACTAAGGCGGTTAGATTGATACACATCTGCTCCAGGAAACAAACTCCAGGTGCACCAACCAATCAAGGGATTCCCATGAGTTCCTGGGACACAAGCTACAAAATTTCTATAGAAAACTGGCTTCAATTCTACAGCTTGCATCTGGGAAATAAGTTATTAACCCTGCAACCAGAAACCCACAGTCTCCAGGGAAAGAAACAGCCACCAAATCCCTCCCTCCCTGACCTTGCATGTGTACTGGCTGCTATCATTAAAAACTCCTACAAGCTCTAATTGATCCACACCCTGACACGACTCATCCTAAATTTTCCTTCCAAAGTTGCAAAGACCCCATGAGAAGAATGGAACCCTTTCTTCACATTAAAACAGTGCTCAAGATTGGCCTGAAGATATGAATTCATTCTTATATCGATCCTGCTCCTCCTGTTCCCTTGTTGGGACCAGTGACCTAAATTTATTGGAGATAGTGTTGTAATTGCAACAGAAAAAAAACAGATGCAAAAGAGAAAGTTAGATGGAAGAAGATCCACACAACTTCAGAGCGTGTAAAGCTCCAAACCCTATTGGTTGGTTGGTTCCAAACAAGGAAGGAAGGAGGCCCAACAAAACCTACTGCTTACCTCAACAATATCATGAAGGCGGATGATGTTGGGATGGTCAGTCCGGCGCAAGATGGCAATCTCGGACCGCAAACTCTCCTGTAGTTTTTTATTCAGCCGCTCCGTGATGATCTCCTTGATGGCCAGGTGAAAATCGGGCTGCTGCTTATGATAGGCCTTCCACACCACGGCGAAGGAACCCGCCCCGATCTGCTGCGTCGCCACATAATCCCCGATCCCCCGTGGTCTCGCCATGATCATCCCACACCATACAGCCTCCCACTCTTTCTCGTCTTGTTCTTGTTCTTGTTCTTCTTGTTCTCTGTCTCTCGGTTGCTATTTCCTTCGTGCCACCTTCCCTTCTCGGACTCAATTACCTACCGCGTTTTTTTTGTTCCGGCGTTTGTTTTTCCTTTCCAATCTCAAAACCTGGTTTGCTTGCTGCTGCTGCTGCTACCGTGCACGGTGCGGATGACGCTTTGTTTATGCATTATTATGGAGGTGCAGTTGTGTGTATGCTTGCGAGCATTGGACGCCATGACCGACAAAGACAAAGGGCTTTTTCCGTCTCTCCTTTCTCTTGCTTTCTCTCGCCCCATGCGGCACACAAAGGCAAACCTCCCGACCCCTCGCCCCCATCACACCCCACCACACTTTGTCCCTTTTTCCGGCTGTCTGTCTTTTGTGGCAGCAGCTTCCTTCGTTTGGCAGGCAGCGGCTATTTTGCGGCGCCGTAGAAACTCCGGCGGTGTCGCTACTTACCATCGAATCTACCGTCCATCGGTCAATCCTACCCGTCCGATTTTGCAGAACCATGACATGTCCTTCGTTCGTCACGTGTGCAATAAATTACCTAATCAGCACAAAGTGAATTTTGGCAATCGGGTTCATCCGCGAATCCGGACCGTCTATTCAACCGTTGTAGTCTTTCTATGCCATCGGATCTCCATGTAGTCTTTCTACGCCACCATTACGTGTGATCTTGTCACCTCGGTCAGTACAAAAGTTTAAGTGGCGGAATCGGACAACCAGCCAATCTGAACCGTCGATTTGCGACGGTAAATAAAACAAACACCCCGCCCCCAACGGGGAGTGCACCTTAGGTCTGAACCGTTTTTTTTTAATTAAAAAAAAAATCTGAACCGTCTGTTTTTCAAATCAAAGAAAAAAGGAAATTAATTCCTTTTTGTTTTGTTTTTTTTTTTTTGGAATGGCTCAACCATTAACACAGTAGCCGAGTGAATTATTATTATTATTTTATTTTATTTTTTTGGGGGGTTGGGGAAGAGGTGAACTATATGGACAAGTTTCACTTCGACCTGTTGTTCACTCGAGTAACTAAGAAAACCAATTCAAATCATCAAATCCAGCAATCCCATAGGCTTGAAACAAAAATTTCAAGCCTATACCTAACCCCATCCTACCATTTCAATTGGCCCTCTAAGATTCTCACAAACTTCCCAAACCCTATTACACAGTTGGACTCCACACTCGCGCACATTATGAATGACAATAACTATGTGATCATATTATATTGTGTTGGGATGCGGGTGTTTGGGGAATGGAAATATATTCTTATTGTTTTTTTTTTTTTGGTTGTTGTTGTGGTGCAAATTGCAATATATTTGTGACACATTATAAATAGATTGTTCCAATTTGAGTCCAAATGTTTTATCACCTAAATATGTTATTGTGAAAAGTTTATAGGATTAAATTTTTTAGATGTTGCATGACATTTGCATATGTATATAATACATGTTCAACATAAATTATGTTAGTTATTAATTATATGGTACCATTTAGTAATATTTTCATTGTGAATGTGTTTGAGTCATATCTAATCTATTAATTCGCTTAGTCTGTCTATGACAGGGCGTTCTGCACACAGATAGACTAAGTCCCCACAGGCGTAATTGGAATTGTCTATTATGGCGGTAATTCCAGTGTTGTTTTCTATGGCAGAATCGACCCGACCTCTAAATATACCAGATAGTTTAGATATAAACGAGGCCGCACCAAGCAAACCAAGGGAACAGCTTGCCTTTTTCTCCAAGCTCTCCCTTCGCCACCACCACTCTTGCCATCGTTGGAGAATTTGTTTTATTTGATTTTCCTCACTTGCATTCTATGTCGCGCACGTTAGATCTGCTTCTCCTCTTTCAATTGCATGTTGTGCAGATTTTTGGTAATAACAAACGGTGGGTACAAAGAAGGAAGGGGGGTTGTATGTACATTCTGTTAAAAATTCTCCACTGTTGACTGTTGAATTTATAACTGGTGATTATAACATGCATTATGCTACTGTTAGCAGAGAGGAATGAAACACTCTCAATTATTTTGAGTCTTAATCATTTGGTAATAGCGAAGTGGGGTTTGGGTATCACACTGCATGATACAAAAACAGTGGGCTACTTTTTGAATTTAATATGGGAAATGGGGGCTACAGAAGGAGAAGAGTAATGTTTCCAGATGCTCAAATGTTTGGTTAATGTTTGGGTTGAGCAGGTACTATTCACATAGTCAGGACTACTTGGAGATATGTCGGAGTTACCAGGCCATATATGAAACTGCAACAGTGAAGGAAGATCCATCTCAATGGATTCCTGTAAAATCCAACCCCTGACCTTTAGTTCTCATCTCAGTAGGCAGTGGTT
>Ga0116231_10008617_pt1 | contig 17788 bp, 11 predicted proteins | sample S1TSphgellanicum_2_FD_89695 | JGI IMG/M metagenome (GOLD analysis project Ga0116231, IMG submission 89695) | Host-associated microbial communities from peat moss isolated from Minnesota, USA - S1T2_Fd - Sphagnum magellanicum MG | ecosystem: Host-associated > Plants > Peat moss > Unclassified...
CAAACAGAACAAAATCTTTAGTATCCCAATTCCTTTTGGGCTCATTTCATTCATCCTTCTACATTCTTCTACCATGCCAAATACCCTCTTAGAGCATCTCCAACGGTGCTCAGTAAAAGGGTCAGAACAGTAATTTAGGTTTGGTAGCAGATAAAAACTAGAATGACACACCTCAACGGTGCTCACCAATGGCAAACGAAATGGCCAGGCCTGGAAAAATAGCTAAAGAACCCAGCAAAAAATCATATTTTGTCAAGCGCAAAATCACACTCCATCTCTTGTCCTTCTTGCCACGATGGCAACATCTGATCCCACCTCTTTGCAAGTGAAGTGTGGGAAAGGAAAAAACTTTTGTGCAGACGAAGAATGTCAACTTGTTTTGAGCTTTCTCTTAATTTCTCAAGATCCAGTTTGTGGCAATGGCCAGGAAAGTGTAGCATTTTGGCAGTGCATTGTTGATCATTCCAACAAACACAAGTGTGCTGAAGGCACAAAATGACCTACATGTGGTCTAGAAACAAAATGGGGTGCCATAAAACATGACATTGCAAAATTTGTTGAGTGCTACAATTCTGTACTTGCTTTAAACAAATTTGGGACTACCTTGGAGGGTGTTCTTTCAAAAGCTTTGGAGCTCTACAAGCTCAAGCACCCAAAGAATGCTTCTTTTTTGTTTTTGCACTATTGGCTTTTGCTAAAGGAGGTGCCTCGATGGTCAAATTCCATGGAGGCAAATAAGACCCCCCCCCCCCCCTAAATGCGAAACCCCCACCAAGATTTGACATTAGGTGAAGTGGAAGAACTGCAAGATTTTGAAGTAGTGGAACTAGGTAGCAAAAGTAGTGATCATAAACTTTTACATTGGCCACAAGGTTCAAGGGCAACAAAGGAGGATTAGAAGAATGCAAAGCTCAAACATCAGTTTTGTGTGTTCAAACAAAAGTTACTACAAACATGGCAACATCCACGATGAAAAAAGCAGAGATTGTGGAAGACCAAGCAATTCTCCAATTGTTCATAATTCTTGAAGAGAGCTAATCACAACACCTAAAGCACATGAGTAATTGTTGTTGCAAAGGCGTGAAGAACTTGAAAGGCTTCGGCACCAAATGGGCACATTGTATACTTCACGCAATGCAACTATTGTTAATACCAGCAATATTGCAACTACACCATCTACACTACATCCCCATGTATAATCAACCAAACCCCTCCATGCATCATAGTCAACAGAAAACAACCAAATAATAAAGACCATGCATGCATTTGATGTTTCATGTACCACACACCAAGCATTAAGACCATACACCGCTAGCATGGTTGATGCAATTTCAAACTTAAATTGAAGTCTAGAATGCAATTTCGAAAGTCCAAGACAATTTGGAATTGAAAGTTCAAAAATCAAGATTTATTTCAAGCAAAATTTGAGCCTTTAAGAACCCACAAATGTTCTACCAAATCACTTTGAAATGATAAGTGCCTATTTTGATTTTCTAACTCTTGTGAATTTCATGTAGGAATTAAAAATCAATTCTATATGCATTTGTATGGTTGTCACATGCTCAAAGCCCTCCATGATCAAAGCATTATTTATGCCATCAACAAATAAATCTGCTTTCATTATTGATGGTTTAACAATACATTTAACATTGAACATATTTGTCCAACAAACTTTATCTAATTTACCAAACTTATCAACAAACTCATTAAATAGGCTTATATGCCGATATGAACAATTATAACTTGTTGTGATAGATGAAATATCATTTGTTGGTGCTAAAATGTTGAATGTTATAAATAACATGTTAAGGATCCATAAAACGTATTTAAAACAAATTCTTCGGTGGTGTGGATATTATTATGATAAGTGATTTCTATCAAGCACCCCCTATGAAACATAGTTGGATTTCTCAAAATATCTAAGACAATGTTAATGCATTAACACCAAATTTTTATTAAACATATGTCCAATGTTATGATCAATACAATTATGCGATAATCTGATATGGTTTTCATACAAACTTTGAATAAATTTCACATTGCAATAGAAAAATACAAGGGATATTCAATTTATAAATTCAATTTATAAATTCAATTTATAATCAATAACCACTCAACAATTTTACTATTTCATATTTATATTATACAAATAAATTTATGCAAAAACACAATGAACATGTGTTCACTATTAAATTAAATCCCATATTTATTTTCAAAGTAATGGGCATTAATCATTAATCATGCCCACCATCTTACAAATTCTCAAATGATCAAAGTAAAACTACATGTTTGCATTTTATAATTCAAATAAAAATATATATGTAAATTGAATTATGTGTTGATAATTAGGCAACATATGATGGTCTTGTGAATGGAGTTGATGGCATTTTTGAAGCATCAATAACATATTGTGACAAAGCCATCATATGGATGATCTTTCAAAATTCTAAAATTGGAACATTGACAAGAGAAAAATAAAGTCATTTTTACAACAAAAACATTGAATCAAAACGGACATTAATTGAACTTATCATCAAAGATATAAGAGTTGATAAATCTCAATCATTTATCATAACAAGGATTCAATTTTCAATTCAACTTGTAACAATAAGAACCATTTATTGTTCTCAAGGATTATCATTAAACGAATTGGTTTTTGCTCCTACTAATGTTTTAAAACATGGGTTATAGCATTATCCCTCATTCAAACAAAAGATTTTTTTTTAAAAAACTCTTCTCTAACATGAATTTTTTTATGTGGATCCAAAAGTACATATAAAAATGAATAGATTAAAAACAATTGCGACTTGGATACCATTAATTCTTCAATTAAAAACCTTATATAATTTTCATGTAATTATACAAACCTTGAATACAACTTCTTTATGCCAACATTATGAAGATATCAATCATGATCATAACCTTTAAATGTTTCATACTTTATGTTTTATAGAAAAAAATACACCATGCAACAATAAATGTGCATGAATTTATAAATTCATCGAAGTATTCATATATTTCAATCCATGATGGTCATGGGTTAATGATGTTGTATGACATACACATGCACTTAAATTCTTTTAATATAATAACAAATTATGGTTTAGAATATATAACATCAACTTTTAATATTAATACACTAAAAACAATACATATTGTATGTGTATATAGAGCTCATTCATATTCAATTTTTACCTTTTAAAACAAGCTTCAAATTATAATTCAACATTCTTCCAAACATTGTTCAATCATCATAATGGGAGAATTTAATGTTGACATTCTAAAAGACAACAACCATGGAAAAAAAAAACAAGAACTATTAAATTTCATGGATAAGTTCAAATTAAGGTATAGTGAAAACACCACAAAAGTTAGATTTCAATTAAACCATATGTGGGCAAATGTCCCTGAAAATGAATGTAAATATGGTGTAACAAAAGCATATTGACCAAATCTTTACAAATCGATTTATATTGCATTCAAATTACCAAACATATTTTTTATGTATAACAAAAAACCATTATGGTTTTCATTTCTTTAAAGTGTAGCATATGAATGTTGCATTTTCCATCTAATTGATGACACCCAAAATGGTGGCACCTTGAGGCTTAAATTTACTTATTTATATTATTTTCATGGACCATGTGCAAATAAAAAATCATAATTATCAACCACAAAATGAAAAATAAAATTGGATGGTTTTTTATCCACATGTACACCCATCAAGCACAACAACAAAACACCTTTGATGGAAAATCCTAAAGCCAAAATGTGACAACAATAATTATAAGAGATGTCAAATTCTTAAACTTGAAAGTGGAATGAAACCAAAAATTAAGTGGATAACTTTCCCAAGTCTTTTCATCTAAATGATATCCATTCATTACCAATGTTTGTTTCAAACATTTAAATATCTAGTTTTACCTTATGCACATTATGAAAATTATTTACACTTTTTTTTGGAAAAACTTGGATTGAACTTTGACACAATATTGTTATTTACAACTTTATATTCATTTGTATGGTTAAAGAAAAAAGAGTTAGAACTATGGTTGGAATTTTCAAGTATGCACAATGAATTTGAAAAGGGCTAAAAAAAAAAATTCTCCATACAAATGTAAAAAAATATTTTCAAAATCCTTCATAAAGTCAACAAACTTTTATCCCATGAGTTCATAATATAATTTTAAATGTAATATGTTATTTTAGGACATAGCTTCTTGTGGTAGAGCTATTTGTTAAACTTGCATTGTTTTTCTTTGGGTCAATGGTTGCCTGAAAGTTATTTGGAAATGTTTTCCTTGTTCAAGTTGTAAATTGTTATAAAGATAACTTTGTTCTCAAAGGTCCAGGTCAACCTCCAAATTCTTATTTGTAATTTTCTCAATGTGGGCAATTTCATCAAAAAAAACAAGTACGAGTTTATAATGTGTTGCACTTTGCAATCCTTTCCTTAATAGTTGAAATGCTTTGAATACATGAAACTTTCCTTCATTTTTTTAATCACATGGGGTTCCTTTGAAACATCAATGATTGTAAGTTCTAATTACCTTGCCCTAAGGTTAGTTTCATCATTAAATAATCCTTAAAATATTGATTTAAAAAAATATACATGTATGAAGTTGACATGTTGAAAATCATAATAATTATCATAGGCTACATTCATGGATATAATGTAATTCACAAGTCCACTTTGTTTTTGTTTTCTATTACATTTGTATTGCCTACATTTTCTTGTTGTTTTTTTTTATTGTTTTTTTTCTATTTAGTGGGAGTTTCATTTGTTGTACAATAATCTCTTTGGCTCAAGTTCCTTTGTTCAAAGTGTCATTCATATTTCCATTGGTCTTGAAAATAAAAATTTCTCTTCATTGAAAAAGTTTTTGAGAAATGTATGTTGCCCAAAACATTATGTGTTTTCATTTTTAAATTATAGTGTTTTTCTTGAGTTCTACAATGCATGAAATTTGTTTGTATCATACTTTTGTTACTGAAATTGTAGTTTGCAAATCATTGTAGACATGCATTTGTGCTTGAAGTTGTAGGTCAACTTGGAGTTTTGTTATTTGTAACCTTGTTATTGTAGGCAACTTCATCTTGAATGAATTAAAATGTCTATTTTACAACCAATAAGAGATTGCATAAATCTTGGTGTTGGCCGCTATCATTGAGGTTTGGAAAGGGTTTAGTTGAAAAACATACATTTTTAATGTTATGAATGTGTTCTCTTGCTTTAGGGTTAACAATTGTCAAAAGTGTTGTGTTTGAAGTGTCAAAACACACATGTTTTTGGTAAACAATGTGTTGTAACCCTAGCCTCGGGTTCGAGACCAAGGCAAGGGCTTGCAAAGGTGTAGGCTAAGAGTGAAGTCCCAAGAGTGTGAGGGAATGAACTCACACACTCCCAAGTGAGCTCCCACTTTCGGAGTTGGAATTCCAATGAACTCTTGAATTTTTAGAAGGCGATTGTAAGGGTCAAAATTCATTAGATTGAAGATTTAGTTATACCATTGGAAAACTTTTGGAACGTAGATTTCTAAAATGAGCTCGCTTGATCCATTTAATTACTTAAAACATAAGTAATGGCCAAAAGAAGGGTCGAAAATCAACTTACCAATTTGACTATTGATCATTAAAAGTCAGGAATCGCCTTGATTTATATACATGAAAGTGGCATGCCACATACTGTTGGAAAGCTTTCGACAAGGGATATAACTTTGCTTTAGACCTCACTTCAATCAAAGATTTGCATGAGAAGTTATGGGCATTCAAAATTGCAAGAATCTCAATTTCGAGAATTTTGGGATTCTTAGGACAAAATGACCTTTGCATGTAGGCCTCGTGGTGAGGCACAAAGAAAACTATAAGGGGGATAGGTGGTGGCTTCCCCCAAGTTCGAGCCATGGTGAGTCTCATGAGTCTATGTTTGCTCGTGGTTCGTTTGTGCACCAAAAGTGCTCCAACTATGCATTAACCAACTTTTTATTTGGTTTGTGTAAGTCCGTGTGAATGATTGACCAATTTGTCATTTGTCCTAGTCCCTATCTCAGAGCTTTAACACGCCCCTCTACCTCCAAAATGTTATGAATTGGGGAGTGTACCCCAACTCCTTGTCCTTCCATTGTTTTCACCTTTGGATTCGCAATTGAATCTATCTAGGAGTTAGGGGTGTGTCACAATGTGTATGTTTTCAATGTACTAATGTGTCACAATCAAAAAACACCTAATGAATGTTATTTGTCCATGTTGGATGTGTAGATGGGCAATGCAAGAAACAAGAGGTGTGTAGTCAAAAGAAACAAAAAAAGGTTAAAGAAAAGAAAACAACAAGATTTGATTGGCAAGAAACAATAATCACATAGTATGGTAGTTGATGTTACAACTTTTTTTTTATTTTTATTGTCAATTTATCAATGTAGGTTTAATATATAATGTGTCATGGTAAGAACATCTCCATTGGGAAAACCAAAAATGGTTTGACAATGGCAATTTGTAGACCCATGTATCAAATTCTTGGTTTTCAACCCCATAATGACCGCAAAATTAAGGCTAACGTTTTCTTATCCACCATGCCACCTAAGTGCCAAAAGTCATACAACGTTAACTATTTAGTGTTTCACATAGGAATATTACAACTTTGGTTTCTCACATGGGCATCACAAGTGTCGCAACCCCACTTTGAGGGAGTTGTGAGGTCACCACTCACACTCCCGAAAATGGGACTTGGGAATCCACCGGGACTCCCAAAAACTCAGAGGGCAATTGAAGAGGTCAAAACATCTTGCCTTGAGGTGTTTTTTATACCGTTGGAAAGGTCTTGAAATGTAGATGTTCAAAATGGTCTCACATGAGCCATTTGGACATCTGCTGCACAAGTTATGGTCGAAAGAAAAGTCGAGAGTCAAATTGGCAGTTTGACTCCCGACCACTAAAAGTCAGGAATCGACCCGATTCCGGTGCGTGCAAGTCAAGTGCGACACACCGTTGGAAAGCTATCAAGGAAAACTACAACTTTGGTTGAAACCTCGTCCTGATCCAAGTTAGGGGCGAGAAGTTATGAGCGTCCAAAGTCCCGGGAGTCCAAACTGGGACAGTTTCGGGACTCCACTTTGGGAGTCCCGGGAAAAATAGTCATTTGGATGCAAGTGCGGCGGAGAGCTACAGAGAATACTATATGGGGGAAAATGGTGGCTTTCCCTGAGTCTGGGCCGTGGTGAGTCAAGTGAATCCAAGGTAGCCCGTGGCTTGTCCCAACACCAAAAGGGTGCAAAATGAATTCTAACCAACTTGTTGGTTGGATTTGGATGTAGGATCGTATAATTGAGTAAGCTTGTCCCTCTTCCTAGTCTATCCCGGAGCTTTCAGCATGCCCCCTTTCACCCCCTTTTAGTGTTGGAAGCTGGGAGCGTGCCCCGAAACCCAGAAATTTCGCAACTTGAGTGACTTAGCCCAACTTGGGGCTAACTTGGGACTTGGGAGCGCGTCAACAAGTCCATTTGCCATATTATGTCAGAGATTGTGGACATGTCCCACAATCGACAAGGATTTTGAACTATTGTTGATCAAACTTTGAAAACACTGAGTTTCCTTTCAACATCTTTTTGTGCTCCTTCTTGCATTTGGGCAAAATGTTGTCGCTTCTAGTCTTGGGGTTCATGTATGGTTTGCACAAAATTCCAAGGGGATATATTCCATCTACTAACAAATAGTAACATAGATAAAATGTACCATTCACCATGAAGCCAACCTTTTCACCTTTTAATAATTTTACTACAAAAGGCGACCTATGAAAAACATTAACATCATTTTTCCCTTGAGCAAGCCAAAAAATGCGTGTCATATCCACAAAGATTAATTAACAGTAGCTTCAAGGATAATGTTTCTTGCCTTGTCTTTGTCCTGAAATTGACCCTGCCATGCCACTAGGTAATGTTTTCAAGACCAATGCATATCTATTGAAGCAAACATGCTTGGAAATCCTCTTTCTTCATTGATCTTCATCTATTTCTTTACATTTGCTAGAATTGATTGTCTGAAATAATTGGATTCAAAACATGTTCAAATAACTTTCACAAATCTTTTCAAGCACTCAAGTGTAGTAGACTCACTCAATCTACAATGTTTGTGAGTATATTCTATTCCCACACCATTTGGTAACATTCTGATTGCAACAATGCACTTCTAGATGCTTGAGAAACCTTAAAATCTAGTAGCATCTCTCTTTTGTACAAAATAAAAATCATGCACAACTACTATTTCCATTTTGGAAAACATTTCTTTATGCATTTGAAAACGCTATCTGAAAAAAATTTCATTGTAAACAAGTTGCATTGCAAAGTAATCACGAAAAATTCAAACATGACTAACCTCTCTATCTCTTTCCACATTTGGTTTATGCCTAGGTTTGTTGCCACCACGACTTTTGTGTGTTTCATTCACATTTTCATTTAGTTGTTCAACCAAGACAACAAAAATGATATGTCCATAATCATCATCTTGCAACTCATCTTGCAATCAGGCATTGAGATTATTTTACATTTGCTTCTAATGCTCCATGAACTGATGTAACCAAAAACATGGAGCTATGAATTCTAAACAAGTTCGGATACTTGGGTTGAGCTCAAAGAAATATGGTGATTGAAGATGAAAGACCTAAATTTCATTGATTTAAGATATAAAAAAAGAGTTTCAACAAAATCACCTTGCAAATCCTACATAAAAATTGGAAGCATATTACCATTAGTGTTCATGATGTTCATATCAACCTTTGCATTGCTACACCCACACAATGGGATTTTCCCTCAAAAATGTTTTAAACTCTTGCACTAGTATATATTAACCAAAGTTGTTTACAATGCAATTGGGAATGATCACAATTATCATACATTGGATGTAAATTAGAAGATAAATATTACATGACGAGGCATTCCTTGTCTCTTATCTTGTAACACTTTTGGCACCTTGCATGGAAAAGCAAAACATTGGATCATGAAAATGACATGACATTTGTCATTCTGTTACAACACTTTTAAGTTGTATACTACCCGATCAAAAAGTTCAAAACTTATTAAAATGGGTTTTTTGCAATGTTGTGTATTACGTCCTCCTATCCCTCACATCTTTTCCATTGAGGCTTATAACATGGTGGTTAAGCTCCCATTTTACCATGGTCTACTTATTTTCACAAGTTAATTCACCCCTCACCACTTCCCAACCTTTTGGTTTGAATATATTTTTTCAAAAATTGTTTCAAAAAATGACACCTTGTCATTCATTCCAGAATTTGGCTCTTGTGATTTCCAAAATGTAAATATAAGTAGATTAATTGGAAATTATAATTGGAAATCCAACTTCAATGTGAATAAAATTTGGAGATAATATACTAAAAGAAACAATGCATTTGCCATATTTTGGGGATGTTTAACCATGGTTCAACTTTGTAACAAATTCATTTAAATTTATCATAAAAGTAATAAAAATGTCAACTATTTTAAAGTAGGATAATTATTTTATATAAGTTTCTAGTTTGTTGCTTAAATTCATATTTCATTATGAAATGGATTCAAATTATTTTGTGATTATAGGCTATATCCAAATAGTTATTTTAGGTAAAATTGTTAACTAACACGGGATACAACTTTAGTTTAAATATTAATGTGTTATTAGAAGTAAAATAACGTATGCCAAGTTTAATACATAATATAAGTTTTAGGTTGAAATAACATTATGCCCAAACTTTATAAACTTTCAAAAGGAAACTTGAAAAATTAAGGGGGGCAAATAAATTTTTTTAAAACATTATAAGCTTAGTGAATGTGTGACCATTAAAGAAATCAAATGGTTAAGATTAAACAAGTTTAATTGGTTTAAATCAAAAATATTTTCCTTTCATGAACAAGTCATGGGGTGAGCAAAAACATGACCATAATGACCTTGTAATCTATTTTCACAACATTTCTAAACAACATCTCATTACTGAAAAAATAATGCATCTTACATTTCAAAAAAAATTCACTACAACAAAGGTGTCCCTGTATGTCAAATGATTTCACTAGATTTTGAATGAATTCACTGGTCTAATGAACAAGGATTAATGATTTGCACTTACATTTTGTAGTAGTGTTTTTGAAGTTCAATCATAAGGGCATGTTATATATATATATATGTAGTGTTTAAGATCTTGGCCATTAAATATCAAAAAAATAATTATCTAATAGGCCATTACATGTGGTCAAGGGCACCATATTACACACATAATGTTGATGCATTGTTTGCATCACAACTAATTTTTCAAATTTTCAACTATCCATCAATTAAAAAAGGTAGTTTGTTTTTTTTCTTTTTTTTTGTCATGTTGAGATTTCCCAAATCACAAGGTTCCATGTTGTGCTTTTGGTACCTTGAAAAACCCTTAGTGAATAAAGTTTCATGGAGGTGAAATCATAATTTTAAATTTAAGATCAATGAAATATTGAATTTTGAGTATTTTTATCATTGCAAAATTTAGTATCAATTAAAACCTAAAATATTAATGACAATTGGATTTCAAATTTGGGCAAGGAGGGTGCTGTAGTTTCTAATAACCGTCCAACAGTTGTCCCCAAATGCTAATGCTATGTCTGGGGGGATGAAATGGAGTCAGTTAAGTTTTTGCAGTGATGAAAACCTAATGGATGAAAAGCAAACAAAAAGCGCGCCGAAAGAGGAAAAATTACAAGATTCTTAGTGGATGGTTCACAAAATAAAACACCTCAGCCCTAAGATTCATGTGATGTGGATTTAGGGTTGAGGTGTTTTCTTTTGTGAACCATCATCCACTTCAGCTGCACTGCTTGAGTTTGTCATGTTTTTTTGGTGTTCAGCATTTAGAGTTGAGGAATTGGGTGGTTTGTATGTGACAACTTTGAGATATCATGGGCATGGTTCCTTTTATTTCTTCTTGTTTTTTTGTGTGTTTGGCTTGTTTGTTGCAGATTATGGATGACAATTGGATTCTATGTTTTTTTGTTAGGTATTAGAGCTTGGATGTGTGTTCTTCATTGTGATGCAAACATGGCTGCTGCTTGATTGGTTTTTTGGGCGTGAGTCATAAGGGAAGCAACATTATGTGAAAGAACGACTAACACTATGGAAGGCAACTAAGTCTCATGCATTTTTTATGATGTCCTAGGATTTGTTGGTTTTGTTATAAGATAGTATAGAACTTTCTATTAGGTGTGATGCCAAGTTGGAAATCTGACATCTAGAAATGGCACAAATTCTCCACTATGCTTGTGCCTCAACCTAGATAGTGTAGGTTTAGTAATGGATGATAGGGGTCAATTTCAGGGAAATGATGAGAGGTTTTAAAGATTTTGAAAGTGATCTAATGGCATTGTCCTTGTGATGTTTTGGGGAGTTTTGTTGTAATCTTGTCTAGTTATTGAATTGGAAAGAGTACTTATATGCCTCAGAACTCTAAAGGAAGGTTTGTGTTTGAAAGGGTTCATACATTGTTGGCAAATCTTACTACTAAGCCTATAGAACAAATCTTACCTTTGTTAACTCTTTTTCTGTCAACCCATGTTGTAAAATGTATTTTCTATGTAGGTCAACATTCTTATTATGGAATTATAGTTATATAATGTGTTAAAAAGCTTGTAAACCCCCAAAGTATTGTTGTCTGAGTTTTTATATAATTTGGGTTTTTCATTTATGTGTCATGAAGGTTGTCGTGACCATGTCAACAATTGAATTCTATCATATGTTGGAATTGCCATAAAAAGAACCAATTGGTTTATGATAATGAAATCAAAGTGGTTTAATCCTCAAAGACTCATAGTTTCATGTAATTCAGGTAGTAATTAAAGTGTAGATCTTCATAAAATAGGTCATTGCATGATTATGTTGTAATGGTTGATTTATTCTATGACTACACACTTGGGACTAGATTGTTTTACATTCCTTGTTCTTTTTGTTACATTCATCTCTTGTGGAGTTCTTTTTGCTTTTGGTATATGGGTATGAATCAATTGTGTGGTGCAAGTTATTGGCCATGGTGAATGTGTAGTGCTTCGAAGACATGAGTTATGTCAAGATGGTGGATGTGTTGGTTTTTGTTGTGGAGCTATTGAAAACTTTTGACAATAGTAGACTCAATGGATTATGTTGATGGAAACTTTCACAATTTGGGCATGTGATGGGAAGGATAAATAGCCAATTGAGCTAAATGATAAGGATTTGGTTTTTTTTATGTGTTTTTTTGTGATTTTGGCAAGTTGATGTAATGTTGGCAGTTTGGGTTAAAACAATTAGTTTTCCATGTTGATCAAATTGTTTGAGAAAAATGCCCATAAGGTGAAAATGGGATATCATGAACCGCACCCAATTGCTTTTGGGACTCATTTTTGAGAGAATTCTTTTAGAATTGTTTTTTTTAATTTCAAAATAATTTCAATTTTTTTAATTTTGTATATTATTATATCAAGATTTATGTAAAAAAATTCAAAATATATGTAATTTTCAAAAGTTTTGAAGTCTATTTATAAGTCATTTTAGTGCTAAAAAATAAATGTTACAATGTTTAATGAATGTTTTTGAAATCCTTTTTTTTTAATAAATTAGTGAATACTCTACAATAATATAACTATCAATATGTTTTCCTCACATTTACGAACACTTATTTGAGTAAATTTCTTGAATTCTTTTGTAAATTGTTTATGCAAGCTACAAAATGATTTCCATCATAGATGCAACAATTTGTCAAAACCTTGACTGTTTTTTGGTAGAAAATATGGTTTTAATGATAATGGCCATGAAGCATGTCACAACAACTATTTTGTTGTAAAATTTTAAAACACTTCAAGAAACCAAAATATGTGTGCAAATCATGTTAAAGATTTTTTTTGCATAGAAATTTGAACACTTCAAGTCAAATCCTTATGTAAAACAAATGTAAGTTACAATCAAATGCCCATTCAATCAACACAATCAACATGTAGGTCAAAGAGCCCACCAACCCCACCTCCTAGTCACTTTTTATTTTCCCCTTCTTTGGACCTTGCTTAAGATCTTCGCAATCATGTAATTGTGACTTGGTTGAAGCATCAAATTTAAGATTGAAACCAAAGTTTAGGTTGAATGTTATATGTGACGATTATCTATAATTAATTTGTGATATATTATTGTGACAAATCTTTGGGCACCCGACATCACCACACAATGTTGTTATTCATTGCCCTTAATGATTAATTATGATTAACAATGGACTTTCAAGTGGGTGATGGGTTATTATGTGTTGTTTTGATTTTGTATTATCATGTTTAATGGATAGGGGGTGAAAGCACAATAAAGTATGTTGATGATGGATACTTTTTGTTTTTTTGAAAAATATCCATAAATCAAACATTAATATACAAATCTTATGCATATTATTTATTTCAATGTTTAATAAGAGGAAGATCTTGACTTCACTGCATAATATTGAAAATTTGCATGTTCTAATATCCATTTAAATACATTTTTAAAAATGCAAATATGTGTCCCACTTTTGTTTCTAGTACATGAAAGTAGAATGAAAATAAAATTGTAATTGGATTTTTTATATTCTTAAATGGATAAAGCACTAATATGTATCAATGTGTTTTTAAATTTTTCATACTATAGTCATAATCTATCAAAATTTTCCTATAAAAGTATGTTGAAAATCTTTTATTGAAAATTGGCCAATTTAGAACATACTTTTCATCCATTTATCTTATATTGAAATTTGTCACATTTTATGTGTAGCTTACTATAAACTCAATGAAATTTACTTTTTTTGGCATTAATTCACATGTTTAACTGTTTTCAATTACTGATTATTGTTGTAACCACTCTACAAATAGTTGCAAATGACAATTCGCCATCATGGTTGGGTCCAAACATGATATTAAAACCAACAAAAGGTGTAACAATTACTTAATTATTCATGTTTTAAAGTAATAAGTTAAGTTAACATTGAAATTTTCTAATGTACTTTTATGATAATGTTCTAAATATATTATGGGAATATTTTAAAAGTTTTGAAAAAAATAATAATGAATATAAAATACCCAAAAACATTTAAAACTTGGATGTAATTAGTGTTTTCGTTGTTTAATGTTTTTCAATTTTTCTTGGGTATTCTATACGTTCATTTTATACACACATGTACATAATAGTATAAAACAACATTGTTTTAGCTCATAATGTTTTTTAGTTTCATTTTATAAATAATGAATTAAAAAATATTTTCCCTAAATAACAAATCTGATTTCAGCACATTATCTTGACTAATGAACCCATTACTTTTCAATCAAAACCCCAAAGAGGTGGGGTTGGGTCCCAATATTGTGTTTGTACCCATCCACCTTTCAATAGAAATTAATGGCCATGTCAACTCCATGTCACACAAATATTTAGATAGTTATGTTAATTGAGGACTTGGTTGTGTAGCCACATTAACTACTATCCAAACTTGAAAAAAAACCATCATAAATGTAATTATAGCAAAATATAAAGCTTTACAAAGCTTTGGGGTGGTAGATGGTAATTGTATTTTGGTTCTTACACATTTTATTGACCTAATGTCAAAAAAGGTTATTCTTGATAAATTGTAAAAGGTCATCATTGCAAAATGAAAGTTTTGAATTGTGTTTCTAGGTGAATTAATCATATAATCGTAATTGAATTTTATTTAAAGAGTGAAGATAGGAATGAAAACCCTAACATAAATATGTACACTTATACATAAATATGTACACCCTAACATAAATATTATACTTATTACATATTATTGTTTAATTATTTTAATAATTTTCAAACTAGCATTGATCATTATTTTTTCATGGTTTCTAATAACTAATCAATTGGTTCATAGTAATAATTCAAAACTAATAATAAATTATTTTAAATATATATATGATATCTAGTAAATTAATCAAATAAAAAATTAATCATTTAAATTTTCAATATATCTAATTGTTTGGAAATCACTTTTTAACTAATAATTTTTTATTTAGTCATTTAGTTAAATAAAAAAATATTTTTACCTATGAAAATAAACCTTATAAATTGCTAGTGATCACCTAATTAAGTAAAAACTAATTAGGTATTAATTTTTAAAAATAAATTAATAACTAATTGGTAATTCCTAAATATTAACTATACATTTTTAAATTTATAACTTATTAACTTACTTAGTGGATATTAAATCAGTTTTAATAAGCCATTAATATTGACTGATTAGTATTTATTAACTATTAACCATAATTCTTGATTAATAAATATTAAATATCACATAGTTTAATAAATATCAATAAATTAACAAATTAATTACTAGTTTATATTGAAGAAATATTAACTAATTAAAAAATATGTATTAGAAAAAAATATGTATTATGAATGTTATTTATTTATTAATTAAAAATTAAATCAGTTTTAATTAATCATTGATAGTAACTAGAAATTTTAATGTGTGGAGAATTTATTATTTATTATTCATTGGCTGATTAAATATCTAATAATTAGTAGTGATTAACGATTAACCATAACTCTTCATTTACAACCTAAATCAAATTATTAAGATATTTCAAAACTAATCATATATTTCAGAATTAATTAAATAAGGAATAATCAGATAATTATTGACAAATCATTGATTGATAAATATTAAACATAAATAATTTATTTATAAACTTGTTGACTTGTTGATAGAAATAAAGTAATTCTTAATTAACTAACTATTATTGCATATTTATTATTTAATCAATTAATTAGCATGAATAATTCATGAATAAAAATTAATTATTATATCAATTTAGGATTTAATATTTAATTAATCAACAAAAAGTTTTGAAGTAACTAATAAATAATAATTGATTAATGAATTAGTAGGTATTATTTTTAATATAACTAGATGATTAAGTAAAATTATTTAGTTCATGTTTTATACTAATTAATGAATTATTTGAAAGTAATAATTTTTAGATAATTAATGCTCATTTAATACTAGGATTATATCATATTAATATGACCTTGCTATTATAATTTAATCATACATTAATAAATATGGTATTTTTTAAATCAACCATACAAAATCAAAATGATTTTTTTTCAATCCAATATGCCCATAATATGATCAAATATGCTTAATTTACTTTGAATATAACTTAAATGCACTTTAATCTATCAAATAAACTTAATGGATGTTTAATATACCTTGAATAAAATCTATCTGGTATACTCTAAATGTAGTCCACAAATGACAAAACCCTAGTGTACATTAATAAATGTATAAACACATCATAATAAGTAACCAAATTGCATCCAATTTTGCAGCTAAATAAACATAGGAGCTTATTCTTGGATGAAAAAGCCAAAAAGCTAGTCAATATGGAAGGATGTGTAATTTAATAGTCGCACCATAGTTGTAAAAATAGTCATAAAATTTAAAAGATGGTAACTAATTATAAAAATGATAAAACAAAATTGCAAATGATAGATAGTTGCATGCAATCACATGTAGTTGCAAATTGAATGGTTACATATTACAAGATTTCTTCTAATGTCCTCACATATTCATTGAATAATGTAATATTCATAATCCATAAATATCATTTTTGTCATGATCTTAAATGGGCTTGTAATTGACTCTCAAAAATGGCAAAGGTTTTTCCAAAATTAAAACTAAGTTAAAAGTTTGAAAAGCAAATAGGTTAAATGTACTTTTAAAATAGGTAGAGGCCAAGAAAAATGTGACATTTGAATAATTTTTTAAAAAATTCTTGGAAACCGAGGGAAAGATACTTTTAAGATCCCACCATGACTAATTCTCACTTGAAATTTTGTAAGAATATCAAATGTTTATAATAGGTTTTGAAGAATCAAATCTTTTCCAAATAAGTTCAAAATGAGTTATCCCAACGTGTCTTACTCATTTAAAGTACAAGTTGGAGTGGTGAACATGTATGGTTAAAAAGTTTGGCATGACATTGGAAAGTCTTCGATCATGTTATAAAAAAATAACATCACATGGTCATTTAATTGGATACCCTAAGAATTATGTTCAATACCAAAAACACAACACAATAATGTTGTGCTTCAATTTTAAAAAGATTGTGGGAATCTCAAGAAATTTGTGATTTTTAATGTAATCCCCATTGGGAATTACCAAAAATATCATGAGGAATATTGCCCCCTTCAAGAAGTTTAGGTTGTGGCATATCAATGAACCTACTAATTTTGGCTTCAATTACATTTTTTTGTTACTTTGGATTATTTTGCACATTTGAAGCAAATGAAAGTTGTTCATGAAACATGTCAATTCATCCTAGTCATTTTGAAGCCCCTACTCATGTGTCCTAATCATGTAAAATCAAGGAGCACACCTAAGTTTGTGAAATTTTAAATTGTCTCGTAATCAAAAGCATTATTCCCATTGATACCACTTCACAAAGCCATTGTTCATCTTGGATTGCTTTTAAACATTCAAGTTTTAGCACGTCACATTTTTTTTCTTAAAAGCCAAAAGTTGAAGTTTTCATTTTTTATGTAATTTTAACCACATGTAAACCCCTAAATCACAAAAAAGGCATTAAAGAAAAGTCAAATGCATATGAATTTTGGTGTACATATTTTTATTTTGCCTCTCCCTTCATAAGCCTACAAGCAATGCCTCAAAAAAAAAAAAAAAAAAAAAACTTTTTAAAACAATTTAAAAAAATAAAAAAAAAAATTTTATTTTTTTAAAATTATAAAAATATAAAACTTTTTTTTTAAAAAAATTATC
>Ga0116231_10008619_pt1 | contig 17787 bp, 12 predicted proteins | sample S1TSphgellanicum_2_FD_89695 | JGI IMG/M metagenome (GOLD analysis project Ga0116231, IMG submission 89695) | Host-associated microbial communities from peat moss isolated from Minnesota, USA - S1T2_Fd - Sphagnum magellanicum MG | ecosystem: Host-associated > Plants > Peat moss > Unclassified...
ACAGCACATGCCGCGATAGATGGTTGTTCAGTAGTTTTATCATCCATTTGTTTTGGGTGTTGTTTGGGGTGGGGGGGGGGGGGGGGGGGGGGGGGGTGTGTTCCTTCGTCAATGCACTTGATGAGGTAATTGCAAAGCAATTTTGGAAGTTTGCAGCGTAATCAGATGAGTCAACGCCAGCTTCTTCATCTTCATCTTCCTCTTCATCAATCGCTACAAGTCGAGCAGCTACATCTTCATTAATGCATTTCTTGTCTTGTGTGTTCTTTTACATCTTTCTGCCTTTTTGCAGCAGCAGCAGCAGCACTGCCCGCTTGAATGAATGCGCGACGTTCTGACACAAAGTTTGATCCATGGCCGCAATCCACACCCAATGGGTCCGGAAAATACAATATTATCTATATATCTCCCTTTGATCCCATCTACAGTAATTCATGGCCAGGAAGCTGTTGGAGGAAATCCATAGCTGCTGCTGCTTTTGAAGATGGCCTGCTGCAGCTTTGGTTTGTGATCACGCCTTAGAAGCATTGCAGAGGACTCCAGAGTCAGTTGGGTTCTTCCAGTAATGAGTCAACTCATCATCAAGCTCTGAGATCACGGGTGTTCTACGGAGTTGACAAATTACACACTATTCCTACCTACCTGCCTGCCTGCCTGCATGCTCGATTTTTCTTCTCTAGAATCTTTTGGAATGATCATCTGCAAGGCGACAACTAGTCAAGCTGTGTGTCAGCTGGGATTGTGGTAGAACTGCTTAGAACTTGGCGGCCATGGCCCGCCGGCAATAGCATTGAAGAAGCATCGTAAGAAGTCGTCAGTCAGTCAGCAGCACCTTCGGAGCTTTGAAATCGGCAGTCTGTTGATCTTCTTCTGTTGGGAAACAGGGATTCCACCCCAATCATTAGCAGGTGGCTGCGTTCTTCCTTGTGCTGCCAGATCAATCAAGGACTTGCAGCTATATAACTAGTTGCTGCTGCTGCTGCTGCAATGAGCCAAGAGCAATATCAGAGGACTCGGATCAGGGAAAAGTAGTTTGAAGCAAACTTGTGTCTTTATATCTGATCATCTGCAAGGTCGCGGCGGTCTAAAATCATCTCGAGTCTCTGATCTCCAGCTGATCTTGACAAGCTTAGATTCAGCTCGAGAAAGTCGGGAATTTGCATCATGGGCACAGCTACAGTGGTAGCTGTACTAGTCGCGGTGGTTTCTCTTCTCTTGTTGCAGCTGCTGGAGCTGAGTGACACCACCGCTGTAGCTGCTTCCAGTGCAGGACCTCCTGGAGCTTCCACGCCGCCATCTGTGGGCGTTGCACCCACTTCCGGTAGCGGACTGGGAGCCTTGGTGACACGCCAGTTGTTCGACGAGCTGTACCCAAACCGCAACAAGAGCTTCTACACTTACGACGCCTTCATTGCCGCTGCTAGAGCTTTCCCGACTTTCGGTACTCAGGGAAGTTACAAGACTCGGGTCAGAGAGATCGCTGCTTTCAGTGCTCATGTGCAACAAGAAACCGCAGGTACTCCTTCACCCAAATTCTGAACACAATCTTCTTCTTGCAGTACTAGAGTTGTACAAGAGTCCTTGCAGAATTACTCAAGAATATCTGTAGATCTTCAACCTATCCATCCAATGCTTGCTTACTTGCTTGTTGGAATTATGACTTTGCTTTTGGTTTGTTTCGTTTTCCTGATCTTCAGGTCTGTTCTACGTGGAGGAGATCGATCAATCCTCCAACTACTGCGACAACACCAGCATCCAGTACCCTTGTGCTCCAGGCCAAAAGTACTTTGGCCGTGGCCCTCTTCAACTTTCATGGTAAGTCTTCTAAAGAAGACAGACTCCCTACACACATGTTGATGCTCCTGCTGCTGCTGCTGCTGCTCCTCCTCCTCCTCCTTCGTTTCCTCCCTCTTTGCAAATTTCAATGCCATTGAAGAACTGAATCTAGCAATCCTGTTTGTTTCTGAAACTGAAATGGAAGGTGACAAGAGCAATCTTGAGTCTCAACTTCTTCCCCGATGCTTCAAATCTCGTACTTTTTTTTGTTTTTTTGTTTTGGTGTTTTGTAGAATGAGCCTTTGTCTTGAGAGATTGCTTCAATCTTTGTCTTGAGCTTTGAGAATCGAGATTGCTTCTATCCTGTTCGGAGTTTTGACAATCAAGATTGCTTCAATCTCGTTTTGAGCTTTGTCAATGGAGATTGCTTCAATATTGTTTGGAGCTTTGACACTTGGGATTGCTTTGATCTTGTTTGGAGCTTTGAGATTGAGATTGGAGCTCCATGTCAGCTTGAGAGATTGCTTGGAACAAACTTGTTTGAAGCTTTGACAATCAAGATTGCTTCAATCTTGTTTGGAGCTTTGACAATTGAGATTTTTCCCAATCTTGTTTGGAAAAATGAGATGCAAGCTCCATGTCAGCTTGAGAGATTGCTGCAATCTTTCTCTAGAGCTTTGACAATCAAGATTGCTTCCATCTTGTTTAGAGAAATGAGATTAAGGTTCCAATATGTCAGCTTGACAGATTGCAACTTTCTTTGGTGTAGGAACTACAATTATGGTGCAGCAAGTGCTAAAGTTGGTGCAAACATCTTGGCTCAACCTTACCTTGTTTCACAAGATCCAATCCTTGCATTCAAGTCGTCGTTCTATTTTTGGACAAGTGGATCAGGCACCATTCCTTCAATCCATGAAGTGTTGATTGGCAAATGGAAACCAAGCAAAGCTGACCAAGAAGCTGGGAGGAAACCAGGATTTGGGGTCACCATTGACATCATCAATGGGGGACTTGAGTGTGGGAAGGTCACACCACAAGCACAAAACCGAGTAAAATATTTCAAACAGTTTTGTAAGCAGCTCAATGTTTCAACTGGTCCTAATCTTAGTTGTGCAACTATGCAACCCTTTTAAGTCCTCATTTTCCCTGTGCACTTACGTATAGGTAAACATGTTCCTAAGGTCCACAATAATGTCTGAAGCTCTTTTTGTTGGGGCTGTTGATTCTTAAGGTTTAGGAAAGTACTTGTTTTTGGAGAGTTTTTAAACCATGTGCATCCCAAATTGCATGGATTTTTTTATAAAAAGCTCCCAATGAATTTAGGAAAAACAAAAGCAGCAATGGTGCTCCTCCACTAATTCCTTATTTAAGTGGAGGAGCCATTTCACAATTCACAGAGGTGAAATGTTGTTCACCCCGCTCTCTTCCTTCCTTCCTTCCTTACTTCCCTTGGCGCAAATGTAACAACAAACATTTGAAGAAGTAAGTTGAATTGTTCAAATCACTTGATGTCAGGAACATTGGGTCCAAATTGAACAAGTTGTGGGTGTAAAAATCTTCAAGCTTTATATAATTGACTCATGCTGAGGTTATCCCTTATGTGTTTGATATATTTGTGGTGGGCATAAAAGAATTGAGGACACTTGAACAAGAGAACACATTGCCATTACTTTGGATAATATCCAGCATTCATTTTGGAGTAAATTGAAGAAATCCTAAGCTTGATTAAGTGGATACTTTGCCATCACTTCTGGAAGTATCAAATTGAAGAAATCCAAAGCTTGTTTTGGGTGGAGAATTTATTTTTAAACATGGGTTGTGGGGAGAGTGATGATACCTTGACACTAGCTAACATTCTCTGGTTTGAGGTTAGGCTGCTATGAGCTTTACCCATTGTTGGAAACAACCCTTACATGAATTTATTGTCATTAGCAGAAAGACTACTGCTCTTGGTTGTGTACTTTTTGAGCATTTCAAGTTCACACCAGGCTACACATGTGCAGCTTGTTTTGTTGGGCCCTGCCCCACAGGGACTATGGGATTGGATCCAACTTTTGGAAGTTTTACCTTACTAGAACAGGTTTCACATGAGGCGAACTGGTTTCTTTGGTGAAAGTGTTTAGACTATTTAGATTGGAATGGATTCAGAGTGTGGACACAATCTAATATATTAATTCAGCAAGTCTGTTTGTCTGTCAGTCAGTTAGTCAGTGACAGGGCTATACCCAACTGACAGCTGATGGACCTGGCACAAGTGTGAACAAGACCCAGATGATAGAGTCTAACTGTGGGCTGTCTGGGTGGTCTTCTTGCAGTGCAAACGTTTTTTTCTTGCTCTCTTCTCCCACTTACGTCTCTTCTCCCTCTCTCATACAGTGATATGAAAGCATGCGTTCGTGCCCTATTGAGTACGATGCGTTCGTGCTCTATTGAGTACGATGGGAACGTACTTTTTTTTCCTACGTGACGAAATGGGCCATTCCAAGAAATAACTAACATAATAATTTTGACGAGAAATTTCCCATAGTCATGACTTTCTAAAATGGCAAAATGTCGTTGAGCTTTAGGGTTTCAGGGGTTGTCATCAGAGGTCATCGCTCCTTCAGTGCCGTGCCTTGCAGGCACAGGTTACCACTAGTAGTTAGATGTATAACATCTTTATCTATTGGCAGGGCCAACGTGTTTGTGATGCCTTGTTTCTCTCTGAAGAGCTGTGGAGCATGTAGCTGTCTACAGCATGTCACAAAGTACTAGTGGCCAGCTGCCAGAAGTTGGGTCATAGAAATTACTTGGTCACAATGGAACAAGGGGAATGTCACACTGTGGCCTTGCCAGTTATGTACATTAAAAAGTATCTCAAGGCAAAAGAAGAATGATGAAAACTCAAATATTGCACCATGCAAAAATATAATCTTCAAAAAAATCTTCTGAAAGAAACCAAAAATCCTTCAAGATATTATAACTCTATAATAACTAATCTCAAGTTTCAACACAAGCCAAAATATTATCTTTCAAAAATCCTCATATAAAAATAGACCTATTATTTATTACCTAGGGGCCAAAATCCCTTAAGCTACTATACTCTATAATGAATCTAAACACAATATCATTCCTCACCTTGGTAGGCAAGATCAAACATATCTACGGCATAGGTTTTGCTTAAATAAATCTTGGGCACCATTGTAAGTACCAATGTCAGGTGGGTACGAGCTCTGGCTGATGAGAGGTTACAGTTAGTGAGAACTGAACCAAAACCCTAACCAGAACAGGGTCCGAAATTTTCAGAACCGAAACAGGAACCAAAACATGATTTTATTTTCTTAAAAGAATTAGTAGACCCAGAATCAGGTTCCTGGTTCTATTTAGGCACTGTGGAACCGAAACCAAGATTTTTGAAAATAAATAAATAATTAAATAAAAGAGTAAAATGAGAGTTAATCAACAGTTAACCACCAGTTCCAGTCTGGGTTAATAAAAACTGGACCAAAACCAGAACCAGAACTTGTTTTTAAGGGAACTGGATTCCTGATTCCATTTATGAGTGCAACCAGATCTGTTTAATAACCGCAGGTTCCAATTTTTAAAATATTTCCGAATTAAAAGGATCACCAATTCGGTGAGAACCAAGAGTTTTCATGAAAGAACCAGAAAAAGGACCAGAGGTTATAAAGGTTGTTATTAGAATTATAAATAAATAAAATTGAGAACCATGGTTATATGACAAAACCAGTTCTTTGGGTCTTTTTTCAGAACTCTGGTTATGAACCAGTGTTGGGTGCTTCTTTGATTCTGAGGTCAGACCAGGTATATATATCATATAACCAGAGGAGGTCAAAATTTGATAGATCCACCCCCCAAGCTCCAACCCAGGAAATACAAAAGTCGAAGAACTGGGAAAGAACTGATGGTTCTTAAGTCAAAGAACTGGCAAAGAACCAATGGTTCTTTCATCAAACCACTGGTTCTCTTTGAGGGTTTTGAAACATCTGAAGCTGATGGGTGATTGTTCTTTGATTCCCATCTTTTCCCCCAAATACCCTGAACTGGCAGGTTCTTTGGTTCTGATTTTTCAAATACCTGGAGCAGGCGGTTCTTTGAAAAAATCAAAGAACCGCCCATCATGGTTATGAACCCGGAAACACCACCTTGATGACTGCCATGGTCTGTTCCTGCCCAACACTGGTAAGTACTAAGTACCAGCATGTCCTATACTGAAGGCACTGCTCAATCTCCTGAACTCTCCTCTCCTCTCATTTCATCTCTGCTGGCACCAAAGCCAGTTGGAACTTGGAAGTTGCTCACCAGAGATCCAGAAATTGTTCAGAAATCCTTATTAGTCCGGGTTGGGAGAGATTGTTTGCTGACATTGCATTTCATACTGACATGGCATCCATTCATTTGTTCAGAAATCCTTAGTTCCAGGTTTTGAGAAAGAAAGTTTGCTGATATGGCATGGCGTTCATGCTTGACCCAATGGCAATCTATTTATATATTATGTGCACAGAGATCCAGAGTTCAGGTTTTGAGAAAGTTTACTGACCATTGTGTACAACATTCAGCATTGCTGTCGTATAGCCTGGTGAATTCACCAGCTTTGCCTGATTGCGTACTACAGGCCTGTTAAATTTTCACCACCCTTTGCCTTTCCTGCAGGCCGTATCATACCATAAACCTGAGTCTCAGGGCGCTCCTGTACTCAAGGTGACACCAGGTTCAAGGTAATATGTACCCAGTCCATAGCTGCTCATCATGATTTTGATAACAGATATATGAACATATGAGCAGTGATGAGGTATTCCATACATGCTAATCATGAATTTGACAACATGTATAAGCTTTGGTACTGATGTTTCATGAATTTGACAACATCTGTAAGCTTTTGTACTGATGTTTCTGGACATGATTGATCCCTCTTGAGGGTGTAACCCACTTTGGAAGAACACCCACTTTCCTACTTCAAGAAATCACGAGTAAGATACTTTTGCAATACACTGCTCTCCACTTTTGAAAACAATTTATCTGAGCTTCTAGGTTTATGTTAATTGTAATAGAGATAATTCTGTTTCAGATGTTAAAATGGTAGATGCTATCTGTCAAAATACTGATAAATGAACTAAGTACTAGAAGCATTGTTTTGCATTGGGAAAATAAAAAACTCTGCAGCAGAAGCAATCTGTTGAAGCATTTAACAAAATGAACTAACAGAAGCAATTAGTGATGAAAAATGACCTAAACAAATCCAAACTATTTCCCATGTATTGACAAAGAAATGAGAACTTTGAAGGATTGTTGCAATGAGGCATCACAATTACATAATTTCCACAATCTGCTTGCTCCCCAAAAAATCTCTAAAAGGTTTGGAGTGTGCTTGAGCATTGCTGTCCCACAGCAACCCAAGAAGCACTCTCTCTCTCTCACCCCTCTCCACCTTTTTCTTTCTTCAAAATATGGGTCTGCAAGTTGAATAGCTATACATTTGTGCTTGGACAGACAGCACAAGATACATGTGCATAGCCTGCCCCAGGCAATGACAACATTATCTCCCTTTCTATTCCCTTGATGAGTAACAAGAGGAATGTTACAGAAGATGATTGGTGACAACAACACTGACAGCCAACCAAAAACACGGAGATGAAGAGGCTCCCTTTGGTTTCAGATGTGTGTGAGAGTGTGTCTTGTCTCTTTCTAACAACTTGTCCCTGAAAACCCAATGTAGAAAAGTGAAAAGTCTATGCTTTTTTCTTCTACTGCAACCGAAGCCCCAAGACCTTATTTGCACAGCTTGGAAGAAGACCCAATTGAGGTGACCCAAGACTGCTGCTAAATAAAGCTCATGTCATTGCAAGGGCAATGAAAGAGCTCTCTGGAGTGCGGTGGACTAGAGCCAGACAATGGTTGCTGTGCACATCAACATCAGCGGCCATCGTTGGAAGTAAATGAGTCAGCAAAACCTTGAGGCCGTGTGGGAAGACTTACTTTGGTGTCGTCCAGGTTCCCAAGATGCATGGAATCACCATCAAGGGCCTGCCATTGCTTCAAGGCCTGTGGGAGAGAGAGATCCAAATCAATACCTGTGCTGCATTCTCCATTGAGATCTGTAGGTTTCCATTTCTCGACAAGTGGTGCCAGCACATTGACTGCATGGCCCATATCAGGCCGCTGGAAAGGTTCCCGCACTGTGCAGTGACCAGCCAGCTCTGACACCACACAAATTGTCTTGAAAGTTTCGTCATCAACATGAATTGTTGGATCGATTGCTGCGAGGAAACTCTCTTTGTTGACATTCATGCGCCTGAACCATGTGACGAGGTGCATGTTCTCTTCCCTTTGGGTCTCATCCAATGCCCTTCTCCCTGTCATGAGCTCCATCAACACAACACCAAAGCTGAACACATCCACCTTAGTTGTCACACGTCCAGTGACTGCGTACTCGGGAGCTAGATACCCAAATGTTCCAGCCAGTCTGGTCTCCACCGAATACTTGCCCTCTGGTGCCAACTTCACCAGGCCAAAATCGGACACCTTTGCTCGGAAGTCATCTGTCAATAAGATGTTGGAAGGCTTCAGATCTCGATGAATGAAGCTCTTGTGCGCTAAACCATGGAGATACTCCAAACCCCGAGCAACATCAAGAGCAATTGATAGCCTTGTTGACCACCCGAGTGGCTTCATATTGAACTGCTTGTACTCGAACAAGTGTTGGCTGAGAGGACCGTTGGGAAGATACTCATAAACCAAAAGACGCTCTGCTCCATCTGCACAATATCCCAAGAGCCCCACCAAGTGCCGGTGTTTCACCTTGGTTAGTACCTCAATCTCAGCTTGAAACTCCTTCAACCCTTTGCTACTCACTATAGCAGCTTCCATCCTCTTGACTGCAATCTTTGTCCCATCTTCAAGCTCCCCTTTATACACCACACCAAAACCCCCTCTTCCCAACACATTTGCCTCTGCAAAGTTGTTGGTAACCGCTCGCAGAACTTGGATTGATATCAGCATGTTGCCAGCTTCGATCACCTGCACTTCACCAGACATTCCACTGGCATTTGTTGTGGTACTATCTCCTATGACAGTTGAGTTGCTTCCTCCAGACCGGTCTACAACAATCTTCAGGACATCTGGATCTGAGCCTGAGTCCCGGGGATGCACCACTATAGTGTTTGAGTTCTGAACCCGCATGAAGCTGTGTCGCTTCTTCTTGCATATATAGAACCCAGCAATGCTTGCAGCGACAAGCACAAATGCAAATGCACCAACAACTCCACCAACAATTGGTGCCACAGAAGAGGAGGAAGATCCAGATGTGCTTTTCCCTCCTTTGATACTGGTCCCATTTGCTGCACTGGCCCCAGGAGCTCCAGATGCACTGGCTGGACTTCCAGATGCAGAACTCCCAGGACTTGAACCTGGCTGGGCTGGAGAGGATGATGAAGGTGTAGTAGTAGAACCTGCTGTTGGTGCAGCAGCAGCTCCTGGAGCTGAAGCTCCTCCAGTGAGAAGAGTATTGCCAGTATATGTAAATGCTACTGTTGCAGGAAAGGTGGGCAATGGACCTGTGAGGTTGTTGTTGCTGACGTCCAGTGTTTTGAGGGACTTCAAGCCCACCAGAGATTCAGGCACAGGGCCTGTGAGGTTGTTTCCCTTCAAGATGATGGTGGCAAGCAATGTCAGGTTCGACAGCGAGGGAGAAATGGTACCCACCAAGCCATCGTTCTGGAGAATCAAAGACACAACATCTCCATTGGAGTTGCATGTAACGCCATTCCATGCAGGAGATCCACAAGGATTTGGACCTATCCATGTTGAAGCCACGGATTGTGGGTACCCAGCAGTGGCCAAAAAATCCAGCAACGAGCTGACAATAACAGAGCAGGCAACTCCCGGGCCACCACAGAAAGACCCATTGTCGTATACCGCTCCGGCAGAGGCAGGAAACGCCGGCAGCTCACCGTCAAGCGTGTTACCCCTGAGGATCACTTCCGTCAATGGCAAGCTCGCCAACTCCAGCGGCAACTGACCCACGAGATCGTTGTTGTTCAGACGCAAACTCGTCAACCCCGCCGCGCTTGTCAGTCCCGCAGGAACGGGACCCGTGAACGCATTCACTTGCAACCACAGGGTTGTGAGCGACTGCATCCCCCCGACCGGCGCGATGCTCCCATTCATGGCCATGTTATTCAGCTTCAGCACCTGCAGACCGGAGCTCGCAAACGAGCTCGGGATCCCTCCTACGATGCCGTTGTAAGCCAACGCGAGGAACTGCAACGCCGGCATTTGGCCAAGGAAAGAAGGTAAAGCTCCAGTGATACTCACATTGCTCATGGAGAGATTGGTAAGCGCCTTGGAATCCGCAAGATCCGAAGGTATGCTCCAGCCACCGCCGCCGCCGGCGGATCTGTTCAGGTTGGGATTGTTGTCAAGATACAAAGCCTCGATCCCGCTAAGACCAACGAAGAAATCTCCCGGAATACTACTGAAGTCGTTGTCGTCAAGGTAGGCGAACTGCAGATTGGCCAGACCTGCAAGCGACGGCATCGCGCCTGTGAAGCCGTTGTAATTCAGCTCCAGAAACTGCAACTGTGTCAGCTGATTGATGTCTGGCGTGACAGTCCCCGTCAATCCGAATGCGCGTACCCTCAGCGACACCACATTGCCGGAAGCGTCGCACTTGATTCCATTCCAATTGCAGGGATCCGGATCCGTCCAGTTTGGGCTGTTCGTGATCCCTTGTTTCAGGCTTTGCAAGACGGCCATGTCCGAGGCATTGTCTGCTCCTGCTCCAAGCAGCAGCAGCAGCAGCAACAGCAACAGCATCCTCACCCGCAGTACACGCATCCATAGTCCTCTCGTCATTCTACAAGCTACCGAAGCTTCCTCTGCATCTCCCCCTCCTGCTGCTTCTTTGCTTCCCACTCTCTTTGCCAACAACAATCTCTACCCTACTCGTCGGCCTTCTCTTGCTTCTCGACGTCCTTCCCACCTTCTCTTCTGTGATGAGATGTTCGCAACAGCCGAGCTTGAGAGATACATAGACTCCAGCATCAAAGAGCTTTTCCAGTCTTGTTCTTCACAAAGCTGTGTGGGGCAGCAGCTGCATCTGGTCCCGAGGTCCAAGTTCTCGTTAGCAATCCAAACTGGTATCGGAGCTCTCTTTCCACAAGCAACAACAGTAGCATGGAATGAAACTTCAATGCCAGGAAAACAAAACAACAACAAGAAGACTTCTTCACTGCAAGAAATGAAGAAGAAGAAGAAGAAGAAGAAGAAGAAAAGAAGTTCCAGTGTTTCTGAAGATGTATGTCTTGAGAATTTCTGAGCATGTCTTACCTGAAGAAAAAGGATCCAGAAAGAAGGAGATGAAAGACAGAGAAAGGTCGTGGACCCGCTGCTGCTGCTGCTGTTGGGGCGAGGCTCTTCTGTCTTCTCATACAGACGAGTTTCGAAGTTTCTCGTCTGATTTTCCTGCAGGACTGATGACGACGACAACGACGATCTTGAGAGTTGCAGGGTATCGCACAAAAAACTCAGCAGCCGAAAGTTTCCCTCCTTCCCAGAAAGAAAAAACACGGCAACAACAAAGACAACAATAACAACAACAACACGTTATTATTATTCAATCCCCGCGCACAACATCGACCCTATTCACCGTCATGATCATCGCCACGAGCTTTCTTACTATTGTTTGGATCCAGAAGAAACCCACACAACAAACAAACAAACAAACAGTACTGCGGACTTGCGAAAAAACCAACCCAGCCGTCTCTCAGAAACCTCCTGAACGAAATCCCAAATCTCCAGATGATACAGGAGAGAAGAAGATCATCATCATCGCCGTCGTCGTCGTCGTCGTCGTCGCCGTCATGGTCATGTGAGTGATGGTGGTGGAGCCAAGAAAACGCCGAGCCCCGAATGTCAGGGACATGGTCATCATGAGCGGCAGGAGCTTAACCGAGAACCGCGCGGACACGATTCTATTCCGGGTGGCGCGAAGGTGCGGTGGATGAGGAGATGGTACAAATGGATGTGCGCCAGTAATTTTCCCCACTTACGCGTCGTGATTGCAATGAATGAAATGGACGAATGAATGACATAACCCAATACGGTGGATGTAAAGAGTGTACAAATGGATGTGCGCCAGTGATTTTCGCCACTTACGCGTCGTGACTGCAATGAATGAAATGAATGACACAACTCAACATGGTCTGCAAGCTTGCTGCTGCTGCTGCGGTGATTGTGCTGCTGCTGCACATGGGGAAGGAGAAGGAAGAGGACGAGGAGCAGGAGAAAGACACGGAGTCGACTCTTTCTCTTCGCTTCTTCCTTGGCTCTGTAAGCTGGCTGCTGGATCCTTCATCACGGCAACTGGGTGGGTTGTAAGCTTGTTTGTTGCTGGCTGGCATTCCAGGTTGTCCCTCTGCCATTTCTGGTGTTCGTAAATATCCCTCCAGCTAACTTTGGACCAGTACCCTTTTATTCGTAATTGGCGAAATTAAGCCAAAAAGCGAAACTAAAAATTAAAAATCTGATTTTTTCAGGAGGTTTTCAATCGCCGAAAGTGAGGAAAAAACGAGTAATTGAGAGCGGGGGGACCAAACGTAGCAGGTCTTCTGACTTCCGACTTAGATCGCTAGATTTCTATGGTATTTGGTTTTCACTGTGTAGCCAAAATTAAAGAAGGATTACTAAATATTAATACTGGTGCATATTTTGCATACAAGCACCAGATGTGGCAAAAATATTTCTTAAGGATTATTGTCACTTTTGGCTACAAACAAAAAAAACACACTGCTGTGGATCAGTATTTCTTTTCCCCCCCAATTTGTGATGTTGCTCAAGTCGTTTATTTAGCCAAATTTGACAATATTTAAAATATGTATGTAGAAAATCTTAAGCACCCTTTCATATTGTAAGCAATTGAGGTGATTTTTGGCTAATATTTTTCAATACATAGGGAATTTGTAACAGAATAATTATTTTTTCCAAAATATTTTTCGCAAAATGGCGAGAAAAAAATCGCTACAAATTTTTTTTTTTTGGGCTGACGCGCGACGGCAACTTCCATAAATTCGCAGTAAAGAAACGTGTCTGACTCGCGACTACGACGCGCTTCCAGGAAAGAAATGGGTAGTGAGTGGGGTGGGTGGGTAGCCAGGGCGTTTGTTTGTTGTTGCATTTACTGTTGCTAATTTGGCGGGAGCGGCAACAACACCCCCACGGCCACCACCGCGACCTCGCTCGCTCACTCACTCACGCAACCAGCCTTTTCTACCAAGGCAAGGATATTATGTTTAGATTCATTATAGAGTATAATAGCTTAATGGATTTTGGCCCCTAGGTAATATAATAATAGGTCTATTTTTATATGAGGATTCTTGAATGATGATATTTTGGCTTGTGTTGAAACTTGAGATTAGTTATTATAGAGTTATAATATCTTGACCGATTTTGGGTTCTTTTAGAGGATTGTTTGAAGATTGGTATTTTTGAGTGGCGAAATATTTCAGTTTCCATAATTCTTCTTTTGCCTTAAGATACTTTTTAATGTAAATGGCAAGGCCACAGTGTGAAACACCACTTTCTTTTTCCATTTTGGTGATGGAGCAGGGTTTCTTTTAAGGAATTTGGGATGTAGCCAAAGTGGTGATCATTCATAAAATACTTTAGCCAAATTTGGTTACATACTAGATATGAAACTACAAAAATAAAGCAGAATCCTTTTATATTCTTGCTTACTTACTGGAACTTATCATGAAAACCTAGCTGACCATTTGAAAAATAAAAATAAAATGAAAATCTGATGAATTTGGTCCCATTTTTTTGCATGAGAAATCCATTGTATAGCTAGAAATCATATTTTTCAGGTCGAAATTTGGCGAAACTTCACCAGCAAATGAAACACGGGTGATGGAGGACTAGTGGCAATCATCCCAAAAAGGATTTAGCATTGATGACGACAAGTTATTGGCATAAAACTCTCAAAACAATATAAAATTTAGCAAAAAAGACTTGACTTAATTCACTAGGAACCTGTCTATACCATCTGGCGAATTATTTTTTGGGGTATGATCAAATTTGGCGAAATTTTCAAGAATGTATGAAAGAATATTTTTCTTTAAATTTTATTTTGGGTGCAATTTTGCACCAGTTCGCCAGAAAAAGCTGCACGCAACCAATCCCGCACACTCCTCTCTCTCTCCTCTCGTTCGTCTTTTTCTTCTCCTCCTTTCACATTTTCTCCCCTCCGCTGCCTACCGCAAATTTCGCGATCCTTTGCAATTTTCTAGTTTCTGCAACTCCATCGCCGTCGATTCCAACAGAAATGTACCGTCAGGGAAATTGATCTCATGGCGCCAGGAAGCAGACGCCGACGACGACGACCGTAGAATACGTGTGGAGAAGGTTTTAGGGTTGGATAGGATTTTAGGGCTCTCTCTCTCAAAAATCTGGCAATTTGGAAAACAATTCTTCAGAAAATGGGGAATTTGGGCCATCCATTTTTTCCATGGTCATATTTTTCACCATGCAGCCATGCTAGTGAAAGAAACTGAGGGTACCTGAGGGTTCAGAATCACTGTAGTAGCTACACAAAAAGATATCTGGAATTTGGTGCAAACTGAGAACACCTGAGGGATCGAAAAAGACAGAATAGAGTAGGAATTCAACAAGGACTGTGCTCTCTAATTACATCTAGACAATGATGTCGTTGAGAACTGTCATAGGATAACAATGCAAAACCCAGGGCTCCAGAACTTAGCACCAGAGAAAACATTCAGTGCAACATTAATTCCCCAACATCAAAAACCCCACATACCCTAACCCCAAACTCAGCCCCAAGAATCAGCCAGAGTGAAATGATCAATCCTTCAGGGCCATTGCCAACAGGTAAGAAATAATTTTGCAACTAACAGGATGCTTTGTAAGTAACATAAGTTGGCAACAAATTCAGTCACAATTAGGGCAGGCATCTTAAACAGCAAGCAACACAGCAATTCAGCAAGTGCACATTTGGACAAAGAGATTGGCAACCTGTAAGCAGATCTCTGCCCAAGCAAGCAAAGAGAAATTGTATATATGATTGTGAGGTTTCTTTTATCAATCACAAATGAGAGAGGAGGAAAACCTGTTTGTTGGAGAATAGTGTTCAGGTTCACTTGGGTTCAAGCCACCTGGCAAATGCCATGTCCACTCCCCAGTGGACCATGATTCCCTTCACTAGGAAAAGAATTTCACAACTCATGCTGCTGCAACCTACATTGCTAAAGTTCCCCTGTCCAGATCTTGATCACAAAGACAACACAAAGATCTGCCATGCAGCCTCTTCCATCTTGATATTGAAGGCAGCCAGAACCCAAGTAGTGAACAATGTGCCTCTCCATGCATTTGCAGCATAGAGACAAGCATGTACAGTAATTGTGAAATGAGTGAAATCTGGTACAATTGTAATGCTAGAAGATCAGCCATGTGTGCTGCACACTTGCTCCCTCGTTGATTACACATCAGAAGACACAGAGATAATGGACAATACAAGAGAACCAGATGCTACCAGACTCAAATCAAGGTTATTCTGGCACCACCCATGATACTTAAATCTTTGACAAAATTGGATCTTCTACAAACTGAATCATGGCCACAATCTATGTGGCTCGATGGCTGCAATCTCAAGAGCTTGCATGCTTCTTGATCAGGAAAGAATGCTCCATCAAGAATAAAGAATTGGAATAGAGAAGAGGAATTCATAACAAACTCTGTACCTAGATGGAAACTTGCAGATCCTTCACCCATGGGTCAAGGGGCTTCCCAATCGAGTACACAATGAAGCCAATCTTGCGAAGGGCTTCCACATTCAGCACATTGCGACCATCAAAAATGAAAGCAGGCTTCTGCATATTGTCGTAAATGCGCTGGTAGTCTAGCTTCTTGAACTCTTCCCACTCAGTGATGATGCAGATGCCATGTGCATCTTTGGTTGCCTCATATGCATCCCACACCACACTCACTTGCTTGAAAGCTGTTGGACTCTGTGGCTGTAAATGCTGTGGGTGATCCCAGTCAAACTTGTTCATGGCTAGATCCCTCTTGATCTGGTCCTCTGTCACCTGAGGGTCGTAGATGCTGAGAAGAGCCTTGTCACCAAGAAGGCCATGGCACACATCGATGGCTGGGGTTTCCCTTGTATCTCCTGTGTCTTTCTTGAATGCAAAACCAAGGATAGCGATCTTCTTACCAGAGACTGTGTTAAACATGGAGGAAACAACGCGCTTCACAAAGCGCGTCTTCTGGTAGTCGTTGATCTGCACTACCTGTTTCCAGTAGTGAGCCACATCGGGGAGGCCATTGCATTCACAAATGTAAACCAAGTTGAGGATATCCTTCTGGAAGCAAGAGCCTCCAAAACCTACACTGGCGTTCAAGAACTTCGGTCCGATTCTCGAGTCCTTACCGATGGCGTAAGCGACTTCTGACACATTGGCGCCCGTGGACTCGCAAAGAGCAGACATGGCATTGATAGACGAGATCCTCTGCGCCAAGAACGCATTGGCAGCAAGCTTCGACAACTCCGCAGACCACAAGTTGGTGGTCAGGATGCGATCTTCGGGAACCCAGTGAGCATACACGGCCTTCAAAGCCGCCACCGCCTTCTGTCCTTCGGGAGTCTCACGACCTCCTATGAGAACACGATCCGGCTTCGCCAAGTCTTCAATGGCGGTTCCCTCCGCAAGAAACTCAGGATTGGAAAGAATCTGGAAATGAATGCCATTGTTGTTGTGCGTGAGGATTTTCTCGATGGCCTCTGCAGTCTTCACAGGGACAGTAGACTTCTCCACCACGATCTTGTCCGACTTGGAAACATCCGCAATCATACGAGCCGCACTCTCCCAGTAAGTCAGATCCGCGGCCTTCCCGGCTCCAAGGCCTCGCGTCTTGGTCGGCGTGTTGACGGAAACAAACACGATATCCGCCTCCGCAACATGCTTCTCCACTTCAGTACTGAAGAAGAGGTTCTTGTCCCTACAAGCCTTCACAACCTCATCAAGTCCTGGCTCGTAGATAGGAAGCTCATCGCTGTTCCATGCAGCGATCCGCGGCTTCGAAATGTCCACCACAACCACTTGTATGTCAGGACATTTCAAGGCAATCATCGCCATGGTCGGACCTCCGACATAGCCAGCTCCAATACAACATATCTTCACCATCTCGTCGCCCCCTGAACTCCTTCCTCTGATCCACGACCACCAAAAAACGCTACCCCCTTTTTTCTCTTCAAATCCTCCACCAAAAACCGCAACTCCACAGTCAAAAGACAGCTATAAATTACAACAGCAAGCAAGAAAGCCAGAATCAAAGCACAAAATGCAACAACAGATCTCAAATCCAAATTGCAAACCAGAAAGAAAACAATTGATGAGTAGGAAGAGGAAGAAAGCAAGGGCGCAAACGCGCACGCGGAAGTCTGGCCAGAGCGCGTGCAGAGTCCCGGATATGTCCGGGTATAACATATGCACTGTCACCATGGTGTGGGTATATAGTATGTACATATAGGTGTATAGTACACACAATGTAGATGTACGTCTGTACGTATAAGTTGACGTCTGTATCTATACGTATGTAAAGAACCGCGCGTTTTTCAGGTGTATTTTTGGATGATTATACGATTATACATCGACAGATCGCATCGTTCTCGACCAGGCTGGAAAATGAAATTTCCTTTTCCGCATTTTCTTGTTTCTGCATTATTTTTTCTTGTTCTTTTCTTTTTTCTTTTTTCTTTTATTTCTTTTTATTTCATTTCTGATATTTTTTATTTCATTTATTTTCATTCCACAATTGAAAATCTGATGATGAGAAATTGTAATTTTAATTCCCATGACATAAAAGTTTATTTAAAACTTCAAAACACTTTGCAATTTTATTACAAGAAATTGTGATTAAATCAGAAATTCAAGATCTAAAAATTCAAAACACTTTGCAATTTTATTACAAGAAATTGTGATTAAATCAGAAATTCAAGAT
>Ga0116231_10008620_pt1 | contig 17785 bp, 12 predicted proteins | sample S1TSphgellanicum_2_FD_89695 | JGI IMG/M metagenome (GOLD analysis project Ga0116231, IMG submission 89695) | Host-associated microbial communities from peat moss isolated from Minnesota, USA - S1T2_Fd - Sphagnum magellanicum MG | ecosystem: Host-associated > Plants > Peat moss > Unclassified...
CCATAAATTGTACAATACAAATTCCAAGTACATATGTGAAATTTTTGTTCATGCAATTGAATAAAGAGCATTATAAAATAATTATTTTCCCAACAAATTATTAGTAATACTTTAATATATTTGAAGACAAAATTATTTGAAAATTACATTCGAATATTTTATCTTACTATTGATGTTTATGTTTTGCTTGCATATTCAATTTTGTAAGATTATTTTGATTTTATAAAAAAATCAATTGTGGTATATTTAAATATATTAATTAGTATCAATTATCACATGAGATTCTTTAATATATTACAATTATAATGATTTTCCATAACACCTTTTGCTATATAATTTCAAACTTCATCAAAGCCTAAATATATATTTTCCAAGTATTCATTAAATATAATCACTTTCTGTTTTTGTGCTATGATATATTAATAATGATGATGCCATAAATTGTACAATGCAAATTCCAAGTACATATAGGAAATTTGTGTTCATGGAATTCAATAAAAAAAAGTTATAATTCAAACTTTCACATTTAATTTGAAGATATATACATATATATAAACTTTATGATGTTTTATCAATTGATTTTATCATTTTTTATTTTGATGTTTATATTTATATTTCTATTGATTTTATGTTCAAAGTTCAAACACATGTGTATCAATTTGAGAATATATGTAAACCCTAAATAATAACTTGTGTTATATTGAAAATGATGATGCCATAAATTGTACAATCAAATTCCAAGTACATATGGAAAATTTGTGTTCATGCAATTCAATAAAAAAACATTATAATTCACATTTAATTTGAAGATATATATATATATATATATATATATATATATAAACTTTACAATGTTTTTTCAATTGATTTTGTCATATTCTATTTTGATGTTTATATTTCTATCTCTATTGATTTTATGTTCAAAATTCAAACACATGTGCTACAATTTGAAAATATATGTAAACTCTAAAAAATAACTTATGTTATATTGAAAATAATGATGCCATAAATTGTACAATGCAAATTCCAAATACATATTGGAAAATTGTGTTCACACAATTCAATAAAGAGCGTTATAAAATTATTATTTTTCCAACAAATTACTAAAAATACTTTAATATATTTGAAGATGTATAATGATGATGCATATTAGGTTTCATACACAAAACGTTTTTTTTTCTATCAATTTGAATTCTCTACTATATGTATTTTTAAATTTGAATTATTTAATTATTGAAAACTGTGATATATTTACATTATAATTCTACAAATTCTTTAGATTTCGAATGTAAAATATTTTTCAAATGACAAAAAAATTATTATTGTTATCAATTTCACATTTTTAGCATACATGTCTGAAATAATCAAAATTCATCCCAAAAGTACACATATAATTTACATCAATTTTTAATTTATTATATGAAGGTCTATAATGTCTATTTCTTGCATTCATTTCTTCTCATTCAATATTATTGTATATATATTTTAGTTTATGAAAATTTGAAATTTAATTATTTAAAATTGTGATATATTTGCATTTTATTTCTAAAACTTTTTGGATTTGACATGTAAAACACTTTTAAACGACAATTTTTTTCTTATTATTATCAATCTCACATCTTTATTATACATGTCTGACATAATCAAAATTTGTCCCAAAAATATACATATAATTTACATCAATTTTTAATTTATTGTATTAAGGTATATAATATCTATTTCTTGCATTTATTCCTTGTCATTCAATGTTGTAGTATATATATTTTTATTTACGAACTTTATCTCTAAAGGTTAAATATGAAGTTATTATTTAGCTACAAATGTTTTAAAAACTTAAATGTTCAACATAATGATATTGCATTTTGGTATAATAATTCAATTGCTTTTCAAACCTTTTCAAAGCCAACAATGTTTGATTTCTTTTGTATCAAACATATATTTTTTGTAAAAAAGCCTTTTGCATGATTTTTTTTTTGGTCTATTTTTCTTCTTTCTTTCTCAAGTTTGGTGTTATGGAAAATATGGTAGAATTTTATTTTAAAATTCACAAATTAATTACATTTTTACCATAAAAAATACACAATACAAAAGGGATTTTTAGTGAACACTGATGAAACTTACCCGTGAAAAGGAAACCCATTCACCCGAATGTTATGAGTCTTTTCTACAAGGGTTTGGAGTTCTTAGTAGCAACACCAAAAAGAAGAAAGCAAAAGACATCTACATTAAACATCTAGCAGTAAGTTGTTGTATGTTGGTTTATTTTATGGCAATGGCTCAAAAAAGGATTTGCAACACCATAAAATGTGAAAACAATTTGCAAAATTTAACGAATAATTCCTTGGATATATGTGGTCATATTCTTCCTTTTATTTCAAGTCTAAACAAGCAATTAACTTAAGAAGTTCTTCTTGTGGAAGACAAGGCAGCCACCACTCGATTTCAAGCAAATGCCTATTCCTACAGTTGCCATTGGAGACGCAATGGGCAAAAAATTTTGGGTCTGTTTCAATGCAAAAGGTGATGCAATTAAATGTGCAGTCCTGTGAAATCTTTGGGAGTTCAAAACAACTTCATTATGTTATGATGGGTGTGCAGTTTTGTGGAATGTTTAAGAGTTTGGGGCAACTTTAAGGTGGTGTTATGGGTGGATATGCCAAGCCAAGTGTAAATAATATTATTGACATTGAAGAAGAACCCATGAAGGGGGTCCAAGTCACTTCAAACGACCTAAAAAAAAGGGTGGTTGTCATGTTCACACTCTATGGTTTCCAAAATCTACCCTTGAGTGATAGGCCTCCTTTCAAGGGGCAACTGCCACTGCCAACAAAGGAAATGTAATCAATATTGCTACCCACCAATAAAATAACCTCAAATGTGGTCCAAACATCTTCAAAAATTCACTCTATGGTTTTTAAAATTTGTTTTTAGATGATAGGCTTCCTTTTAAGGGGTAATTGTTTAATATGATCCAAATGATCATGCTTGCATAACAATTTTGAAGATCTTATGCTTTTGATTGATTGCCATGGTAGGGAATATAAAGAAGCATCTAGGTGTGGTTGCAGCAGTAACCATTGCAGTTGTTACACCTACCATCTACATCAAAGATGGAGCAATATTCCAAGATTTTCCTTCAAACTTCTTGATGATATATTGTTTGGAAATAAGTAAACAAAACTTGATCACTAGAGTAAGCTAAATAAGATTGTTAGCAACTCCCAACTGATCAAAGGACTTTAATCAAATCCTTGATTTGTCAAAAGATTGAAAGTGACTTACAAACCCACAAGATTTGATAAATGATAATGAACACACACAAAAGTAAAGCACAAGACAAGACAAGACAAGACAAATGGGTAGGGTTTTATCACAAGTGTCACATTCAAAAAATGAGCATATGTATTGTGCTCATATATAGATTTTTAAACCTTTTAGAGTTCCAATATTTTTAGTAGATTCAAAACACCATAAGACATATAACTATTTCTAGATGTAACACCTTGAAAAGTTGAAGGCTTTTTGTGAATAATATGGAACACCCAAGGGGTTTGTCTATTTAAGCATATGAAGAGAATTTGACACCTTATGGCTTTCCAATATCCATCTTTTCAACTTCCATTTCAATGTGTAAAAGAATGAAATAACATGACAAATAACAAACTTAAATTTTGATTTTTGAAATCATGGCTTCAAGTTCCCCAAGTAGATTAGATTTTGTGCTCCAAAATCTGATAGCAAAATTTGCACTTCAATTTCCTTTGTTGGCACCAAACAAAGCATCATTATCACCATAAAAAAAACAATGGTGTGCTACCACAGGCCAAGAAACACTTTTGGACAACTGTGGATGTTGGGAATTTCAAACCAAATAATCATTTCAAAACTATGGACAACTGAAAAAGTTTATAAATGGTTGGGTGCAGAAAAAGATAATATTTCTCTTAGGACACAACAACTACTTGCCATATCTAGGGGTTTTACATACAAAGGCCCAATTGTAAATTTAGACCAAGTTGTTACAAAAAAACGTAATATTGTTTGATTTTGATGTTAGCACCAATAGATTTCCATCAAAGCTCCACACATTCATGTTGACAGAGATAGCTGAATCTTTGATCAAAATAACATGTTTCCAAATCCAAAATGTCATGTTTCAATTTGATTTTTAGTTTTTTTGCAACAAAGTCCTTGTCTTTCATGGCATAATTTGATATAACAACAAAAGTACGCAAACATAGTTTGAAAATATGTCTTCATGCAAATGTCTCAAATAAACTATAATCCATATAATTAAGATTTGAATATTCCATATAATTAATCACTTAAGATTAGACATGTCATCTACAATTGCTAACAATTTTCACAAATTTCAAGTCATGTTTTCTCATGGATGTTTTGAATGTCAAGATGACATTCATCTCAATAAGTGAGATGCATACAATCTCATCCATCAAGAAATACAGTCTACCTACAAAGGGACTTAGAGTCCATACCACCTCAAACGTATGTACTTTGAGTTTGACAAGAAAAATGACATGGCATCTTACCTTTCTTTGTCCTACCAAGCCATGGAGAATGTTTTTCATAGTTTTGAAAGATGAATTTGCATCGTTGTTCTTTGCTATCTCTCCTCAAAAGGTGGAATCTCCTACAAAAAAATCAATGATCAAACAACAAGTTTCATTGGCAAGTCAAGTGCTCAAAATTCCAAAATCTGACAATGCCCAACATGTTCTAGAAATAGTTGAGCTTGATGATTTTGACACTGAAAAAACGAAAGTTGTAAAAAGACAACCTTTGAAATGTTTAAAGAAAACATTACTTTTGCTTGAAGCATCTAAAGAGAACAAACAAGCTAGTCCAATTGAAACTCATGAAGAGGAGAACCTAACTAGTCCAAAAAAAAATCGTGGTCGACCTTTTGGATAAAAAAATAACAAGAAAAATCCAGCTGCAAATAATGTTGTCTAGAAATGCAATGTACCTGCAAAAAAAGGAGAAACTCTTTAAACAACATACAAGAACATTTTGTGTATAACATTATATGTGAAAACAATAACAAAGTATACATTGGGCAAAATATCGATCCATATAAACGGTTCAAACAACATATGTGTAGACCACCCAAGAAAATGAAACATGACATTGATATGAACAAAACAATCAATCTAACATTTAAGTTGGTTATTTTATATTCAAATATGCATAAATACAAGGTTGATAGAATGGAAAACCATTACATTCTATATTTTGATAGTACCTCTAGTACATGTTATAATAACCTTAAAGGAAAACCTACATCATACAAAAAGTATTAGTATTTGAAAAGGAACAATATGATATGTAAATGTTGAAGTCATATGTTGTGATTTTCAGACCACAAAAGAAAACGTTTTGCCTTCATTGCATCCTTTGCATTATTCTTCATAAGGGCATTAGCTAACCAAATGTCCAACATCTGTGGATCCAATCATTCACACACACCATCCATGTTTACATCCTTGGTGACAAACATGTGTTTATGCCCACCACATAATGACTATTAACCCAGTATAAGTTGAGCATAATGAAAGCCACACATTTCTTAAGCCTATTTTATTCTGCCAAATTGTTTTCACCTGATTTCAACATTTAGAACATTGAAATGTATCCATATTTTGAGGGTATCAGGTTCTTCATTACCTTCTAGAAATTGAAAATTTCAACATTCTAACGTTTAGTAGTTTCAGGTATCTATGACTATCCATTAATCTCATGTCCTCATGTTTCTCCTGTCAACAAATATCCATCATTGGCAAATGTAAGAAAAATGGCATTATTAGTTATATCCTTCTGCATGAATGTGGCTTGAGGAAAAGGAGAACATAAGAAAAACCTTGTGATTATTTCACACAAGATGTTTTAGCTTGTGATAATGTGCAAAAATTGATACCCTACCATATAGGTGTATATTGTACTCACCTTGAAAAGCAAGCACCCACATTCATCCTTCTTGTTGCCTAAACATAGCAACCCACACTACATCAACACCTCATCTTCTTAATGGCTTTGCTTGTCTATGAAAAGCTACCATTTACATCAATAAGCTATGAATTCATCTTAAGTTAAGCCACCAAGGCTGCTCAACTACAAGTAATTACATGTATTTCCAGCATTGTGAAGTGTAATACCACTTGGGAAGGAGTCCACTAGAATGAAGTACTGTGTGCACATCTCCATGACCATGCGGCTTTGTTTGAACAACAAAGGTAATATAAGCTCCAATTGATTCTTTTAATGTTGCATCTTTAAAGTGATTCTTTTAAAAAAGGTTCACTCCTAATTACCTAAATGTCACAAATATTTCAATTGTATATAAGATGTAGCAAAATTGTGGTGAAGCAAAAGATACCCACCAACAATTGATCCCATTTTGTTGCATAACAACACTTGCAATTGAATAGCTCTAGATCTACATAATCAACAAATTTACCAATATTAAATGCATCTTCCTGCAATCATGAAATATTCACCCTTGAATCTTTCAACTTCATCATCTTGATCTTTGATCAAGAGATAGGACTCTGCAAGCCCTTTTAATTTATGTGAAGCCTTAGGAGTGGTTGCTTCAAATCCCACCTTCAAAACCTAAAAACAAACACATTTATTAGGTCTTTATACCCAAAATTCACCAAAAAGTCTTTAGAAATGTTGGGAAGATATGTCTTTTAAATTCTCTCAAGACCTATGAGCAGAAATTTGACAACAACCATAGCTATAGATTCAATAGGTTTATCAGAAACCAAAAGTATCACCTACTACACACTATCCATAGTGACCTAGTCTTTCAAGGGCCATAAGATCCACTGATGCTTCTACTTCACAATCTGGAGACAATCCCTTTTGTGGCAACTACAATTATACAGAAATGCACATCTGATCCAATTTTCCTTCCATTTTAGTGTTGCCACATATATAGACCAACTCATCCCCACCAACATGTACAAGTTGAGTTTATGGTGTCCATGCACTTCAAGCATAGTTTCGTAGACGCCATATCTTGGTGAACTGAATGCCATGTGCAATTTCAATTCCATTAAAGATTATCACACCCTACACAAATTGAGCATCCAACTTCCCACCCAACCCAAGCATGTTCCTTCCAAAGTGAACTTTTGGTTTTCCACCATGATAGGGACCACCAAGCCCCCCTGGTGAGGATTCCATATGGAAAAGGCTAGTAGGCTTCCCCCATAGTACATTGGGTTAGTTGGGCAATCCATTTGCAATAGAATCAACAAAAGTAAATCAATAGCAAGAAAAACTTAACTATGTTTTTATGCATACAACTTCAATGACTTAAGGTGGACTTGAGCATCTAGCCACATTTAAGAGGCCAACAAAACATTAGTGAAGTAATTGTACCATTTGACCACCACACATGGGTAGGTGAATGTGTTGAAGGTGAAATAATGATTGGTTAATTTGATCGTAACACATCTATTTTCTTAGAAACAAGCTTGACACAAGTCATGTTCTTTGCAAAATGGACAAATTCATAATGCATATCAATATATGTTGAGTGGGTCACCATTAGTTGGTAAGATAATAAGAGGAAAAACACATGAACTGATAATACAAATGCATGGAAAAGTTGTTAAATGGATAGACCAAATCAAGCAAAGACTTTATTTGGGAAGGAGAGATCCTCACCTTTGGCACTTATACTAAGGTCCTTGAATATTTTGAAAATGGAAGTATAAAAAAGTATAAAAATGGAAATATTAAATATATAAATATAAATATAAATATGGAAATATTTATGAAAATGGAAGTATTTAATGAGTGTCTAATGGGAAGCTGGACTATTTCTAGTAGCATAATTAATTATTTATCAATTGCTAGCCGCAAAGCAAGAATTTATCTAGTGTCAGCCAACAAAGAAAGGGAATCAGTTGATCCCTCTAGCTCTGAAACTGCACCCAAGAAACCAACTCATAAAAGCATACACATACATAAACCTACAATTGTGGCATGCCTAGAAAGCCACATCATGTAAACATAATTGCAATCCAATATACATCTTTCATTGAACTACTACAAATTGCACCCTGACTGCCAATATTCTGAGATATTCGAAATTATCAACTTCAAAGGCCACACACTAGAATCTACTTATTAGCTTTCAAGGAATATAGCTTTCAGGTTTCATAGCCTCTTGACCTCAATAATTTCACAACTTTCAGGTTTCATAACTTCTGATGTATTTGAAGTCGAAGAGGAAAATTTTGCTCTATTTGCTTCATTGTTATCTACAAAGCATGCAAACCACCTCCCAAAAAACCTTTTCACCATCTTCAAATTATTACAATGTTTTCACATTTGACATACCCATTGCTTTGTTAGACCTTAGGTGTAAAATGCCATAGTCTCAATACATACTCAATGATAGCACCTCCAATTCCAAAAGATCAAGTGTAATTTAGCTGAATAGTACCTAAGTCAGATAATGGAGTCTTAATAGCCAGTGTAGATTAAAAGCCATGGATCTCCCAAGGCAGAACATCAAGGTTTGCTAGCTTTTGTTGCACTGAATAGGGGGCTTCCAATAACTGACCAATGTGTCCCATCCTTCAAAAATTGAGCAGCTAGATTTTGAAGCCACAAAGAGAGAGCTCCCTCTATAAATGCATTGGACCCTATTAAATATTTAATACACAAGATTCTTTAAAAAAAAATCCTTCAATCTGGTGAAGATTCAAAGAGCATCAAAAACTCCACAACTGTAAATCAAACAAGGAGCCAAATTACACAATAACATGATGATAGAAGATTTTTTTTAAAAATTATCAACTAGGAACTTAGAGTGACCTACATCCGTGTGTTCATCTCCACAAAGTCAAAGTCACCAGAAAGCATATCAACAATGAACCCCACCGTGCTTACACTTGCATATCCCATTGTGCGCCTTTTTCCAGATGCCACCCCAAACAAGGACCAATATAAGAAACTTCTAGGTTCTAGGTGCCATTCCCATTTTGGCATTTGATTTGACTAAATATGTGCTACAATGAGACAGAAATAAGAAAACAACGAGGGAATTAGAAACCTTAGCTGCATTAATAATTGCATGTCCTATACATTGACGAAACTCTAACCTTATATGCGGCTACACATATCCCACCACTCCTTTCATTACTAGTGGTTGTGGGAAACCAAACTATGACTAGTTCAGCATAACATTTTAATTGCCATATATATACCCATGAAAAAAATGAAAAAAAACAATGAAATACTCACCTTAGATTGTGTAAGATTAAAGTTTGCATCCACATTTGCATGGCCACCCCAAATATCTATCATAAATCCTATTTTTGCATCTAATCAAATTTGTCTCAAAAATTAGGATCGATATGACAAAAAAATGAGAATGATGTGCCAATCAAGGGGAAGAGTAAATTAACATGTTCAAACCTTGGTTTTCAACATGAGCAACAGTGGCAAGAGGGGAAGAAAAAGTAGTTGGAATAATAAATGTTAACACAACATTGCTTTGCATACCTGAGCATAGAATAGGAAAGATAATTTCATCAACACCCTTTGTGAATAGTTGTAGCGCTCTCGTACCATGTTCCTAAACAACCACTAATATATGCATGCGTTTTGATGTGAATTCCAATGTATCTAGAAGCTTAAACTTCAACACCTTGCCTAACAAGCTCATTTCTACATAAGTAGGGAACATCACAAAGTTAACGTGCTTGATAGTCTTTAACAAAATACAAGATGAACAACTAAATCACACACCAATATACAACCACCCAAAACAGACCCATGTTTGGTTTATCTAAAATTGGCAAAATTAGATATTGTAGACCCACAATAATAGGACAATTGCAATGACTAATTTGTGGTGAAGCAAAAGATACCCACCAACAACTAATCCCATTTTGTTGCATAACACTTGCAATTGAATAGCTGCCTAGACAAGCGCATTTTCATCATGTGACTATGCCTTGTAGATTGGTGCCCCACTTGCACTACACCAGCCCATCCCATACCGGATAAAAAAAGAGGAATAAAATGAAAAGAAAAGCTCTATGAACCTAGCCTTGCCCCAAATTTGTAAAATTATTTGACATCTTAGTTGCATTTCTAACTCAACATTTATTACTACATCTAACCAGATTGGACTGGGAGATGAAATAATAATATAAAATATTGAAATTATCCCATACTCACTTTAATTTTAAGCAAAAAAATTCCATACTAATGAGCATCTATTTTAGCTTGCCTTGCTTATATAACATGAATTGCTCCCACCAAATCAATATTGTTAACATGTGCCTTCATTATGTTTTTTTCCCTAGCTGATGGTTTTTGTTCCTCTATGTCATTGACTCAAAACTATGAGAAACAAGTGTAAGAAGAAAGATCTGACATGATCAATCAAAGCATGTAGATACAAGTGTTTTAGTTTGGTTGAATGTTCCAAGAAACTTACATCTTTGTTGCCACTATTTTCACCCTTGAATCTTTCAACTTCAATATCTTAATCTTTGATCAAAAGATAGGACTTTGCAAGCCCTTTTAATTTTGTGGAGCCTTAGGAGTGGTTTTTTCAAAGCCCACCTTCAAAATCTAAAAACAAACACATTTATTAAGTCTCTTTACCCAAAAACCACCAAAAAATCTTTGGAAATGTTGAGAAGATCTGTTTTTTTATTTCTTTCAAGACTTGTGAGCAAAGACTTGATAGCAGCCATAGTTTTGGATTCAATAGGTTTATCAGATACCAAAAGTATCACTTGCTCCACATTCTCCAATATCTCAAGTGGCTGGCCCTGATTAGATGGAGAAGATTCATCTTTCATGCTCACAATTTCTTTCTCATCCTCCTCACTTGTCACTTAATTAAATAGGACTTGGTCATAAAAATCCTTCAGGTCATCCCCACTTGCTATCTCCTCCATTGTTGTCAAAAAGTTGTTTATTTCGTTATCTTCTTTCATACTTTCCTTAAAGCTCACCTTGAGTTCATCAGCAGCTCTTTGGGAAGAATATTCAACATCTATTAGTCCATTTTCTACTATACTTGTAGTCTCTAGCATCATTTTTTCACTCTCATGTGAAGCAACAGGTTTGTCAATCGCAACTTGTAATTTCAGCAAGAAAAGAAAATACAAAAAACTACACATACCAAAATGTAGAAGCCTTTTCCCCCTTTTTTCCCATCCCATTAGGTAAAGATGTCAAGACTTTCACCATTTTTCTCGCCTCCAATTGATACTAATTAATAAACTAAAATTCTTTGTGTTATTAAAACATGTAGCTTCTTTGTGCGAGTTTTTGAATTAAGAGTTTTAGTATTAACATACCAGTTTGGGTTGCTTGTAGTGCATTAATGTATTTCCTTTGTTGCCTATTTTGGCACTTCAATCGGAACTATTGATGTTATTGATAATGATGACCCACCACCATTCTATCCATCATGTGGTCATGGAATCAAACATCACATAAATTAGCTATGAGCATTACATTGCAAATGTAAAAAATCATATACAGAATCAAAGGGGGTTTTTTTTTTGTGTTACTTTAACTTAGTTTTTACTTTTGAAAGTTTATGTCATCTATCTAATGAGCACAATAGTAGCTAGGTGCTCAAATTTGTTGCAATCCTCTTGTAAGCCTTTGGACAAGCTACTTGTATAGTAAGCAAACAACCCCAAGAATTTTGAAATCTCATCCTTTATCAAAGAATTATTGTTCCTTTTCATCATTGCACTGTGAGAGAAAATGAAAATAAATCCCACCACCTACTATACTTATGGCAACATGAAGAAACCAACCCAAACCTTCCTTTATTGTAATTATGGCAACAAGAAAAAAATGAACCCACCCTAACCACCTACTGTACTTATGACAACACCAAAAAATGGATAGTTATTGAATTCCTTTTATTATCAATGTAATTAATGACTGTCACAATAATTCAAAGGTTGTGAAAGGAAGGCAACAAGAAAAAAAAAATTATTGTGAAGGTGCTTGTGGCCACATGGCGCTCTAAAATTTCAAATTATGTTTTGAGCTTTCAAGCCTACCTCCATTAACAATTTCGTTGGTCTTTCCAAACGGTGAAGGACATTGAAGGGTTTGATATTGAATAAAGGGTTGGTTTAAGGTTGCAAATATTAGTGGGTCAATTCAGTGTGGAAATTTTAGCCATATGTCAAAATCAAGGGGTCAAAGTAACCTCCATATTCAATCTTAACTTGAACTCAAATCTAGAAATTTTGAAAATCTTTATTTTTAGAAATAAGATATTTAAAAACATTATCCCTCCTAAACCTTAGTGATATGTCACTTGCCAACTCTTTTTTTGGGGTTTTTCTTTACTGTCTTTGTGTGAATGACAGAGAATTAGTGCTAGTTTATTATCATAATTTATTCTTTTTGTCACCTCAATGTGAATCCAACTTAAGAGAAAATATATGAAGCTATATTTCATGTGTGAAAATGACTTTTTAAAACTAAATTTTGTTTGCAAATTGAATTACCATTCATGAATAGCTACATTTGCTACACACACATGCCTTGAAACATGGTTGCTTATAATGAAGTGAAGCGAGAGGTCTATTATTACTTATTCATAGTTGGAGATGCACCCAAAAAAAATAAAATGTAAAAATCCAAGATCTAAAACTATCACAAAACATGTAAAGTTTGATGGATGTTGGATGGATAATTTATACTAATTGTTTTGTGGCTAAATTTACCATGAAATAGTTAATTCATGCTTTGGGCCCAAAAACAACTTCACATTAGTTTTAATTGGTGTCAATAACAACCTTTTTCATATTTTATTATGTAATTGTTGCTTTTTACATGAACTCTTCATGATGGTTTCCAATCCATGTTTTCTTATATGCAATGTTTTAAAACTATTATTATATATATGATTGGAAACTAGTATGGTCTATTTTGTTGGCCCAATTGTTGAATTTTGAAAAGGAAAATGGCACACATCTTTTAACTTAAGTCTGAAATCAATTTTCACTAAAAAATGGAGTTTTATTTATTACTAAATTTCCAATGTCAATGATTACTCAAATTCAATATCTTCCAAACCTTAGGTCTAAACATTACAAAACTACTTCAACTAAACCCAATTCATTGAGGTTTTCCAACAATACCAAAAGCCTACCCCCAATTTTCTTAAAACTTTGCATGTTGATTTTGTTGATTTGTTTTTCAAATTTTTCTTCAACATGCAATAAATCTTGCATTGTACCTATAGTCATTACAAAACCACCTCAATATGTTCCTATCATCAAGGACTTTACATTGGTATTAAGAGTGTAGTAAGGAACATTGTGTAGTTATGAGACTTCAATGTGACATCAGAACAAACATTGAACTATTTTGTTGAAAAGATAGATTTGTATAATAGCTTATGAATTACAAGTAATATTTAGTTGTTTGATGCTTCAATATAGATTTTTAAATGTATTTGCCAACTATTTGATCCAAGGTTGGACTTCATATTTGATACAATTTTAATGTCCTTCATTTAAATAATTGTTAGCAATTGTTAACTATTTTCACAAACAAAAAATGCACTTACATGTTTAGGTCATCTTACAATTTTACATGTTGATTGTAGATTTTGCTTCAATGACAACTTCCCATTACATTTGTTTCATCTAAATGTGTTCACGGTCACTTTGCAATTTTATAAATCAAACATAACCAAATTATACAAAGTTGTGTAAATTGTGAGGCAACTTGTGAATCATCAAAGGATCATATGTGGAATCATACTATGTTTTTCTAAATTCCCTACAAATGAAATGTTTTTTAAATTCCAACAGTACTTACAAATTTTCTCCAACTATGAATGCCTATACATGTAACAAGAAACAATGCTCCATTTTATTGACTTTTCATTAGGCTAGATTGTGATCAAAATATATTGTGTAATTACAACAACCTAATGGAAAAAGACCCTTACTATGATGTTGTCCAATGCTTTTCAATAAACTTGATCTTTTTATTTCTAGGTGGTTGTATATTATGTGTCATTAAATTGATAAGTGATCATAACAAATCAAATAACATTTATATAAATATATCATTTATGAGATTGATGTAATCACACCTATAGTTGAACCTTGTTATTTTGCACAAGTCAAAATGTCACATGAAAGGTGAGAACACACTTGAATCTACCATTTTAGACAAAAATCATTATAATGCTTAAAATATTTATAATTATTATAATTTTTCTGGCAAAATATAGTTTTAAGCAAACATTTTAAAGTTTCCATCGATTGAATGGTCAAAATGTAAACAAACAATCAAGATACATTAAGTGATTTATGACTAATTCAATTTGCAACCACTTTAATGTGATCAAATGATCAAATTTCAAATGGTGACATATATGCAATGTATACATCACATATCATGTATAATTTGGAGTTGTTTTTTGATGCCAAAATGCATGTACTTTTGGTCCATGCCACATTCATAAACAAAATTTAAGTGGAAAGAAGTGCAATGCCCAATTCATATATGTTCTTTTCTTTCATTTCAAGGTAGGTTAATATAATAATAATAACTCAAAATGCATTTATGGCTTACAAATAGAAAAAAACATGTCTAATGTGTGACAAACATTAAATGTTTTTTGAAAAACTTGTCAATATCGATAGAATTTGTTAATTTGTATCAATTTTATCATTCACCACCCAAAATTTAATGCAAACATACCACCTACAACCCCACTTTTGCAATACAATTTTAAAATTTCAAAATTTATGATGGATATTATTTTAGATAAATCTATTAATACATTTTAAAATCTCCATCATTTAATAGACATTTTGTAAAAATGATTAACCCGAGTTCCAAGCTAATCAAATCTCCTCAAAATTCACAAGTATATTTCCAGTTGTGAAATTTCACTTCAACAAAAGTATGATCAAATGTTGCAAAACAATTCTTGTGATTACATTTTTTTGGACCCTAATGTGTTTTCACCCCATAGGATAGTTCATGAAATCTAGAAATCATTGGTTTTTTAAAATTTTCATTGGGTAAAGGAATAACTTCAATTTATGAATAGTATATTGTTAAATGGGGGATAAATTGGTAATCAATTCAAGTATTGATTTTAGAATGTCAAAAGAATGCCAAGATTGAAAATAAAATGACATTTATAATATTGTTAAGGTTGAACAACACTAAGAACCTCTAAAAATAACTAGTGGTTATAATGTTGTTTTCTATCTGTAGGTGATATATTCAATACATGGGTAAAAGTATGTGGCAACTTTTACAAAACTACAAAAAAATAAATGGTGATACACAACCAAAGTCTAGAAGAAAATATGACAATATTTCAAAAAGTCCTTATTTTGAAAATGTTCATGGATCATTCTTATAGCAATAAAAAAAACCTTTATGTTTAAATTTTTCAAAGCATGAATATAGTCATGTGGCAACTTTAAATTGATTGTACAATATTGTAATTGTATAATCTTTTATCTGGGGTGTTGTATAATGTACGTAAACACTAATAGTATTACACAATTTTTTTAAACTTAAGCTAGGTGAAATGTAAGTGGAGTTGGATTAGGTTCTAAACTACAATGGGCTCCAATTGTTTTGGGAAAACATTGGAATTGAAGGTTTTACAAATCTGAAGACCCATCAATTTGAAGGTTTTGGCTAACACGATGAATCAAACAACATTACTTCAAACCTAAATAAATGTTGTCATCATGGATCTCGCATGCATGGATGTTTTTTAATGTTAGTGCTTTGTAGTGGCATAGTTAAAGGAAAGGAGATTTCACAAGGACTGAAATATAGTGATCAATTCCTCCTTATAGTAAAAAACCTTACATTGCTTACATAAACATGAAGACAATTTTGTACATGATTGCCAAACAAAGCTTGGTGTATGAAAGGTCCCCCTTCAATCTTGGTCATTTTCCTTAGAGAATTAATCTTAATTACACCTCAAAAGATGCACACATCTTCCATCCCAATTGCCAACTTGAAAAAACCTACTTCCCCTAGTAATCACCATAACTAATAAAGTAAATTTAAGAAAAAAATTAGTATAGAGAAATTGAGGTTTGAGCATAACTAGAAGAAAAACATGTATTTTCGATTGCTCTTTGTGACTAAATTTTAGTCGCAAGAGACATTTTGCAACTAAAATCCTTTTAGTCGCCTAAAACAAGTCGCATGTGAAAACTAGTCGCAAATGACAAAGAGTATTATATGAAAGAAAAAGTCAACAAATACATTTCATCCTTTGACTCCATTATATATGTATTGTCACATGCGACTAATATGCAACTATTTTGGTCATAATTCAAGGCAAATCATGTGCTGCCACGTGTTTTAATATATGATTATTTATATTATTATTATTATTATTATTTTGAAATAATCTAAAACGTTCAATTCAAAGACTTGGATGAACTTATATTATGGCACGTGGCCCAATGTAAATATGCCATGTGGCATTAAAAATAATTTAATAAAAATATTAATATTAGGTTGGTAGGTACATAAATAGGTGCCTATAATCGTTACCTACCTACCTACCTACCTAGGTAAAAAAGTAAATAGGTAGGTTCTACCTTCCTATGCTAAATACCTACTCATATAGGTAGGTACTTAAGTAGGTAGGTACATAGGCTGACCTACATGGGTAGGTCAAACTAGGTACCTACCTAGCTAGATAAATAAGTAGGTTGGGGAGGTATGTACTTTAGAATTGTGCATTATTTGTTTTTTTGTTTTGGGTTGAGCCTTTTGATTAGCTCATCCCATGTGCACAAACTTCTTAATTTGAAATTGCATAGGCACACCTCTTTGTTTATATAGTGTTCGAAATAGGAATGGAAAACAAACAATATGGGATAAGTTTTGAAGTTGCAACTTTCTTACAAACTAAGTTGTAATTCCAAAAATTTCTTCATCCCTTATTTTCTAGGGTTTTTAAATTTTTAAAAAATTCAAGTATTAGATAATTAAATAATCATTTAATTCATAATGATGAAATTTACATATATTTAAATTATAAACTATACACTACAAATATTCAGTATTCATTATCAATTATTTAAATAAGTAATACTTTCTTCATATTTGACAAACTAACTATCTAGTTACTCACAAGTTATTAATACATAACTCATAAATAATAAAATATTTAAAAATATTTAATTACTTTTTAGAATCTGATCGAGCTATATATAATATAATTAATATGAAATTAATTTCATGACTATAATTTAAAATTATATGTTTTAAATATTTATTTTAAAATTATATATAATGAATTAACAATTGTTATTAGAAAGTAAATTCTTACACAAAATTTTGAAGAATTATTATTCCACTAATTACATTATTTATTGTATAATAACATTTATTCTTTAAAAAAATATTATAATTCAAATAATGTTTTTCTCTTGGTAATTATTAACTATAAATACAATAATTTGTTAAACATAACATTAATTTTCATAATTACTATAAAATTACTATAAAATATTTATTATAAATTATTAATCACAGAATTTTTTAAGATAATATTATTGTATACTAATTCGTGAAATTAAAATCAGTAAAATAATTATTCTAACTACACTATAATTTTTCCAAATTTTTAATTCAGGTTTGAAGTTATAAATTCAAGAGTGTGAATAATTATGTTCAATTAGAAAATAATTATGCACATACTAATTAATTCTTATATGAAGTAATTACAATGATTTTA